>Ga0310786_10012717_pt1 | contig 10406 bp, 14 predicted proteins | sample AusTroGonzalo_MG_FD_203881 | JGI IMG/M metagenome (GOLD analysis project Ga0310786, IMG submission 203881) | Bovine rumen microbial communities from tropical cattle in Woodstock, Queensland, Australia - Gonzalo_03 (v2) (version 2) | ecosystem: Host-associated > Mammals > Digestive system >... | reverse complement strand
TGCGATGACCGTTGTCACCTCGTAAGCCTTTACGCCAGTACGAGCGGCAATCTTTTCAGCCAACTCGGCGTTGGTGATCTCGTTGTTAATCACTGCTTCCGCAAAGAAGCTGTGGCTGCCCTGCTGGGCACTCGTCGGGTTGTATTCGCGAACCCTGTACTTCACTTTACTCATTGTCGTATCGTTTCTTAAAATAATGTTAGTTGTGCCTGCTCTGCCTACCGCCACCTCCACCGATGTTTCTCCTTTAGCTTGATGCCGCACCGCTCGCAGTAAGTGACGGTGACGATTTCACGTACCCATGTACGCCACCGCTTCTTACTGCGTCCTTTGTTCGTTGTGCGGCATTTGTGCTTGAAAGTGTGATGATATTGCACGGGCTTGTGAAAGCCGAGCTTACATTTCAAACTATCAAGCATCTTTCTTCGATGGATTCATTGGAGCAACATACAAATTCCAACAGCACACCTTTTCGTCGGCATTGGCTCCATAGATGCGATTCTTCAGCGTGTAATGCTTGAATCCTTTCTTGTTCCAGATGATGACTTGATCTCCGATGTCGGGAACACTGCACGTCCAAATGTCCGTTATCAGATTTCCGTCCTCGTCGGCCATAAAGAAGTAAACGTGCTGACGATTCGATGGGTCGGAAGTCGGCTTCTCCTGTTCCGTTGGCTTATCGGTAGAAAACTTGTTGCTTGGTATCAGCAATTCGTCGCCTGGATATTCGAGGTCGAAGTCAACGTGTTCGGGCGATGTGATGCCCTTGTAATAGCCGCTCAACGTCTTGCGTGCGCAGTCGATGATATAGACGTACTCTTGATCCCATACTACACCGTGGTCGATGAGTCGGTAGTCCTCTTCCTGCGCATTGATAAACTTGCGAACGTCCTCACCATCCCAATCGCCTTCGTAGTCGCTCAGGATGTCTGAAAGTTCGGTACCTACACCACTGGGATAGCCATCGCAATGGTGATACATGTGGAGAAATTCTCCCTCTCTCGTTTTGATTGCAACATGTGCTCTTGTACTCATAATTCTTCTTGGGTTTTAATAGTTCCTAATTAAAAAGGATGGTGACAATCTGCCACCACCCTCTCACTTATCATTCAGGTATCTCTCACCACCTCAAATTACGGCTCCAGCCCCCCGCCCGTGTCCTGACTGCCACCGCCCTGCTGGTTGCCGCCGTTGTTGTCGCCAGTGTTACCACCTTGTGCGGGTTCGTCGTCGTTGGGGATGGCAGTGTCGGTTGCTACCATCTTAACCTTCTGTGCTTGCTTGCTCAGTGCAAACTGCTTGCTGAACTTCACGCCGATCGTGGCTCCAAGCACCCAATTAAGGCGGTCAGTAGTCAGGTCGCTTTCCTCGGCACGGGTGCGGACGGGAACGCTTGGGTCTGCCGTGTGGGCTGCTGTGGTATGCAAGAAAAATCAAGTTATTTGCAGCGCAATAACTTGATTTTCGCAATATTTAACCAAAGGACTTATTCAAGTGCCCCGGCAATACCAGTGAGCAGGACGAAAGCGATGGAGCCGATAGCTGCGAGCACCCAGTCTCGCTTGGTGAAACCATCTGCCTGAAGGTCTGCCATGATAGCGTCGATTAACTGTTTCATTGCCATTACTTATATAAGGATCAGAACGTCTGCGTTGTCAACCTCTCTCCAGGGCATTTGCAGATAGATGCCCTTGTCGCTCTGGAGCACACCTCCGGACTCTGCATCCTTGGTGTAGAGGGTCAGGGTGCCGAGTTCCTTGCCAGCCTTGATGATCAGGTTGAAGCGGTCGGCCTTGAACAGACAGTGACCGATTCGCACAAACCACCCGTCGCTCCATTTCACATGCTTGCCGCTGTTCTGGAGCTTGTAGGCTGCTCGCCTCTCGTCTATCCAGGAGTAGAACTGCTCGGTGTCAATCTCGTGCGGCTCCCAGCCTTCGAGTGACTTAGGCAGCACGGCCATGTATTTCGGGAAGTTACCCTCAATCTCTTCGCCGTTCTTGTCGATAATCTTCCCCTCCAGCTCTGGGTCATACTCTTCTTTGAACACCATGATTTGACGGCCATCAGTTGCAACCTGACTGCCGTTGTCGTAGAACACGCCTTCATAGAGTCGGCGACCTGTCTTGTCGGCAAAGTCAAGCATACTGAACTTTGTGCCTCGCTTCACCTTGCATTCTGCGCGGAGAATTTCGGTTACTAACTTGGCGACATCGTGTTCGCCTTCATTTGTCAGGAAGTTGAAAATCTCGCTCAACTTCTTCTCTGTTGTCTTCTGTAGTGCCATAGTTCCTAACTTTTTTTTTAAATCTCATGGTGACTGAACTCGCACACCTTCACGCCTCCGATGATCAAGGCACCCATGTTTACCACCTTGGCTTTTGGCTCTGGGTGATAAATCTTGGTGTAAGCCTTGGCGAAGGCAGCGACTTCGCGGTCACTGGTGATGTAGTCGTGGCGGTAGCGTGCAAACTCAGACAGTAATGGGTGCATTTCCTTGTCGTCGATCATCTGGCAACCAGCAGCATACATTTCTTCATAGTCGCCTTCGTCTCTGTTCTGGTAGTATTCATCGTAAGCCTCCAGGAAAGCCTTGTTTAACTTGGCCATTCCACCGAGATTCTCAATCACCTTTTCGGCTGTCAGTGTCGGACACATGGAATAAGAACCGAGAGGTCTCACTGCCTCGGCTCCGTAAATCTCGGAGCGTTTAGCGTTGATCTTGCACTTGATGGTCTCGCTGTATTCAGTGCCATCACTCTTCAGTTGTCTCAGGGTGACTGTACTGTTAGTCCTGGCTTCTACTCTGTAGTACCACCAGCAATCGGAATCGCAAATGCTGTTCATTCCGTAAACCTTGTTAATCTCAAACTTCTTCATAATTCCTTTACTTTTAATAGGGTTAAACTTGTAATCTTTTACTACTGTAAAGATAGCGAAAATTTACGAGATTACAGACCTTTATACTCTATTTAACCAAGGATTAACCTATACCAACCTTTTGAGAGGCAGGCTGTTAAGCCCGCCTCCCCGGTAGTTGCTATGCGGCTATCTTCTCCAGTTCAGGAAGAATGTAGTGCTTGACTGTGAACGTGCTGTTAGGAGTGATTTGGCGTTGCCATGCCATGTTTGCTCTCGACCACTTGAAAGCGTGGCTTTTCAGCAGATTGATAATCTCCTGTGCAGGTTTGCCGTCGAACTTGAAGCGGTAACGCTCGTCTGAGTAGTCAATGTGCAGTTCGCCCCAGGGGTACTCCTTCACTTCGTCTTCTTTCTGAGCCATTGCAGCGTGTCGCTTCATCTTGGCTTCGGCATCCTTAATCTTGGCGAGGTTAAGACTGAGCTGGTACTGTTGGAAGCCAGGACGCTGGAAGTCGTAAGCGGGTTTCAGGATCAGCGTTGCTGTCTGTTCGCTGAATCCGATAGCCATCAACTCGTCCACCTTCTCGACCTCTGCGAGTTTCTTGTCTCGCACAATCTTGTTGGCAGCTTTCATCTTCTCCTGTGCCTCAGTGAGCTGGTCAATCTTGTTCTGCAAGCGTTCAACCTCTGCCCATCCAGTGAGCCGTTCTTCACGGTTGCAACGCTTGATCACCTTGGCAGCCCAATCGTCAAGACGCTGACGGGCATTGCGCTCGGCATTGTTGGCACGCTCATGCTTGCGGTTGTTGAACTTGGCGGGGCCAGTCACCATCACTGAGAAACAGCGACTCATGGCGTACAGCCATTCTTTGTACTTCTCGATGTAGCGGTCTTCGTATTCATCGCGTACATCTTCGGGCAGCTTTGCGAGGAAATGCTGCAACTCTGACTCCAGACTGTCAAGATGGTGCTCACCCCATCTTTCAGGGTCCATACTAATCCATTGGCCTGAACGCTGGGCCAAATCTCTCAATGCGTTCACCTTTTCTCTTCTCATAGTTCCTTACTTTTTAGAGTTAAACTTATTTCTTGAAATCGTGGATCAAGTCATCGAACAGCCCAGGGATGCGGGGATTCAGGGCTTCAAGCTCGTCGCGGAAGAAATCCTGCTTGGTCTTGCCTCTCTTCTTTCCCTTGCGGGTGTGAACGTCGAAGCAATACTCTGGAATAGGTAGGGGAGCCTTGCGGGTGTCCTCTATCCATTTCTCCACGTCGATTTGCTCGTGGTCGTAGATGAAGTTCTGGAGGTGGTCGGCGTCGCGGTTCTTCCTGACTGAGCAGAGAAGCAGGACGGCCTTGCTGACAAATATTCTGCCCTTGGGCTCGCTTGCGTTCTTGTTGACAAGTTCGTGACCTTGCCACAAACTCTCAATCTCGGAAGTGATCAACCCGTAGCAGTCTTCGGCACTGATGGTGAAAAGACGTTTCCACACATAGTCCCGATAGCCACTGTGCCAAAGCTCCAGGGCAAAGTACCCTGCCACTTTGGGATCGTTGCGCCGGATTGCTTTTTGCATCGCTGACGCACACTCGTAGAAGTCATAACCTCTGGTTGTTCTCAAAATCATAGTTCCTTTGTTTTATAATCGTTAATACTTGTAACTGCCTTATTATTAGTTACTTATATATTTATTTATACCACAAAGATAGCGATTTTTTACGAGATTTCAAAACCGATTAGACTCTATTTTGCCTCGACGAACTCTATTTAACGTAAGGAACTTTTGGTTTAACCTTTACCAACGTTTAGATGGGGTACTGCGCTGAGATGTTGTACTGCACTTTCTCGACTACCTTGTCTTTGCCGTTGCTGTGCTGCTTCTTCAGATGGATCACGTCGCCGAAGTAGTGCTTTAGCTCCAGGATGTTGCGACGTTCCTCTTCCTGATTGCGGATTTCGGCAAGACCTCCGGCAGAGGCAAACGTGCCTTTCTGCTGAAAGTTATACCGCAGGTCGGTGAGCACCTTGCGCTCCTTAAACATCATGTACGATGAAATCCAAAAGTCTTCCTTCAGTTTCAGACTCTCGTTCCACCAGGTGTTCTTGTTGTAGCGCACGCCGTAAGCGCAGCCGGTGATGATGTTCGTCAGGCTGAACCACTCGTCACTCTTGAACATAACGGGTGTGGGTTTGTTGGTGAACCCGAACAGATGAACATCGAGCAGGCAGGCCAACTCGTACAGTTCGTTAATCTTCTGGGTGATGACCTTGCGGTTGCGGATGGGGGCACGCTCGCCCAGTTCGATGTATAACTTGACGAAGTTGTGAACGTCATCGTCCAACATGAACAGGTCGCCGAAATACTTTGCCATCCAGTTGCGCTTCGGGATCAGCCCTATCACGTCGTCGGGGTGTGTCACTATCTCACAGTTAGGATTGCACCGCTGGTACTCTTCCTTCTGACTCTCTGCCACGCAGATGATGGGATCAAGCACCAGTCTCTGCGATAGAACTCTGTCCGCCCGCTTGTGACTCGGAATTACGATTTTTAAGCTCATTGATTACGTCTTTAATATGTACTACGTTACTCTTCATCAGTTTGCCCTTCTTGTAGCTCGCCATCTTCTGCATGTTGAGCACTTCGCGCAGGTAGTTGGCATCTACCTCGTTGTCGCTGACGATGACGAATATCTCGTGCCGCTCGTCGTACTTGGGGATGATGGGATAGACGGCTTGCTCGTTGTCGAGACTCTTGAACTTCTCTTCAAACACATCATCATCCGTGGGCACCTCCATGCCCAGGTCTTTGAGGTCAACACCCAGCATGTCGGCAAACTGCGGCAGTTCCACCTCGTCCCATGACAAGTTGACCTGACCGGCACGGTTATCAAGCCACGCCATGCGTCGGCCTTCCTCAGAGTCGATGCTGATGTCCGTTCGCTTCACGGCCACAAGTTCGTCGCCCGTGGTCTCGATCACTCGCACTTTCTTGATACCCGCTGCCATAGCCGCTTTCTGCGACTTGTTGCCCGCGATAATCTTGCCGTCCTTATCAATCAGGATGCTTCGGCCTGCGCCCAGGTCGGCAAAACTCTCTTCCATGAGTTGCTGACCTTCGCTGGTTCCTTTGTTGAAGTTGTGCTCATCCTGCTGCAACTCCTTGATGTCAATAATCTTTTCTTCTGCCATATCTTATATGTATGTTAGTGGTGAAACGAAGAGAGCCGCACCCGTTGCCGAGTGCAGCCCTGCTTTGGTCGCTTGTGGCTGGTGTTAGCCCTCCAACTCTCCGCTTGGCGGGTTGTTGTTGTTGCCGCCCTGGTTGTCGCCTCCGTTGCTTGGTTCGTCGGCTGCATCCTGCTCGCCCTCGGCGGTAGGCTTGGCCACAAACTGGAACTTGGCATCCTTCAGCTGTGAAGCCAGCACGGGATCAACGTCGAATACCACCTGAACGGTGCAACCGGCAGAGGTCACGTCGTCGATGTTCTCCTTGGCCTTGCCCTGCACCTTCAGTTTGAACGTGCCCAGTCCGGGGAGCTTGGCAGCGTTGCCGTTCATCAGTGAGCGGATAACGCGCTTGGGGAAGTCAACGAGCATACCCGTGATTTCGCCTGGGCTGTAGGTTGAGCCAACCATTTCCTCGGCCAGCTCCATTGCGGTGTCGGTACTGCGGCGCGTCCACTGTGGGAAGTAGATGGTGGCCTTAGTCTGCGGGTTTACACCCTTCTTTTTAATCAGATTGATAACTGCCATTTCTTATGACTTTAAGGGGTTAATAATTTCGTTGATGCGCATCATTCGCACGATTGATGCGGATGATTGCCTCTATTCATACGGATGAAATGCGGTCACGGGTTTACTTCTTTGTCCGCTTTGCCATGAGTTGCAAGTTCTGGATGTACTTTGCCGAATTTAGATCACCCTTCATCGCTTGATTGAGAATATTTGTGGCTATCGCCTCCTGCTTGGTGAGTGGTGTTCCGTCGGGCTTAGTTACTACTGTGCCGTCCTTCATGGTGACGGGCGTTTCGAGTTGGGAGAGCAGATACTCTTCCATTGTCATTTGTTCTTTGTCCTTCTTTGCCATATCTTTCAGTTATTTATCAATTCTTCCTTCGCTGAGATCAAAACAATAAAGTGCGTCAACGAGTGCTGCCACACCGTCAATCTTGTGGGTGGGTTGTGGCCCACCCTTCACGATGCGCCGGAGGTCGCTGCTGTTGAGCTCTGCGGCACAGTTTCCGAACATCCAGGGCCACATCGGGTTCATGGAGAACGTCAGCCACGGCTCTTTCTCCAGTATCATGTGCTCCAATTCCGCGATGCGGGGGTTCTGCGTCATACTGCTCTGGCTGACGGGCACTACCATGCGCTGTATCATGTCGGCTAAATCCTTGCTGCTTAACTCACCTCGTTTCTGGAATAGTGTCTGAAGCCATGCTTTTACCTGATTGATGGGCTGGATGCTCTGCGCTGGGTCGTAGCCGAAATTGATGATGTTCACGCCTGCTTGCGCCACTTCTGCCAGTCGGTTGATGGCGTGCATCGAGTCGAACACCTCACCAGGGCAGACGTGCAACCATCCTTGCTCCACCCATTGCTCGTACAACGGACGGTTGGGGCTTTGCTTCATCGTCTCTTCCAGCACCCACAAGTCGGCATCGGCAAAGAAACGGCCTGCCATCGTGTTGCTCGGCTTATAGTCAACTGCCAAGTAAGTAACGGCAAAGAGGTCATCACCCTGGCTGAAGTCTAAGCCCACGAACACCTGCCACCCTTCGGCATACTTGCAATCGGTGATGCGTCGCTCTATCTGAAGCGGACGGATGCGGTCACTCTTGATCCACTGAGTGACGCGCCCTGTCTGATAGACGTTGAAGTATTTTGCCAGCAACTCAGGCATCTTCGTGGAGTCGCCCGCTGCCTCGGCTATCCATGCGTCATAACTGGCATGCTGGACGATAATACCCAGCATCGGATTCACCTTCTTGCGGAGTGACGGCTTGGTCAGTATGACTTCCTCTTCACGCTCCCATTGGTCAGGCTCCAGGCACAGACACAAACGACGGTCATCCTCGAAGGATGTGCCACCCGTCAGCTCGCGTTCAAGCAGTCGGTGCAGTGCGTCGAGCTTCTCAATGAACGGCCCCGCGCTGATGGTTCCTGCCGTGGTGGTGGTGAATGTCATCGGCTCGCGGCGTGGTCCCATAGAAGACTGTATGACGTTGACCAGCGAAAGCATGTCACTCTTGCCGTTGGTGTAGGATGCGCTCCCGTACTCGTCGGCACAACACAACTGGGCAAACATACCATCCTTCGTCTTGCCTCCTGCTGATAGCGGGCGAACGGATGAGTCATGAACACTCTTGTATGCCTGTCGCCAGTCGGTGACGGTCTGGGTGCTTCGGATGCGGTTGCCATCGTCCATTTGTGCGATAAGTTGGCGGGTGCGGCTGTAGAGCAGGGCACTCTGTGACGAACTGTTGGCACAGCAGTAAATCTCTCCGTTCTTGTCTTCAAAGAAGAAGAACACGAACTGAATGTATGCCGCCAGTCCTGTCTTGTCAGTCTTACGTGGGCCGAAGTAGGTAAAGTCGGTGCATACGCGGCGGTAGTCCCAGACGTAGCCGTCCTTCTCTCGCTCTGTTGGCAACAGTTCTGATTTTGTACCCGACTCGTTCTTGGTATTCACCCAGGTATAGAATCCGAACACAGATGCAAGTACGAACACCTGAAAGGGTTGCCAACGATAGACCTGTGCGCCACTTGTGCCAGGGCATTTCAAACCGCCACTCAGATGGTGCCAGCGTCCTGATGGATCGCGCTCCCAATCACCCTCGCGCAGGCGGATAACCGTCTGTACCTTCTTCTTGTTGAACGTATAGGTGTCGAGCATACGCAGGAACTTTGCAGCACCCAGTATCTCATACACGTTGTGGTGGTCGTTTGCGTCGTCGTGGTCAGTGCTGCTATGCTTCAGGATGTCTTCGTAGTAGTCACGCAGTCGCGGGTCGATGTCAGCCAGTTCGTTAGCCTTACCTTTGTAGCGCGAACGCAGCAGGTCGATGGCTGCTTGCTTCTGTTTGATGAAATCTTCGTTCATTGTTCAATGTCTGGAATGTCGTTCATATTGTCACGGGCTGCGGTCAACAGGTTGCTCAGGCCGTCCTTCTCGGTGTCCACACCCTTCTTTACGTCTTCCTTGATCTTGCTTGGCGTTGAGTTCCAGTTCAGTCCGAGTGCCTGGAACTGTAGGCGCAACTCCGCTTGAAGTTTCAGGTAGTAGGGCAGCAGCGGGTTCACCTCGTCCTTCTGTTGGTTCTGACTGCCCCACACCGTATCTACCAGCGTCTTCGCTTTCATCAGGTCACGATATACGCGGTTCATCATCATCCACGTCTGCGCACATGCCGACACTTGCGGAATTAGAAACTCGTCAAACTCTGCGCCTGTACGCTTCTCAATCATGGAGATCAGCAGGTTCTCATAGCCGCCTATCGTTGTGGGCATCGTGTGCCGACGGGCAGCGGTCGCTTTTTTATTGTCCTTTGCCATTACTTATGAAATTTGATTTTGAATTGCAATCCGTTTTCAAACGGCAGACGGTAGTGGAGATACACCACGTCGGGCAGCAGGTAGCACCTTTCGGGCAGCTTCATCCACGCCTCCCACTTGGTGTCGCAGGGTCGTTTCAACGGGTGATGGCTGTCGCGTCCGCTTGCCCTCACCTTAATGCCTCGCCCAGTCAGAGCCTCCCATGTGGCCAGACAAACATGAGTTTCTTTCGAGCCTTTCGGCTTGTCGGGTTGGTCTTTGGGTATCAGCCCGCACAGCGGACAATCAAAGCAGCAGTCCGGCTGTTCAGGTGGCAGTTGTATCGGAGTCTTGTTTTTCGGTTTGCGCATAATGCTCAAAAATATTTTTATAAGTGGTAACTTGCAATAATCGTGGCACTTTGCCGTTTGCGTCGTGCCCCCGTTCCCATCTATCCGTATCGTATGCCGTGGGAAAAATGAGAAATGAGATTTTATGCCTGTCAAGTGAGAAGAGGGCAAGGGGATTTGGGGAAAAAGACGGGTGTCTTAAAAAAATCATACCCCGGGGGTCATGAGGTCGGCGGTTCATCATCCTTCGGAATCATAAACCGTTGCATCAGTCCGTCTGCCCATCGGTCTTGCCTTGCCTCGGCTCGCTGCCTGACTATCTTTGCCGTGTTGCTGCCCAGTTCCTTATGGATGCGGGCGTGACAAGCAAAGCATAGACTTTTCAGACCTTGCAAGCCGCAGTCGATAGCGAGTCGGCGCATCTCGTCTTTGGTTCGGGCCGTCTCGATGGGCACGATGTGATGCACACACCTGGCACTTGTCACGATGCCCTCCTTCATACATTCCTCGCATAGTCCGTTGGTACTCCTGAGCTTAGCAATGCGCAACTCCTTCCACTCGCGGCTGTTATAGATCGTCGCCTTGTCCTTCGCCTGCTGTGCGTTCTTGCATCGCCAAGGCAGTCGCTTCTTATTACCATTCATATCCAATCGGTCTGA
>Ga0310786_10012716_pt1 | contig 10407 bp, 9 predicted proteins | sample AusTroGonzalo_MG_FD_203881 | JGI IMG/M metagenome (GOLD analysis project Ga0310786, IMG submission 203881) | Bovine rumen microbial communities from tropical cattle in Woodstock, Queensland, Australia - Gonzalo_03 (v2) (version 2) | ecosystem: Host-associated > Mammals > Digestive system >... | reverse complement strand
TCAAGAAGGACAAGAAGATCGAACTCTGGCTCACTGAATGGAACTCCGTGGACTTCAACCCGGGTCCGCAGACCATCTCTCTCGAAAACGGTCTGTTCGTTGCTGACTACCTCGCTATGCTTGCCACTGAAAATGTGGACAACGCACAGTACTGGGATATCCACAACGATATCACTCCGGAAGGCGGTGACTACGGTTACTTGACCCGTTCTGCAGAAGAATGCATGAACTGCCCGCGTCCGAGCTACTGGGCATTCCAGATGGCTTCTGACGCTCTCCGCGGCAAGCTCCTCAAGACCGAAATTTCTGGTGACAAGGAATCGCTCATCACGACCTACTACACCGAAAACGGCAAGAAGAAGAGCCTCCTCGTGATCAACAAGAACCCGTACAGCGACTACGAACTCAAGCTGAACATTCCTGGCTTCAAGGGCAAGGCCACTGTCCAGACGCTCGACCGCAGCTCTGAAAAGCTGAAGGAAGGCTGGGCAAACGATCCGTCCAAGAAGGCCAAGAAGGGTGTTGATGTGAGCAAGCCGATCAAGGTCGGCAAGCGCACTGTCACTCTCATCACGGTGGAATAATTCTCGCTCAAATGCGAAAAAAGGGACCGCAGCAATGCGGCCCTTTTTGTATTGTGTGGGCATTCTTTTATGCCATTGAAAATCTCTACGTACAGGCTAATTCACGTTTTAGTTTTCTTTTGGCCTGTACATTTATGTCAAGAAAAGAATGTTTTGGTGTCTTGTACAGGCTTAATTAAGCGACTTATTGCGTTCAGCCTGTACTTTTTGTACAAATTATCGATGTAAATGAGCGTTGAAGTGTTTTTGTACAGGCTAAACTCATTCATAAATGAAATCTGGCCGGTACAAAGCATTTGTAGACAAAGTAATTTTTGAAAAAAACAAAAAAAATACAGGCTAAATCGACTTGGATTCTCGTTTTAGCCTGTATAATTCGATTTATCAGTGCTTTCTGGGCTTGAAACCTATCGTTCCAAGCGGAAGTACACGGCAGCAAGCGGCGGAAGCTTGATATTCAGGCTCCACTGGCGATTCTGCCACGGAATGTCCTGCGTCCAGACTTCGCCGAAGTTTCCCACGTTAGAGCCGCCAAACATGGCTGCATCAGTGTTGAAGATTTCCTTCCACTTGCCGCGAGTCGGAGCGCCCAGGCGGTAGTCATTGCGGACTACCGGCGTGAAGTTGAACACGCAGAGGATCTCGTTTCCGTGGTCGTCCTTACGCACAAAACTTACGATGGAATTGTCGGCGTCGTCGCACCAGATCCATTCAAAGCCTGTGTAGTAGTGGTCGATTTCCCAGAACGGGGCGTTTTCCTTGTACAGGTGGTTCAGAACCTTCATCATCTGCAGAAGCTTGCCGTGGCTATCCCAGCTGATCAAGTGCCAGTCGAGGGAGCGCTTCTCGTTCCATTCGCGGAACTGGCCAAAATCGTTGCCCATGAAGTTGAGCTTCTTGCCCGGATGCGCATACTGGAATGCGTAGGTGAGGCGGAGGTTTGCAAACTTCTGCCAGTTGTCGCCCGGCATCTTGCCAAGCATTGAACCCTTGCCGTGCACCACTTCGTCGTGGCTGAACACCTGAATGAAGTTTTCGCTGTAAGCGTACACCATGCTGAAGGTTAGCTGGTTGTGGTGGTACTTACGGTGAACCGGTTCGTGCTGAATGTAGCTCAAGAAGTCATTCATCCAGCCCATGTTCCACTTGTAGTGGAAGCCGAGGCCGCCCTGCTCAGGCGGACGCGTAATGCTCGGGAAACTGGTGGATTCTTCGGCAATCAAAATCGCATGCGGCGTGAGTCGACCCATGATGCTGTTCAGGTGCTTCAGGAATTCCAGCGTATCGTAGTTGATATTGCCGCCGTCCTTGTTCGGCACCCACTGACCAGGACCCTTACCGTAGTCGAGGTAAAGCATCGATGCCACAGCGTCCACGCGCAGGCCGTCGCAGTGGAATTCCTTGAGCCAGTACATGGCGTTTGCAATGAGGAAGTTCTTGACTTCGTTGCGGCCCAGGTTAAAGATGTAGGTGCCCCAGTGCGGGTGTTCGCCCTGGCGCGGGTCGGCATGTTCGTAACAGGCGGTGCCGTCGAAACGTCCGAGAGCGTGGGCATCCTTCGGGAAGTGTGCTGGAACCCAGTCCACAATCACGCCGATTTCGTTCTGGTGGCAAAGGTCCACAAAATGACGGAACTGGTCGGGCGTGCCGTAACGGCTCGTGGGGGAGTAGTAACCGGTCACCTGGTAACCCCAAGATTCATCGAGCGGGTGTTCGGCAAGTGGCAAGAATTCCACGTGCGTGTAGCCCATTTCCTTGAGGTACGGAATCAAGGTTTCTGCAAGTTCGTCCCAGTTCAAGAATCGGTCCGGATTTGCGGGGTCGCGACGCCAGGAGCCGGCGTGGACTTCGTAAATGTTCATCGGCGAACCGAAGACCTTGGTTGCCCAATGCGTAGTCATGTAAAGGTCATCACCCCATTCGTAGCCATCGAGATGCGTGGTAATGGAGGCGGTTGCCGGGCGGACTTCGCTGAGTTTTGCCAGCGGGTCTACCTTCACGTGCAGATTGCCGTCGGCACCGTGAATTTCGAAGCGGTAGAGTTCGCCTTCGCCAATGTTCGGAATAAAGATTTCCCAAATGCCGGTGCTGCCGAGCATGCGCATCTGGTGGCGGCGGCCGTCCCAGCTGTTAAAGCTGCCGACCACGGAGACCGCGCGGGCGTTCGGAGCCCAAACGGCAAAGTGTACGCCTTTAAAGCCCTGGTGTTCTACAAGGTTTGCGCCCAACTTGCGGTACAGTTCGTAGTGCGTGCCGCTGGAAATCAAGTGGCGGTCAAAGTCGCTAAGTACAGGGAGGAATGCATACGGGTCAGTCAGCGTGTATTCGTTGCCGTCGTCCTGCTTGATAATCAAGTTATAAAAGAACGGTTCGTATTCCTTGTCGAGAATGGCTTCGAAAAATCCCGTGTTACCAAGCTTCATGAAGTCGAACTCGAACTCGCCGTCGCAAGATTCACCGCGAATAAAGCTAGCCTGCGGCTGGTAAGCGCGAATCACCGTCTTCACGCCGCGGTCCGTATTCAGCGGATGCAAACCCAAAATGGAAAAAGGATCCTTTGTATTAAAATCCCAAATGGCACGCATGTCTTCCGAAGTCAAGCTCGTGAAGTCATTCCATTCCATATCATACTCCTGTAAAACACCTAGTTGTAATGTCGTAAATATAACATAATCAAAAAAAATAGGGCTTTGCAATTCTATATTTGGGGCATGTACAGGCGAGTCCTTACGATTCAAGATATTTCGTGCTTTGGACAGTGCTCCCTCACGGTGGCACTGCCGATTATTTCTGCGTGCGGTGTAGAGACGGCGGTGTTGCCGTCGGCGATTCTTTCGACCCATACGGGCGGCTTTACGGGCTGGACATTCCAAGACCTGACTAAAGAAATGTTGCCGATTAGCGAACACTGGCGCGTGGCTGATATCCGCTTTGATGCTTTTTATACCGGTTATCTGGGTTCTATCGAGCAAATCAACATGGTGCAGCACATCATGGACACCAACGGTGTTGATGGTGCGATTCGGGTGGTAGACCCTGCCATGGCCGACAACGGGGCGCTTTACCCCGGCTTTAACATGGAATTTGTCGCAGCCATGAAGGATTTGTGCGCCCATGCCGATGTTTTGCTCCCGAACATGACCGAAGCTTGCATGCTCACCGATACGGAGTACAGCGAAAACATTGACCGCGAAACGGTCGAAATGCTTTGCAAAAAGCTCTGTGATTTGGGTACCAAGTCGGTGGTGCTGACAGGTGTTGGTTTTCGCGCTGGTTATACGGGCGTGATGCTTTACGACGGTAAAGATTTTAACTACTACGAACACAAAAAGATTACCAAGGGCTTTAACGGCACGGGTGACTGCTACGCCTCGGCATTTGTAGGCGCGATGCTCCGTGGCCGTTCCATGGTCGATGCGGCCCGAATTGCGGCTGATTTTGTGTTGGAATGTATCGAAAAAACGTACGAAGACAAGTCTCATTGGTATGGCGTCAAGTTTGAACTTGCGCTCCCGAGCTTGATTAAAAATTTAGCAGACGAGTAGGTTATTATGGCAATTGCGATGGAAGAAACGGTTGACCCGATGCAGTTTACGCAGGTGTTCAAGGTAACGCCCGAAATGATTGACGACAATCATCACTTTAATAACGTGTGGTCGGTGCAGTGGATACAGGATATCGCGATTGCCCATTCCGATTCCGTGGGTGGTACGCAGCTGATGCGTGACCTGGGTGCAGGTTGGATGATTCACGTACAGCACGTGGAATACAAGAACCAGGCTTTCCTCGGTGACGAAATCCGCGGAACCACGTGGGTCGCTGCTTACGGCAAGGTCGCCAGCTTACGTAAGTGCCGCTTTGAACGTGTCTCTGACGGCAAGGTGATTTTTGAATCGGAAACCCAGTGGGTGCTCGTCGACCTGAAGCGCGGCCGCCCCATGGCCATCTCCGACGAAATGAAGCGCCTGTACGTCGGACACTAGACCGTGCTTAATGTGAAATGTGGAATGAGAAATGTGAAATGATACATCACTCATCTCACATTACACATCACACATTATAATATTTTCTTGACTAAATTCTGAATGAACGCGCGCCAGCCTTTCTCGCCTTTTTTGTGGTATGGCGGGTAAAGGAATGTCATGGTGTCGAGGGCGCTCTGCCGCATCACGTTGCGTTCGTGGCTGAAAGTCTTGAATCCGTAAATCCCGTGGTAATTGCCGGTACCGCTCATGCCCACGCCGCCGAACGGGACGGAATTATTTGCAATCTGCAAAATGCAATGGTTCACGCAAGTAGAGCCTGACGTGGTGCGGGCGATGACTTCATTGATTTTCACTTCGGACTTTCCGAAAATATAGAGAGCGAGCGGCTTCGGGCGCGCTTGAATGAAGGCAATTGCTTCTTCTAGCGAATCGTAGGCGATAATCGGGAGAATCGGTCCGAAAATTTCGGATTCCATAATGCGCATGTCTGCTGTGACATCGGTCAGCACGGTCGCGGGCGTGTAGCGGTTGTCGATGTCTTCGGGGCTGAATTGCGCGCCTAAGACGGCCTTCGCGCCCTTCGCAATCGCATCTTCGATAAGTGCCTGATGGCGTTCGACAGAACGGCTTTCTACGATGTGCACGAAAATCTCGGAGTTCCGGCGGGCGTCATCGGTATCACCGTACATCTTCTTTATGTTGTCTGCAATCGCTTCGGCAAGCGGTTGCATTAAACGGCGCGGGCATAGCACGTAGTCGGGAGCGATACAGGTTTGGCCTGCGTTCAGGCACTTGCCCCAGGCGAGTTTCTTCGCGGCATCCTTAATCTTGACGTCATCCAGAACGATTACCGGCGATTTTCCGCCGAGTTCAAGCGTAACGCTGGCATGAATCTTCGCTGCTTCTTCTGCCACATGGGCGCCCACGTTCGGGCTACCGGTAAAGAACACATGGTCGAAGGGGAGGGCGAGCAACTGGTCGCCAATTTCGGCACCTGCACCTTGCACCACAGCAACTTCGTTCTGCGGGAAAACATCTTTAATAATCGATTCAAGGACATCGGCTACATGCGGAGTCTTGTGGCTTGGTTTTGCAATCACCACGTTGCCTGCGGCGACGGCTGCAACAACCGGCGAAATAAACAGCAAAAACGGGTAATTCCATGGTGCCATAATCAGCACGCGGCCCTTGGGCTCAAAATGGCTCACGCTTGAATTCAGCGGGAACAGAAAACTCCAACTACCTTCTTGATCTTCGACCCAATCGGGCAAATGATTCACGGTATGTTCGATTTCTTGCAGAGCGGGGTAGACTTCGGTGAGCCATGCTTCGGTCTTCGGTTTGTGAAAATCGGCCCAAACGGCATCGTAAAATTCCTGTTGTCTCGTTTCAATCGCCTTGTGAAGTTTTTGTAACTTGGCGATACGTTCTTTCACGCTTGATTGTGCAATCTTCCAGCGGTTTTCACCCTGCGCATCAAAAAGAGTTTTCAAGGAATCGTTCATAACGAAAATATAAGTTTTTTGTTGATACAAACTCAACTATTATCGAATGAGTATAAGCAGACTAATGACTTTATCAATCTTTTTTTATAGATTATAGACATGTCCTCTTTAATTGAATACAAAGGTAAACGTCCGGTCTTGGGTGAACGCGTTTTTATCGCCGATGGTGCTAAAGTCATTGGTGATGTCGAAATCGGAGATGATTCTTCGGTGTTCTATAACGCTGTCATTCGCGCAGACCTTGCCGAAATTCGAATCGGCAAACGTACCAATATTCAAGACAATGTAACGGTCCACCTTTCGACTGGTGTTGGCGTGCATGTGGGCGACAATGTAACCGTTGGTCACAATGCCATTTTGCATGCCTGCGATGTAGACGATAACGTGCTGATTGGCATGGGCGCAATCTTGATGGACGGCGTACATATCAAGTCGGACAGTGTTGTTGCTGCCGGTGCCGTTGTCACGCAGAACAAAGAATTTCCGGAACGCAGTTTGATTGTGGGCGCTCCGGCGCATGTGGTACGCGAACTAACCGAAGATGAAATTCGCAAATTCCACGAAAATGCAGAACATTATTTGATTGTGAAAGACGAATTGATGAAGGTGTAGGCCATGTATAAGTTTGTCTTTCTCATTAATCCGATTAGTGGCGGCGGCCAGGGCAAGGTGATTCACCAGTATTTGCCCGAAATTATGTCTTCTTTGAATTACACAGAAGATCAGTGGAAGGCCGAATTTACCAATATCGATGGGTTAGACAATCAAATTAGGGACGCTCTTGCTAATACCGAAAAACTGGTTGCCGTCGGTGGCGATGGCACCGTGTCCTCCGTGCTTTCGGTCATGGTCTCTTCGGAATATGCGAAGACCGTGAAAATCGGGCTGATTCCGCTGGGTACAGGCAATGACCTTGCCCGCGTGCTGAACCTTTACAAGCCCTATGTAGACAAGGGCCTCTTGTTCCTGGTGCGCAGGCTTTTGCAGGCCAAGGCGCAGCCTTTTGATATTTGGAAGGTGAACGGGAAAATCGCTTTTGCAAACTATTTTTCGGGCGGTATCGATGCCCGAATTGCTCATGACTTTAACCATGCCCGCGCAAACGGCGAATTCAATTCGAATTCGGTGCTCGTGAACAAGCTGCACTATGTCAAGAGCTTCATTGCGGACCGTTCCTACGCTCTCAAGAAGGGCAAACTTTCGTTTGTGGATGCTGAAGGCCGCCGCTGGCAAAAGATTCTGGACGGTCACCGCACCGTGATTGTGGGCAATATCCCGAGTTTTGCAAGCGGCGCGAATCCGTTCTACAAGTCTGACATGGCGGACGGCCTGCTCGAAATTGTATGCGTGCCGAACATGTTCAGGTTCTTGCTGGCCATTGCGGTCGGAAACCTGCCTGTAATCGGAAATCTGGTCAAGAAGTATTTCATCAAGACTCGCAAGGCCAAATCCATTAAGCTTGATTTTGCCGAAGACGAATTCTTGCAGCTCGATGGCGAAGACCTGAGCGGTAAACTCGGCGGCCATGTAGACATTGACTTTGCCTGCAAGGTACAGATTATGGCGCTGGGGGAATAATGTTCTCCGTTCGCGCCTCAGACATTGTCGATTACCTGCAAAACATATGCCAAATAGAATGTAACGTCTTGCGCGAGTCGCCAGAGGTTGCTTTGACAGGCTTTGCTGCGCTGACACAGGCGCAAGAAAATGATGTGAGTTTTTGGGTCGGCAGGGTCGAGAGCGTGACGCATGCGAACGGTCCTTCAAACGATGATTTGAAAAAGACGGCTGCCGGCTTTTTATTTGTGCCTTCTGTAGCGGCGCAATCGGGCGAGGTTTCGTTCACCGAGGTTTTCCCGAATGCAAAGAATATTGTCGCTGTCGTAGAACCTTACCATGCCATGGTCAAGTTCCTAGAGCATTTTGAGGGCAACGGATTTACCGACAATATGGAATCGGGCGTGCATTTTGACCGCGACTACATGGGTGTGGGCTATGGCGAAGCAGGCCCGTGGATTCACCCCTCGGCGGTTGTCGAAGGCTTTGTTGACGAAGGTTGCTTTGTCGGGCCGGGCTGTGTCGTAATGCGTGGCGCAAGCGTCGGGCGAGGCAGCCGTCTGGAATCGAACGTGACCATTTACCCGAATGTCATCGTGGGCGAGAGCTGCATTTTTCAGGCAGGCGTCGTTGTCGGTAGCCGCGGGTTCGGATTCTACGAGCACGAAGGCGAACGCCGCATGGTGCCGCATTTTGCGGGCGTCCGCATCGGGAACCGCTGTAGCTTTGGCGCAAACACGGTCGTGGCGGCCGGATTCATTTCGCCGACAACCATCGGTGACAACTGCCATCTGGATTCCATGGTGCAAATCGCGCACAACTGTGTTTTAGGCAATAACATTTACATGGCCTCGCAAACGGCTCTCGGCGGCACGACGATTCTCGAAGATGGCGTGCAGTTTGCGGGCGGCGCAAAGGCTGCCGGGCACTTGACTGTCGGCAAAAATGCGATTGTGACGGCGAAAGCGGGGGTGACCAAGAGCGTGCCTGCGGGCAAGACGGTCGCAGGATTCCCGGCGATTGATATCGACATCTGGCGTCGTCAAATGGTCGAGCTCCGCGTCATGGCGAAGAAAAAACTGAAGTAGACAGTAGACGGTAGGCAGTAGGAAGTTGGAAGTAGTTAGTGATGTGAGATGTGAAGTGTTTAATTATTAATTATTCATTGTTCATTACACATCACACATCACACATTTCACATTGCATCTGTGTCATCCTGATCGAAAACTAGGGGCTCTTATTTTATATTTGTGGCCGTAATGAGTGGCAATTTGAATTTTACATCTCGCAGCTTAAGCTTTGGTTCGACTTCTGTTTCGGTTGAGCCGCTGGAAAAGGACCCGCAGAAGGTTCCTTTTGTAGCTTGGTATGTGGGCGAGAAGCTTTTTTACCGCAGTGATGCGTGTCATTGTTTTGAAGAACTTGAATTTTTTGCGAAGCGTACCGCTGGCTACAAGCTGAGTGAATCCGGCTTGGAACTCCTGTCGCCGGAGCATTTGGCTCCCGTGTTTCTGATGTGGCCGCACCGACGCTTTAACGTGCGACTCTCTGATGCGGCCAAGCCCGAAGTCCCGATGATGGACGGTTCTGCGATTCCGTTCTTCTGCGAAATGCGAAAATTCTGCGGTGCGCCCGAAGAGCTGGTCTTTTTCGATGCTCCTGTGCATGCCGAGTGGGACTTGGGTGGCGACACCGCAGTTTACGGCCATGTTCGCATTACGCCTGCGGAAACCTTCGAAGTCGAATACGTGCTCGACCGCAATACCGCCCGCGACGGTTACGACCTTAAGTCGGCGGCCTCTGTTTCCATTTATTCGCCCGAAAACTTGTACCAAATTTTCATGGCGCGCACCTTCATCCACCAGGTTGAACTGGAGCGCGCCCGTGCGGCAGGCCTCCTCGCCGGAGTCGATGAATCTTGCGGACTCCTGATTGACGGCGATACGCCAAAAGCCGAATGTTGCTCCAAATTCCGCATCGCAAACGAGCCTGCGATGCATAAAATACTAGATTTGATTGGAGACCTGAGTTTTATCTGTCCGGCCCTCCCGAGGGTCAGAATCGAAATCACCAACGGTGGGCACGTGTCCCATCGACAAATTATGGAGAAAATTATTCCTTATGTCCATGCTGGAATCTTTACCCAAGTCTAATGTCGCCGGAATCCTCTACGATGCCGAAGTCGTTCACAGCGTTCTTCCGCAGAAGGCCCCGTTCGCCTTTGTCGATGAAATCTTGAGCCTCGATGCCGAAAACATGGAAATCGTTGCCAAGTGGCACTTGACCGGCGAAGAAGGATTCCTTAAGGGACATTTCCCGGGCAATCCGGTGCTCCCCGGCGTGATTCAGATTGAATCCATGGCCCAGGCCGCCACGCTCCTCACCATGATTGGTCGCGAAGCCGAAACTACCGGCAAGCGCCCCGCCTTCATGGGTGTCGAAAACTGCCGTTTCCGCGCTCCGGTGATTCCGAAGGCCGAAATCGTTCTGAAGGCCAAGCTCATCATGGCCCGCCACGGCATTTACAAGTACAGCGGCGAACTTCTGACCGTCGATGCCGAAGGCAAGGAAACGCTCTGCACCAAGGCCGACTTCAGCGCCGCCATGGTGTAAGTTTTTCAAGCGCCCTAGTGGAGCCACACGGATTCGATTTTACTAACGTAAAATCTGTTTGTGTAAAAATGTTTCCCTGATTGTCATGCCGCACTTGATGCGGCATCTCTTTTTTAATCTGCGAAAAAACTATACTTAGCTCGAATTATTGTTTGGGAACCC
>Ga0310786_10012715_pt1 | contig 10407 bp, 7 predicted proteins | sample AusTroGonzalo_MG_FD_203881 | JGI IMG/M metagenome (GOLD analysis project Ga0310786, IMG submission 203881) | Bovine rumen microbial communities from tropical cattle in Woodstock, Queensland, Australia - Gonzalo_03 (v2) (version 2) | ecosystem: Host-associated > Mammals > Digestive system >... | reverse complement strand
TATACTCCCGCAGTGATACCATATATCACGCAGCGCAGCGAGTTCATAACCGCCTACACCCCGTATCAGTGCGAGATATCGCAGGGAACGCTAAGGTACATATTCGAGTACCAGAGCATGATTTGCACCCTGACCGGAATGGACGTAAGCAACGCCTCGATGTATGACGGCCCCACAGCCGCCGCCGAGTCCATGCGCATGATGGTGGCCCAGGCCAAGAAAAAGAATACCGTTCTGGTATCAAATACCCTGTTGCCGCAGGTAAGAGGCGTGATAGCCACATACGCCAAGTATGCAGGCATCACCGTAAAGGAGATAGCGCAGCAGAACGGTCAGACAAGCAAGGCATCACTTGAGGAGTTGATTGCCCAGGGCGATGTAGCCGGCGCAATAGTTCCGTCGGTCAACAGATTCGGAATAATTGAGGATCTGGATGGTATGGCCGATGCCCTGCATGCCGACAAGGCTCTGCTCACGGTCTACTGTGACCCGTCTGCCCTGGCAGTGGTAAAGACACCCGCAGAGTGGGGGGCCGATGTGGCCGTAGGTGACGGCCAGCCGCTGGGAATTCCGTTGTGCTACGGAGGCCCGTACGTGGGCTTCATGGCCTGCCGTCAGGATTATATGCGCAAGCTGCCCGGCCGCATAGTAGGCCAGACCACCGATAAGGAGGGACGCCGCGCATTCGTGCTTACATTGCAGGCCCGCGAGCAGCACATTCGCCGCGAGAAAGCCACCAGCAACATCTGTTCAAACGAGAGCCTGATGGCGCTCTGGGTAACCGTATATCTGTCACTCATGGGTCCACAAGGTATGAAACAGGTCAATGACCTGTGCTACCAGCGTGCCCATTATCTCTATGACAAGCTGATTGAGACCGGTCAGTTTGAGCCGGTATTCAAGGCTGCCCCATTCCTTAAGGAATTCGTACTCAAGTCAAAGACTTCCGCCGCTCAGGTTCAGAAAAAGTTGGCCGATGCAGGCTTCTTTGGAGCCCTTGAGACTGAGGATGGCTACGTGAGTTTCTGCGTAACAGAGAAGCGCAGTTATGAGGATATTGATGAACTTGTAAAGGCGCTCTGATTATGAAGTACTACGACAAACTTATATTTGAGTTAAGCAGGCAGGGAAGGGTTGGTTATTCACTTCCTGAAACCTCCAGCAAGTGTAAAGGCACAGAGGCAATACCTGCCGGACTGCTCCGGAGCAAGGCACCTGAACTCCCTGAGGTAAGTGAGGTTGATGTGGTACGTCACTACACCAACCTGAGTCAGATGAATTTTGGAGTTGACACCGGATTCTATCCGCTGGGCAGCTGCACGATGAAGTACAACCCCAAGATAAACGAGGAGGTTGCAGCAATGCCCGCTTTTGCAGGTATCCATCCGCTGCAGAAGGATGTTCCCGGAGTGCAGGCTGTATATGTAGGCCTGGACCATGCCCTTGCCGCAATTACCGGCATGAAGCACTTTACCTTCAAGCCTTGCGCAGGTGCGCACGGTGAGCTTACCGGTCTTATGATAATACGCGAGTACCATCTGTCACGCGGTGACACCAAGCGTACCCGCATAATAGTGCCAGACAGCGCACACGGAACCAATCCCGCCAGTGCTGCGGTATGCGGTCTGGATGTGGTTGTGGTTAAGTCAAACGCCAACGGTCTGGTAGATGTGGAGGATCTCAAACCTCTGCTGGACGATACCATTGCCGGTATCATGATGACCAACCCCAACACTCTGGGACTCTTTGAGAAGGACATTCGCCAGATTGCCGATTTGGTACATGCGGCTGGCGGTCTGCTCTACTATGACGGCGCCAACATGAATCCGCTCATAGGCACCGTACGTCCGGGTGATATGGGATTTGACGTGATGCACCTTAACCTGCACAAGTCATTCTCCACTCCGCACGGAGGCGGCGGCCCCGGCAGCGGTCCTGTAGGAGTATGCGACAAGCTGGTGCCGTTCCTGGGCGTGAACGTATCGGGCTTTAACGGAAACTTTGGCGTGATGCTGCGTGCTTATGCATATATCCTGATGCTGGGCCGCCAGAACGTGAAGCTGTGCGGCAAGCTGGCCACTCTGGGCGCTAACTATATCAAGGAGAGCCTCAAGGACTGCTATAAGCTGCCTATTCCTACCGTATGCAAGCATGAGTTTGTGTTTGACGGACTCATCAATGACGGTGCCTGTGAGGGCAAGGAGGGGGCTGCAACACTGGATGTGGCCAAAAGGTTGCTTGACTTTGGGTTCCACGCACCCACCATATACTTCCCGTTGCTGTTCCATCAGGCCATAATGATTGAGCCTACCGAGACTGAGTCTAAGGAGACGCTGGATGAGTTCATTGATGTGATGCGCAGGATTGCCTCCGAGGCTGCACAGGATCCCGATATCCTGCACGGCGCACCGCACAACACACCCATATCACGTCCCGATGAGACTACCGCTGCACGTAATCCTATCCTAAAGTACTGGGACGCATGAAACTGTTGATTATAGGTGCAGGCCCGGGCGGCTACGAGACCGCTGTGGAGGCCGTAAAACGCGGTATGGAGGTGACTCTCATATCAGAAGGACCTATGGGAGGTACCTGCCTGAACGAGGGTTGCATCCCCACCAAGACATTCTGCCATTATGCGGAACTGATAGAACAGAACCTGAAGGCAGGTCTGGACTGCAGGCCCTCTTTTGCGGCAGCGGCGGAGCGTAAGCAGGCTGTAGTGGAGCAGCTGCGCGGCGGCATTGATATGCTGCTCAAGAACGTACAGGTGGTTCGCGGCAAGGCGCAGTTCAAGGACTCCAAGACGGTTATGTGTGAAGGTGTGGAGTACACGGCCGATAAGATCATCATCGCTACCGGCTCTGTATCGGCCTCATTGCCAATTCCGGGTGCCGAGAGCTGCCTTACATCTAAGGAGATTCTGAACCTTAAGGAGGTTCCGGCAAGCATCTGCGTGATAGGCGGCGGCGTGATAGGACTGGAGTTTGCATCTATTTTCCGCAGTTTTGGCTGTGAGGTAACGGTGCTGGAGTATTGCCCCAGTATACTGCCTAGATTTGATGTGGATTTGGCCAAGCGTCTTAAGCAGTCACTTTCCAAGCGCGGCATCAATATCGAGGTGCAGGCGCAGGTTACCGCAATAGACGGTGGTACCGTCACTTATCTCAAGAAAGACAAGGAGTGTACTGTTCAGGCCGATAAGGTCCTGATGGCTGTGGGCCGCCGTCCCAATATTGACGGGCTGAATCTGGAGGCCGCAGGGATAGACTATACGCGTAAGGGCATTACCGTAAATGACCGTTTTGAGACGTCGGTACCGGGCATATTCGCCGTAGGTGACGTGACCGGAGGCATAATGCTGGCCCATGCGGCAACATATCAGGGACTGCATGCGCTCAATTACATCGGCGGCCAGGAGGACAGCATCCGCTTTGACCTTATTCCGGCTGCGGTGTTCACTCTGCCCGAGGTGGCAACCGTAGGTCTTACCGAGGAGCAGTGCAAGGAGCAGAATATTGAGGTACGCTGCCTCAAGTCATTCTACCGCGCCAACGGCAAGGCTGTCTCTATGGATGAGACCGACGGCTACTGCAAGATAATTGCTTCAACCGACGGCAAAATACTTGGAGCGCATATAATGGGCGCCCACGCATCGGATATAATACACGAGATTGCCGCCGTTATGAATATGGGCAGCAATCTCGATATGTTGCAGAGCGTTATTCACGCTCATCCCACGTTAAGTGAGGTGTTGCAGTCTGCGCTGCACGCTTAGAAGCCTCCGAAGCCGCCACCAAAGCCGCCGCCTCCAAAGCCGCCACCAAAGCCGCCGCCACCAAAGTCGCCGCCCATCATCATGAAGTCACCGCCGGCGAATCCGCCGAAGTTCTGCTCGCTTACCTTGCAGCCCTTGGGGAGTACAAAGAATGCGGGATCAACATCCTCGGCAATGAAGTTCTGTGCGGTCTGGCTTGTGGTTGACCAGTCATTCTCAGTTACGGTTGACAGAGGAATTCCCTCATATACGCATACTGTGATGTTCTGGGTAAAGCCCATCTGGTTGCTGGGGCTCATTGAGTATTTCTTGCAAGTAACACCTGCAACCTGCTCTTCGCCAAGCTCCTTGATCTTATTGCGGCGTATGGTCTTCTTGTCCAGGTTCATCCAGTCTATCTCACCGAGCTGACCTATCTGGGCACCGCCCATACCGAAACCGCCAAAGCCGCCCATGCTGCTACGGCCGCCACGTGCGCCGCCGAATATAGGCATTGCGGTAGCAGTATTCTCAAGTTCGTTGATGGTGTAGGTTGTGTCACCAATGGCTATTGTGCGGGTGATGTTATCTCCGTACTGGGTAATTCTTGCGGTCTTCTTTCCGTAATCGTCAAAGTAGATCTGCTCTCTCATGTCGCTGGAGTTGAAGTTGTTCATTCTCTCCAGGAAAGCGCTGTCGTTGAAAGCGGCCAGTCCGCCGCCGCCACCCATAGCAGCCATCTGTGAGAAATCAGGCATGTCACCCATATCGGATGTGACGGTGATAACTCCTGACTTAACGCCAAAAAGAATCTCTTTTACCTCTTTTTTCTTTGCTCCTGCTGAGAAGCATACTGCCATCATCAGGGCAGCCATCATAATCTTTTTCATTGTCCTTATTTTGTTTTTTTGTTACTGTTTCAGGTTGTCGTAAAGAATATACCGGACAACGCCGAAAGTTAAAACGGACAATGAATTATAATTGTCAGAATAGTTTTGATATAAGGTCGGGGCGGCCTATGCGTCTGAGTTCGGCCATAAGGCGATGGCGCTGGGCGGGATCGTACCAGAAAAAGAACTGGCGCTGGGCCTGCTTGTCGCGGTCGGTGCGGGCGGTGTAGACCGGCTGCATGGTGTAGGGATTTATGCCCGTGTAGAATATCTCCGTACTCAGGGTCATGGGGGTGGGCGTGAAATCCTGAATCTGCTCCAGCTTGAAGTTGAGCCGTTTGGTTATGATGGCAAGCAGGGCCATATCCTCCTCGGTGCAGCCCGGATGACTGCTTATGAAATAGGGGATGAGCTGCTGCCTAAGGCCGCACTCCTTGTTTATCTTGTCAAATGTTTTCTTGAACTGCTCAAACTGGGTGAACGACGGCTTGCGCATGAGTGCCAGGACCGAGTCCGATGTGTGTTCGGGTGCCACCTTGAGGCGGCCGCTCACATGCTTGCCTATGAGCTCGCGGGCATAATCCATGTGTGACTTGTCGGCCTTTGGGTCAGGGTCGCGGTACTGCAGTATGTCATAGCGGATTCCGCTTCCTATGCAGCTTTTCTTTATGCCCGGCACCTTGTCGGCATCCTTGTAGAGCTGTGTCAGGGTCGTAAGGTCTGTGTCCAGATTGGGGCATACCTTGGGTGTGAGGCAGGTGGGGCGCTTGCACTTGAGGCACTTGCTCCTGTCGCGTCCGCCTGTGCCGTACATATTGGCCGACGGGCCTCCTAGGTCCGATACATACCCTTTGAAATCCTCCATCTCGGTAATCCGGCGCAGCTCACGCATTATGCTCTCCTTGCTGCGGCTCACAATCTGCTTGCCCTGATGGGCCGATATGGTGCAGAACGAGCAGCCTCCATAGCATCCGCGGTGGATGGTTACCGAGTGGCGTATCATCTCATAGGCGGGTATGCGCTTGCCGTTGTAGCGAGGGTGGGGCAGACGGGTATACGGAAGGTCATAGATGGCGTCAAGCTCCTGTGTGGAAAGTGGCGGGTAGGGCGGGTTGACCACAACATATCTGTTACCGATGGGCTGTATGATGCGGTGGGCCTCAATCATGTTTGACTCCTCCTCTATGACGCGGAAGTTGGCAGCCTGACTGCGCTTGTCGGCCAGACACTGCTCGTGTGAGGCCAGCAGCTTGTCATCGGGAGTAATGCCTCCGGGAACGTCTTTGGTAAGGAAGGCCACCTGTTTCATGGTAAGGATATCCTGTGGGCGACCCTGGTCCAGCGCATCGGCCAGATCTATGGTTACCTTCTCACCCATACCGTAGGTAAGGTAGTCGGCCCCGCTCATTTCCAGAATATTGGGCAGCAGCTTGTCCTGCCAATAGTCATAATGGGTGAATCGGCGCAGTGAGGCCTCTATGCCGCCTATCACAACGGGTACGTCTGGGAATAGTTTTTTTAGCGCCTTGGTATAGACTATAGTGGGGTATTCGGGGCGTCCGGTGTGGCGGCCGTCGGGGGTGTAGGCATCCTCGGAGCGCAGTCGCTTGCCGGCCGTGTATCGGTTGACCATGGAATCCATTGCTCCGGCAGATACTCCAAAGAAGAGTCTGGGGGCACCCAGTTTCTTGAAATCACGCAGGTCATCCTGCCAGTTTGGCTGGGGTACTATGGCAACCTTGTATCCGTGGGCCTCGAGGACACGTCCTATTACGGCTGTGCCGAACGAGGGGTGATCCACATATGCATCACCGGTAAACAGGATTACGTCCAGCTGGTCCCAGCCCAGACGTTCACACTCCTTCCTGGTTGTCGGGAGCCACTGTGGCATCGTTCCACTTGTCGTACAAGGCAATCAGGTTCTTGAGTCCAAAAGCCTTCATGTCGCGGTGATAGATAACATCTATACAAAGGTCCAGCAGCTGCTTGTCGGACCCCTGGGGTGTGGTCAGCAGAGAGCGGATGTTCAGCTTGAGCTTGTCAAGCGCCTGTTCAGTGACGATACCGCTGCTGTCTATGAGCAGCTGGAACAGTGAAAAACGGCGTATGGTTGCCAGATTCTCATCGGACACGTTTATGCTGCGTGTTCCGGATTCGTTTGCCTGAATGGTGTACATAATTATTTAGTTTTCTGTCAAAAATCTGAGTATTGATTTCATCAGTTTGTCACGTTCGCGCTCGGAGGTGATGCTCTCAAAGGGGAATCCCAGCGTGAGGCATGCCTGGGTGCGGTCCTTGTATCCCACGCCTGCAGTCAGCTTGCTGTCGGTGTAGGTCATGAGGGTGGCTCCTTTCTGGGTGGGGCTGAGCACATCGGGACGGGTTACCCCGTAGCCGTCGGCTGTGGCGTTGCGCCTTATCTCCGGTTTGCTGCGCAGTCCCTTTATCCCGTTCTCGGTTGCCGACGGCAGCGGACCTTCCCAACGGTAATGCAGCACGTTTGCGGTGAACTGCTCATCGGCCAGATCAGATATCATATCGGCTCCCACGTATGAGCCGCTTACCAGCAACTTGCCGCCGTTGTCCAGATATGATGTGATAAGACGTTTGAGCTGGGGCGTGAATGTGGAGTAGTCCTTATAGAATATGGTATCCTGAAGGGAGCGTTTCTGTAATCCCAGAATGAGGTCAACCACGCGGTAGCGTGTAAGGCTTACGTCACCATTCTCAACCGATTCACGGCTGCATGACACGAATGACCAGTCCGACTGGGCTATGGATTTGCCGTGTACCCACGGGTAGTCAAAGGTGTTTCCGGCCAGCAACGCGCCGCCAAGGTTGTCGTCACTTGTACCCAGGGAGACTTCCTCGGGCGAGTCAATGCTGTCAATGAGGAATATCTGCTGGGCACCGCACAGAATGGGGGAGCGCATGTACTGCACACCAGGGTCGGTGAGTATGTCAAACCCCTGCGTGCTGTCTGTCTCTACTGTCTGCGGGGCGCTGAGACGTTGGAATCCGTTTACCACAAGCACCGTTCCTTTGCTGCCCGATGCAATCGATGCGGCCAGTGTCTCGGAGGGCATGCTCTCACCGCCTTCATTTACGGCTGTGACCTTGAAACGGTATATGTGGTCTTTTCTGGGCGCAATGGTGTATCGGTTGGTGCGGGTGAACGTGCCGTTGTCAAACCCTCCGTCATCAATGGCCGTGTATACTATGTATCCTCCCGGTGCGGCGGTGGGTTCCAGAGTGTCTGTGACTGCGGCCCAGCTCAGGTTCAGGGTTGATGTGCCCGATATCTCGATGCTGAACTTCTCTACAGGCAGCGGCTGAACTACATAACTCCGGTCATGCAGGAACGCCTCGTATTTAAGGATTGATTTATATATGGAACGGGAGGCCATGAACCTGAAATTGGGGTTGAGCGCAAGTTTCACGTCCCAGTAGTTCTGGTGTGAAAGCAGTTCCAGCAGCATGGAGAGAATCTGCGGCTCACGGCTTTCACAGTAGTTCTTGTCCCAGATACCCCTGTATACCCAGTCGCGGTCCAGACCTGCGTTGAGGTCACTTATAAGTCCGGTAAGGACCATATCAGTCAGGTCTCGGCTCAGATAGCGCGAATGGCCTTCGCCCAGGATTTTTTTATTAAAATTCGTGGTGCATATGCCCAATGTGCCCACAAGAGTGTCTCCGTAGGCGTACCCGGCATCGGTATGCAATGCGAAGTATAATTCCAAAGGTACGCCCATTCCTGCGTTCGCCTTGTTGAAAACAGAGCCTCCGGATAGCCAGTTGGCCATATAGGGGCGGGTCCAGATGTCTTCGCGGTAATCATCGGCACCGTCATATTTGCTGTACACACTGTCGGGTGCGCCGGCAAACCTGGTGTAGTACTTGGCTCCCATATTGTAGCGCGGAGCCTCTATCTCAAGGCCTTCACGCACCTCGACGGCCGTTCCGCCGCCGAACCTTACGGCATCGGCGCTTACTGTTCCGTGCATCTGGCTGCTGTTGTCAAGGGTTACCATTCCCTGCGGGCTACGGCCTTTCATGAAATGGAATGTGCCCAGATAGACCCATGTGCCTCCACCCATCTGCTGGTTTACATGGAAGGTGGTGGAGCCTCCGGTGTGGAACACTATGTATCGGGCATCGTCAATACGGGTGGAGTCTGTGCGGTATGTGACATAGACCGCATAATCACCGTCCTGGGGGATATCGGGTATCCACATGGCCGATGACATCACTATGCCCGGACCTGCTCCGGCCTGTGCCGTGCGGGTGGGCAGCATCAGGCTGTCGGGACAGATGCGCAGCGAATCATCAAGCCAGCCTCCGCCGTATGCGGTCTCCCAGCTGCCGTCTTCGCGGTAATCGTCCGATGCCGTGCTTACAATCACGCCGTTGGTCTGCCAGTCACGCTCGCGGGCCGTGTAGACTACCGCTCCGGCGTTCTCAAGCATGGGTATAAGGTAAGGGTAGGCAATTGATTGGGTGAGCAGATCCTCGCGGGTGCAGTATAACGGCGGCCTCTGCCACTCCCACATCCCGTCCTCGTTGTCATAATAGAGTCCGTGGCTGGGCGTTACGGCCATATGTATGTTGGTGAGTCCTTTTGAGGGTATGTACGGACGGCTCTGGTTTGATACCCAGGGCTTGCCGTCATACCATGTGTCGTTCCACAGGTCATCCTGGCTTACCACCTTTCTGGCCCAGTTGGGAATGAGCTGCTCTATGGTGCGGTCGGCCGTATGTATGCCTATGCTGTAGCGGCGAACATCGCTGGGCAGTGACTGGCGCAGATCGGCGTAGATGGAGTCTATCAGGGAATGGCGGAACCTCTGGTAGCTGAAGTTCTGGTTAAGGTATATGTCCAGCCGGCGTCCTCCCCGGCTTATGACCGTGCGGTCCACCTTAAGCGTCTTGAGGTCAAGATCGGCCTGGTACTGGCTGAAATGGTCCTTGACCTTGTTGCGTATGGTGGTGTTGTCCGTCTGGGCCGATAGGTTTATGACGGACAACATGACGGTCAGTGCCGCCACAAAGGCTTGCTGACGCCGTAACATGGTCTGGAATGTTACTTTTTGAGTTTGTTCAACTTGTCAATGACCTCGGTTATCTGTTTCCTGAAGTCATCTATGAAGGAACGGTAGTATTCCTTGGCCTTGCCGGGCTCGGTATGGCTGATGCGGGCTGTGAAATCGTTGTCAATTTTGAGAAGGTCCACGATAAGGGCGTCTGCTGCATCCTTGTCTACGCCGGGTACCAGCTCCTTGTATATAAGACACTCGGTGAAAATGTCACCAATAACATAGTTGATTTCCTTTTTGAGATTTCTGCGGCTTGCCATAACTGTAGGTTTTAATGTTTACGCGAAGATAAGCATTAATTTGGAATTATAAAACTTATGGCGGAGGGGATGATTTCTATGTGAAAATCATTGCCCGGAAGCATCTCTCCGTCCAGGCAGAGCTCTATCTCCTTGTCGCAGTGAACATCGACCGTCTTTGACTGGCGGTAGATGAAATGTTTGCTGGCCTTGGGGTCATCCAGATGGTTGCCGATGGTATAGATCTTGAGCAGTCCCAGGAATCCCAGCAGGGTGGTGGTCTTGCAGTAACCCACCTCAATCAGACCGTCGTCATTCTTGGCGCGGGGTGAGCAGAAGAACTCGCCGCCCACGTGGTTGTTGTTGCCCAGCGTGCACAGCAGCATACGCTTGCCCTGATTAAGCAGCTCTCCGTCGGCCTTGACCTG
>Ga0310786_10012711_pt1 | contig 10409 bp, 8 predicted proteins | sample AusTroGonzalo_MG_FD_203881 | JGI IMG/M metagenome (GOLD analysis project Ga0310786, IMG submission 203881) | Bovine rumen microbial communities from tropical cattle in Woodstock, Queensland, Australia - Gonzalo_03 (v2) (version 2) | ecosystem: Host-associated > Mammals > Digestive system >... | reverse complement strand
GACACGAACATCGCCGAATGCGTATGCAAGGCGGAAAAGAGCCTTTGAGGAACCGTTATCATAAGCGGTTTCCATACAGGTTAAGTATTCAAGAAGGCTTGCCTTTGTGAACTTGATATCAAGCGCATATGCCCTTGAAACATCAACACCCATAATTGCGGGATTGACGAAAACATAGCGCTGAACATCCTTCTGTGCCTTGTAAGCGTCAATATATGCGCTCAGTACTGCACCGCCGAGCGAGCATCCGACAAGGGATACTTTGGAAGAACCTGTATTCTTTTTGATTATTTTAATATAATCGTTAAGGTCTTTAGCGGTTTTGCAAACGTCCTGACGCCAATCATAATTAAAGCAGTAAACATTGGCTGCACCAACCTCGCTAACAAGCTGACGGGCAATTGCGCTCTCTGCAACGGTTGCGCTTGAATAATAATCCTTATGTTTAGCAAGCGAATCAGTCCAGTAGTTTATAACGCCCTGACCTGCCTTAACATCGCCGTTAGAATCGCAGTTAAGGTTTGCGGTATTCGTCATTGATTTAAGGCTGTTGATAAGCTTTGTTTCATCGACCTTTCTTGCAGGATCGAGCATCTTTAAAACTTCGCAGATAAGCGCGTTGTTTTTAAGAATTGCAGAAGCAATATCGTTACCGAGACCGAGGTTTTTGATTTCAGCCTGGTCCTCGGTTCCGACATTCTCATAAACAGGGTTTGCACCGAGACCGTGAACAAGAATAACGGGAACAACACTTGTTTTTGCCATTGCAACAGCAGCGCCCGAAAAAGCCATAAGCACAGCCATCATTACGCATATTATGCTTTTAAGTAATCTTTTCATATTTAATCTCCATGGGGAATTATTACAATCGGGTGCGGGTGTCCCGCCCTCAATTCGTAATTCGTAATTCGTAATTCGTAATTATTATTAAATGGCCTTTAACAATTTGGGAAGTCTTGTAAGCGCTCCGCCGAGTCTCCAGAAAATCATAGAGAAGCCGATGAAGCTCGATTCATCGTCATTGAGCATCTTAAGAAGTCCGTCAGCCATCTTCGGCGAGAAAACTCCCATACTCATTGCGATAAAGTTTCTGATAGGAATCTGGGTTGCCATTGCAGCAAGCATCTTGCCGTCGCCGTTTTCGGCAGAACCCATTTTGCTCATAATTTTTTCAATCATACGGCAGAGCTTTCCGCCCCACTTTGTGTGACGCGCGTCGTTAAGGCAGCAATAGATATCAATCTTCTTGCTCTCGTCGATATCGGGACTCGGAAGAGCTCCGTAAACAGCTGCAAAATCATCTCTTGTGATGCCTGCAACATTGTTGTAGTAGTTCGGAGCGGTTGCTCTGTAATCGGGGATTTCGCACTCAACAGTTCCCTCAACCTTAACGGTTGCTTCAAGTTTTATATCCCTGCTTGAAGCGCCGACAAGAATATCAAAATCGCCTGTTTCAACGCACCAGTCATTGATATTAACGTTATAGAAAGCAAAGGCTCTCTTATCAAGCTCAAGGCTGATTTGGGCCTCTTCGCCTGCTTTGATAAATACCTTCTTGAACGCACGGAGCTCTTTAACGGGACGGAAGATTGTTGATTCCTTATCAGCAACATAAACCTGTGCGATTTCTGCGCCGTCTCTGTCGCCCGTGTTCTTAATCTTGAAGGAAAGGGTTAATGTATCTGTATCCTTAATGCTCTTTGCGGAGAGCTTAAGGTCGCTGTATTCAAAGCTTGTGTATGAAAGTCCGTAGCCGAACGGGAATACAACCTCAAGATTAGCAGCGTCGTAGTACTTATAGCCGATGAAAACGCTCTCTCTGTGTTCGCTTGTTACGGGACCGCCCGGATAATTTCCAAAGGTCGGGTTATCCTCAAAGAATCTGGGATAAGTTTCTGTTGTTTTACCGCTCGGGTTAACCTCACCGGTTAAAATTCTTGCAACGGCAATACCGCCTGCCTGTCCGCCAAGACCTGAATTAAGAAGCGCCTTAACATTGTTGAGCCACGGCATAAGAACAACCGAACCGCCTGCAAGAACAACAACGGTATTCTCGTTTGCAAGGGCGATTTTTTCAATAAGAGCATTGTGGCTTGAGGGCATTTCAATAGTTTCTCTGTCGTAACCCTCACCCTCGAATTCCTCTGTTAAACCTGCAAATACGATTGCAACATCTGCATCTCTTGCAGCGTTTTCAGCTTCTTCAAAGAGCTGCTCGTTAATCTCATTCTTGCTCTTTTCGTAGCCCCTTGCGTATGTAACATCAACGCCGAGCTTCTGAAGGTTTTCAAGCGCATTATCAAGATGCGAAGGATTGATAACGGAGGAGCCTGCACCCTGGAAACGCGGGGACTCAGCCATTTCGCCGATAACTGCAATCTTTTGACCGGGTTTGAGAGGAAGAATATTGCCTTCGTTTTTGAGAAGCTGCATTGAGCCCTCTGCAATACGGGCAGCAATTTCGTTGTGCTCTTCAAATGAGAAGCTGTGCTCCTCGGCAAGAGCGGGCTTTGATTTAACAATTAAATCAACAACGGTATCAACTCTCTCATCAAGAACTGCTTCATCGAGCTCGCCGCTCTTAACAGCAGCGATAATCTTCTTTTGATTGAGCGCGCCTGAGGTGGGCATTTCAAGGTCTGTTCCGTTGATTAAGCCGGGGATTCTGTCTACTGATGAACCCCAGTCGGTTACAAATAAGCCTTCAAAGCCCCATTCGCCCCTTGCAATTTCCTGCTGGGTATGTCCGTTCTGGGAAGCGTAAACGCCGTTGATTTTGTTATATGAATTCATAACCGTCCACGGCTGCGCTTCTTTGATTGCAATTTCAAATGCGGGAAGATAGGTTTCACGAAGGGTTCTCTCATCAATAATCTCATCGATAACCATTCTGAAAGCTTCCTGGGAGTTAGCACAGAAATGCTTGAGCGAGGTTCCTACGCCCTTGCTCTGAATGCCGTTGATAACAGCAGCAGAGCATTTGCCTGCAAGATACGGATCCTCGCTGAAATATTCAAAGTTTCTTCCGCAAACGGGAGAACGCTTGATATTTGTTCCGGGGCCGAGAAGAACGGATACTTTCTCCTTTAAGCATTCCTCGCCCATTGCCTTGCCTGCTTTTTCAAGCAGCTCAGGATCCCATGAGCAGGAAGAGGTTGCAGCGGGAGGGAAACAGGTTGCAGGAACGGAGTTACCAAGTCCGATACCGTTTGAAGTTTTTTTGTCCGTGTTCTGCTTACGAAGACCGTGGGGGCCGTCGGTAACCATAATCTTGGGAAGTCCGAGCTCGGGCGCTTCTTCAAGATGCCAGTAGTCAAAACCTGATACGAACGCAGCCTTTTGTTCAAGGCTCATTTTTTCGATAATTTCGGGATGTTTCACAAAAATACTCCTTTCAATTTGTGTATTTTAACCTAACAGAAATATTATACAATAAAAATCAATAATTTACAATATTTTTTATAAATTTTGTACATACTGCTGTTCATTGAAAAGTTATATAAATATCAGATTGCGGTATTTCAAGGGAAAGAAGCTCATTTTTCTTTGACTGTTTTAAGATGTATTTCCCGAGCGAACAGTTACCCGTATATGTAAAAACTCCGTCGATTAAATGTACCTCGGCATCGGGAAGAGAAGCAAAAACCTGATAGAAAATTATTGCAGGATTTGTTTTATCAAGCTCGTAAATATCAAAGGTTTTTATAAGCTTATTGCGCTTAAAGGTAACCTCTTTTCCGTTGCAGGAAATAACAAGTCCCTTTGCCCTTGTTGAGGTCGGGGTAACAAAAACGGTTTCGCCTTTTTTCTCAATATCGCAGGAAAAAGAAAAATCCCCCGTTTTATAAATCGCAGACAGCTTATAGTCCTCATTTATAACAGGGGTATAATTCCTCATTTTACAGCCCGAAAACAGCAGTAATACAAGAACAAATGGTATTAACTTTTTCATATAATCACAACCCAAACTATGCACTATGCCTTATGCACTGTGCACTATTCAAAGTCAGACATTAAAGCACCGAGCCGTTCTATCATATCAAAAACAAGTATTCCTCTCTGGCTCAGTTCTTCTGAGGCAATATCACCGCTCAGTCCGTGAAGATAAACGGCGCATTTTGCGGCGTCAAAGGGACTTATACCCTGGGCGATAAAGGAACCTATCATACCGCTGAGCATATCCCCCGTTCCTCCCATTGCCATTGAGGGATTCCCGGTAAGGTTAACAAACACCCTTTGACCGTCTGTTACAACCGTGTTTGCTCCCTTTAACACAAGAATTGCACCCGTCTCCTTTGCGAATGCTTTTGCTGATTTAATTCTGTTTTCCTGTATCTCGGCAATTGTTTTTGATACCAGCCTTGCCATCTCAAGCGGATGGGGCGTAAGAACAATCGGCGCTTTAATCTCCTTAAGAATAGATATGCGCCCATTTATGCAATTTATACCATCAGCATCAAGAATAACGGGAACCTCGCTGTTTTTCAGAACGTATTCCGTAAGCGCTTTTGTATCCTCATTTACACCGATTCCGCAGCCGAGAACAACGCTGTGAGCCCAATTAAGCTGCTCTTTTGCAGTGTTTATTGCAGCTTTTGAAAAGGTCTTTTCTTCATTTTCTTCGCAGGGCTCAAAAAGCGGCTGAACAAGATGCGCCGCTGCAAGAGGATATGCTGATTTGGGAAGCATAAGCTTAACAAGCCCCGCACCGATTCTGAGTGCCGCCTTTGTTGCAATAACTCCCGCGCCGAACATCTTATAGCTTGAACATATATTGAGCTGATGACCGAAGGTGCCCTTGTTTGCATTTTTATCCCTTGGAACAAAACAGTTTTTAACTGCCTCAGGTGTGATTGTTTCGGGATAACCGTCATCATAGCAATCCTCGCTTATGCCGATATCAACAACCGAAATTTTACCGCAAAGCGCGTTTGACGGAGGCTGAATATGGGCATATTTAAGCGTTGAAATTGCAATCGTAATATCCGCTTTTATCGCGTTTTTGCAGGCTGCGCCCGTTGTTGCATCAGTACCGCTCGGGGTATCAACGGCAATAACCTTTGCGCCACTTTCGTTGACGGCTCTGAATACCTCATCAAACGGTGCTCTTGCTTCGCCGTGAAAGCCGATACCGAAAATGCAGTCAACAATAAAGTCCGCATTTGCGCTGTTTTCTGTAAAGTGTTCAACCTTTACGCCGCTGCCGACTGCCTGCTGATAGTACATAAGCGGTTCGGCAATAGAAGGAGCTTTATCGCAGAGAACGATTTTTGCATTAATTCCCCTGCACCATAAAAGGCGCGCGATAACAAAGCCGTCGCCCGCATTCTTGCCGTTTCCGCAGAAAACTGCAACGCAGGCGCGGTTAATTTCGCCTTCGTATTCAGTTATAATTTCATTGAAGCAGGCGGTTCCTGCCTTGAGCATCAACTGCGCCTCGGTACTGTATCTTTCAAAGCACCTCTGCTCAACTAACCTAATCTCATCCGCTGTTAAAATCTTCATATCAATCACTTTATGCGCAAAGCGCTGCTAACTATGCACTATGAACTATGCACTATGAACTAATTACTTCCACGGGTATTTCTTCTGCAATGCAACAAATTCATCATAGGTTTTTGCAAAATGGAATTCCTTATTCAAATCCGAATAGAAATAGAGATAATCCGTATCGGGATGGTTCACAACCGCGTTGATTATTTCCTCGCCCGGATTTGTTATCGGTCCGCTCGGTAAAGCGGGGCAGCGATAGGTATAATAAGAATCGTAAACCTCCTGAGAGAAGCCGTAGTCATCCCTTAAATCCCTTGCATAGAAATATGTTACATCGGACTGGAGCTTTGAGCCCTTATTCAGACGGTTGATGAAAACACTGGCAATATTGCCCGCGCTTTCAACGCCGAAAGCCTCCTCCTGAACAATGCTCGAAAGATTGATGAGCTCAAACAGAGTAATATTGTTTTTCTCGCAGTATTTTATCCATTTATCGCTGATTCTCTGGTTAAATGCATTCAGCATTGCATCCGCGATTCCCTTTGCGTCGCTGTTCTTTGCAAAATCATAGGTCGCGGGGAAAAGGAAGCCCTCAAGCTGATATGCAATCAAATCGCTGTCGGGAACGCTTTCAAGAAAATCGTAATCAAAGCCCTCTTTTGATTTGCACACCTCAAGAAAATCGTCCGCCTTGCAGATTCCGTTTTCTTCAAGAGTTTCTGCAATCTGCATAGCGTTATAGCCCTCGGGAATTGCTACCTTAACCGTCTGATGAGAGATATCGGGGTTCTGCAGCTTCTGTGCAATCTCCTCGTAGCTCATATTTGAATTAAGATAGTATTCGCCGTTGATATATGTAAAATCGGGATAATTCTTTGCCATCCACGAGGTCCAGACGCTGTCAAAAACAACAACCTTATTGTTATATAGCTTTTTGCCGATTTCGTATTCAAAATCGCTCTTTGTTATAACAAGAGTGTATTCGCTGTCAGCCTGATTAACGCCGTTGATATCGTTGTTAATAAGCGTATATCCGTAGTAGCCGAAACCGCCGAGAACCGCAATTAAAATAACAACAAGAATTGCGATTATTGCACCGTGCTTTTTCTGTTTCATAATATAATCTCCTTAACCTATTAAGGCTTCCCCTTGAGGGGAAGCTGTCTGCGAACACTTGGAGCAGACTGATGAGGTGTCTATCGCATTTGTCTGCTTTCGGCAACTTACAAATTTAGAACACACCTCATCCACCGCAAGCGGTCCCCCTTCCCCTCAAGGGGAAGGTGAGAGGATTTTGCATTTTCATTTTATCATATTATCTAAAAAAATCAATATTTGACTTAACAGTGCTAATCAATTATACTATCATCATATTACAGGAAGGAGGAATACTATGCCGTATTACGATATTGCGGGACTGCGCGTTGAAATAAAAAACTGCTTCGGAAGAACCAAAAAGCAGGCGCTCCCCTATCTTGCTGAAAATCAGAGCGATGATTTGAAGGCGGATATTGTTGTCAATGTTTCGGATGAACGGGTGCGCGAAAAGGCGGAGCAGTTCTCCGAAATGAATGAAGACGACTGGGCATATATGCTCACGGGCGCCGATTTTTACGCTGCTCTTCTCAGATTCAACGGCATTCTGCTTCATTCCTCCTGCATTGTTGTTGACGGGGTTGCATATGCTTTTTCAGCCGACAGCGGAACGGGCAAATCAACCCACGCAAGCCTCTGGCTTGAACATTTTAAAGACAGGGCTTATATGCTAAACGACGATAAGCCCGCTATCAGAAAAATTGACGGAAAGATTTACGCCTGCGGTACTCCCTGGAGCGGAAAATACGATTATTCAAAGCCCGAAAATGTCCCGCTCGGTGCAATCTGTTTTATTGAGAGAAGCGAAAACAACTGGATAAAAAAAGCTGATACAGGCAAGGCGGTTTTTAACATTTTTTCCCAGACAATCCGCAAACTCGGAATGAACGGAATGAACAGACTGTTTGATGTTATTGAGGATATTTTTTCATCCGTTGATTTATATGAGCTCGGCTGCAATATATCCGACGAAGCGTTTGAGGTTTCCTCCTCGAAAATGCTCAAAACCCCGAAGGAGCTTGACGGATGAGAAAAAAAACGACCGCAGTTATTGCGCTTTTGCTTGTTTTATGTACGCTTTTCGGATGCAAATTTGCCCCTAATAACGAAACAACAACCACCTCTGTTATCAGCACGGTAACAGGCAATATTTCTGCAGAAAAAGAAACAACAACCGCAAAAGCTACAACTACAACCACAACCACTGCAACCGCCGCAACAACAGCAAAAACAACAGAAGCAAAAACAACAAAAAAAGCCGCAGCTTCGACTGCAAAAAATAACACAACAAAAGCGCTCCCCTGCTGCTATATTACGATTGAATGCAAAAGCATTCTTGATAATACGGATAAGCTCAAAGAGGGGCACGAGGACTATGTTCCTTCAAACGGAATTGTCCTCAAAAAAACAAAATGCACCTTTGATAAAGGCGCAAGCGTCTGGGATATTCTTCAAGAGGTTTGCGGCAATAATTCAGTAAAGCTGACAACAAAAAACACAACCTTCGGAGTTTATGTTTCGGGGATAAATAACCTTGATGAATTTGACTGCGGAAAACAAAGCGGCTGGGTATATACCGTAAACGGAAAATCACCGCCCGTTTCCTGCAGTAAATATACCGTTTCAGACGGAGATACAATAGTTTTTAAATATATTTGTGAATATCAAAATTAAAAGCACAGGTTTACCTGTGCTTTTTGTTATAGTGTTCTAAAAATTCTTTTTTCATCTGATTGTTAATCGCGTCGGTTTCGTTCATTTCCTTTTTTCTGCGCTCGTAGTATTTGAAATTGTAGACGAGCATTATTAAACCGAATACAACAAAAGCAATTCCTACGATGATATATGCATTAATTATTGAATTAACCGCGTCTTTTAATGCTGCATCGTATAATGCGGATCTGCAGAAAGTAAACCCATCAACATAATTTTTGAATTTAACAAGCAGCGCTCCGAATATATATATCAGACCTGCGCCGTTGAATGCAAGCGAATAATAAGAATATTTCTTATGTCTGCGCTTGTTAATCAGATTAATCAGAACAAGGCATACAACCGCGCCCGCAGCACAGTAAACAAAGCCCATTGCGACAGAATTTCCGATAAGAAGCTGAAAAATCTGAGTTTTTCTTGAAATACCCGTTGATAAAACCTCATTTGTAACCTTAACGCCGAGGGACGCGCACTGATTAAGCTCGGCAGAGCTTATACCAACGCTGTTTTTGCTGCAGTATTCCTCAATACCGTTATAAAAGCTGTCGTATAAATCCCTGCTGTCAGAAAAATCAATATCATAACACAGAACAAGGTTTTCTGCAGCGCGTGTTAAAGCATTATCAATATCTTCCTTATCAAGCGCAGAGGTAAACGCTCCTGCAGGCGCAGGCATATTGCTGCATTCCTTATCAAGCTCAGCGTTAACCGCCCTGAGCATTTCTTCATCATATTCAATAAACTTTGATGCGATATAGCTGCTTGATTTCATAAGTCCCGAGCCGACTAAACCAAAGCACGAAAAAGCTATTAGAAGCGCTGAAATTATTGCAAGAAGATTACAGAAGAATCTTGCGGAAGCTGTATCAGTACCCATACTTACGCCCCCTTTCAGACCATTTCGGCAACATAAACCGTATAGAAATACGAGCTGCCGAGGTTAGAAAAATCATTATATTCAACGCACATAAGAAGCGTATTGCTCGTTCTGAGAGACTTAATATCATCTTCCGTCTGGTTGTTGATGATTTTCTTAATTTTATATGTATATTTTTCGTGGTTATAAATATCAAAGGTAACGCTGTCGCCGATATTTGCATTATCAAGAAAGCGAAGCTGGGAATAAACATATTTACCGTAAACTACTGCGCAGCCTTCGTTCCAGGGCTCGGTTGAAAGCGTGCCGAGGCTCGAATATTTTGCCTGGGACGAAGAATACAAAACATTTGTAGAAAACTTAAAATCGCTGCTTGATAAATAACCTACCGCATTATCGGTTTTAAGCTCTTTAAATGAATTGTATTTAACCCTCTCATAATCGTTTTTCTGCGAAGAAGGTGCCGTATATATGGTCTTCATTGTTTCGGCAAACATAGGTTCAACAGCAAAAAGAGCAGCTGAGAACACCAGCGCAACAATAATCGGAATAACAATTCCCCTTATTATGTGTGTCAGTTTTAATGATTTCATTTTTACACCTCTGAAAAAATCTGATATATATTATAATACTTTTTTCAATATATGCAAGTATAAAGATTTTTCAGTGCGAAAGTTGTTGAAAACTAAATTGTGATTTATCGCTCTTCGAGCAGTTTGGAGTTTGGAGGGTAGAAAGTGGAGTTTAGGGTCGCTACGCTCCGATTATAATTAATTGTTTGAGGCGCAACGCACCGAGTAACCACAACTCCACACTCCACTCTTCACTCTCAACACTAAAATTGTGATTTGCGGGGCAACGCCCCGCAAATCACAATTTAAAAAACATTCGCAAGGGTAATGCGCTCATTTTCGTAATAGATGATAACAAGCGTTTTTGTCTGCGAAAGCTCGCTTTTCATATTATGGGCCTCCTTAAGCGAGCGGATATTAAGCGCAAGGTCGTCGAGCGTTTCGTGCTCGGAAAAGGTGAAAAGAAAATTGTTTTTTTGCTTCCAGTATTCTTGTATTTCATCGATTTTCCTATCTCTTTTATCGCTTTGCTTTGCTTCTTCAAGCTCCTGCGCCTGCTCAATAAGATTAATAAGCTCTGTGCAGCTTTTTTGTACATAAATCTGCTCAAAAACACAGAGCCCCGCGCAAAGAGCAATAAATACAACGGCAAACCATAC
>Ga0310786_10012710_pt1 | contig 10409 bp, 8 predicted proteins | sample AusTroGonzalo_MG_FD_203881 | JGI IMG/M metagenome (GOLD analysis project Ga0310786, IMG submission 203881) | Bovine rumen microbial communities from tropical cattle in Woodstock, Queensland, Australia - Gonzalo_03 (v2) (version 2) | ecosystem: Host-associated > Mammals > Digestive system >... | reverse complement strand
GTTGAAATGTTAATAGATATATTGCATTTCCCTTCAATTATCAGATATGTTCTTGATGTAAATGCAATACTCATTGCGCTTCTCGCCTTGAACAAGCTTAAAATAATTATTAGCGACAAGGTTTTTAAGCGATTAAATATCTATATAATGCTGTATATGCTCGGAGCGGTATTTGTTTCCATCCTTTTCGCCACTCCGCTGGGCAGAATTCTCTGGGCGTTCAGAAACAACTATTTATATCTGATTTTCTTTTTGTGCTGCGCATACACATTAAGCCTTAAAGATTTTGATAGTATAATGAAAAACTGCATAAGGTTCAGCTTTTTCAATGCAATCTGCGTTTTTTATGAATATGTTGTTTTGCATCTTTACGGCGACAACGTAGGCGGTATGTTCGGCTCCAGCTTCGGCTGTAACGGACTTTTAAATGTTTACCTGTTCGTTATTACGGCATATTCCATTGTTATCAGTTCGTTGATAATTGCTTCCGTTTCCGAGCTCAAATTCTTCTATATTGAGTTTGCATTAATAATTATCTTTTATTTGGTTCTTTCAAAGGCAAGCCTAAACAACACCTTCCTGTTGCTCGGAATTATTGTGGCATTTTATGTTGCTATTCAAATAATAGGTGCAATTCAGCCGGATATTGTTGAGTTTTTCTCGGATATTGATAAAATAACCTCTTATTCATACAGCACCTACAACAACACTATAATCAACCGAGGAACCGTTTTCTCGCAAATTCATAACCTGTTTTTCGGAAATGATGTACGGCTTAACATTTTCGGCTACGGACTCGGCTACTGTGAGGAATCAAAAACCTTTGCGTGGGCACAAAGCCCCTTTGCAACCAAATATGCTTCAATGGGCTACCGCAATCTTTCCGCTTCAATGATTATTCTTGAAACGGGATATCTTGGTCTCGTTGCTTTTATTGCGATTTTCATTTTTATTTTCATAATTGCTCAAAAACAGAAAAGTGAAAACGAAAATAAGAATCAATACTTCATCGTTTCGCAGATTGTCTCATTATTGCTCATAATAAACATCTGGTATAATTCGGCAATCCGCCGAGAAATTGCATATCTTTCATTCCTTTATCTTGCGTCAATAATCATTGTTTTGAGAGACAAGCGCAAAGAGGAGTTAAAAGAACAGCAATTAAACCAACCAAAAAAGAAATCGTATTTTAAATAAAAGAAATATAATTAACATCTGAATTCTTTTGCAGCAAACAGAGGAATAGTTTTATGAAATCAAAAGAAAGAGGAAAATACCTCTTTAAAAATGTTGTTTTGTTTTCAATAGGCAATATCGGAATAAAGGTTATTTCCTTTGTTCTTGTTCCTCTTTACACAAATGTGCTCACAACGGCGGAGTACGGAACGGTTGATTTGATTTACACGATTTCAATTATTCTTGTTCCCTTTATAACGCTTAATGTTGCGGAAGCAATAATGCGCTTTGCACTTGATAAGGATGCCAATTACGGAAAAATAATGAGCATCGGGCTTATTTGTTTGCTGATGAGCGTTATCATATCGCTTCCTGCAATTCCTATTGCATCCCTGTTCCCGAAAACAAACAGCTACGGTTTTTATATTTACCTTTACACGGTTTCCCTATCCTGCTCCCAGATTATGCTATGCTATCTGCGCGGCAAAGAGCTTTTATTGAAATACTCAATAGGAAACATTCTTTATGCGCTAATACTTGCAGCTTTAAACATTCTTTTCCTGCTCGGCTTTAAAATGGGAATTGCGGGCTATCTGAGCGCATATATCATTGCAAACACTTTAACCGCAATTTATGCATTTATCGCAGGAAAAGCATATCAGGATATTAAAAACTTTTCCTTTGATAAATCCCTTGCAAAGGAAATGGCTAAATACTCCGTTGTTCTGATTCCGAACACATTTATGTGGTGGATAATGAACTCCTCCGACAGAATTATGGTCAGCGCAATGGTCAGTGTTGCGGCAAACGGAATTTATGCTATTTCATACAAAGTCCCTACAATGCTTGCGGTTTTAACAACAACCTTTAATCAGGCGTGGTCATATTCCGCCATCAAAGAGGACGAAAGTGCGGACAAAGAGGAATTTCACAACAGGGTTTACGGCAGTATGGTAAGCGTTGTCATCACAATCGCCGCAGGGCTTTTGATGATATTGAAAATCTTTTTGAAATTCTATGTCAGTGAGGAATTTTACGAAGCCTGGAAATATACTCCGTATCTGATAATAGGCTTTGTGTTTATGACGCTCGGCAATTTTGCAGCAACCTTTTACACGGTCAACAAGGACAGTAAGGGCTTTTTGTTTTCGGGCACTTCCGGTGCGCTTGTTAACATTGCGCTGAATTTCATACTGATTCCCGTTATCGGCGTTTACGGCGCTGCACTTGCAACCTGCATTAGCTATGTTGTTGTTTTTGTTTACAGGGTTTTTGACACAAGAAAATATGTCAAGCTCAAGGTTCTTAATATAAAACATCTTGCAGGGTATGCGGTTTTGGTTGCCGCCTGTGCAACAATATATCTTGATAACCCGATAAGTCAGATTCTGCTCTGCGGAGAATTTGTTGTTGTTTTAGTGCTTTATAACAGAATCTGGCTCACAATTGCAAAGGGCTTGCTTGCAAAAACTAAAGGCATCAAAAAACAAAAGACCTCTTGAAAAATCAAGAGGTTTTCTTTTTATATCTTTTTATCAAGATTGCGCTTTTTAATCATATAGTACAGCGCTGTTCCGAGGGTGAACATAACCGCAAGCTCGCCGAGCGCCACGCATCCGCCCTGAACAAGGAAATCGCCGAAATGAAAGCCGCCTTCAATGAAGAAGTATTCAATTTCCCAGCCGACGATAATTCCGTTGAAAATTGCGGGCATAAGCATTGAAAGAAAGGGATATGTTTTAATTTTAACATTCCTTAAAAGATAAATGCAAAGGGTTGCAAGAAGCGTTGCAATGGAGCCGAAAATCATATCAAGCGGCAGCCCCGTTGTTATACCGTAGAGGTTTGAAAGCACACAACCTACCGTCAGCCCCGGAATTGCATAGGGGGTTAAGAGGGCGAGGATATTGAGCACCTCAGAAACCCTGAACTGAACCGCCATTGAAGCTGAGCCGGGAATCAAAAGATTCTGCGCGTAGGTCAGCGCTGCATACATTGCTGCAATAATTGCAATCTGCGCAGTTTTCTGCGCCTTTGTTTTTTTCATATTAAATTCTCCTTAGTTTTGTTTTATGTCAGGATTTTGCGAACTGACAGGGGATATTATATATTAATCATTTTCAAAAATCAACTTAATATTGAATAATATTTCAATAAATGATATAGTTAGATTGATAAAAACCTCATACCTTCCCCTTGAGGAGAGGGTATGAGAAAAAAGTCTATAAAAGAGGTAATGAATAATGAACAACTGCAAAAACTGCGGAGCAAGGCTGCAGAGCGGCGCAAAAATGTGCCCGAACTGCGGAGCGCTTATTGATGAAAAAGAGGGCTATGTTCTTTTAACCGATGACGATATGATGTTTGATGTTTATAACGACGCACCCCAGGAGAAAAAGAAGAAAAAGGGCAATGGCGTAGTCTGGTTTTTAAGCATTCTTTTAACCCTTGTTATTGTAGGCGGCGGAGCTTATTACTATTTTACCAACATATATAATCCTGACTCCGAACAGCCCGAACTGACTTTCACAAGCGGCTGCGGAATTATTAACGACGATGAAAAGATAGTTTATGTTCTGCTTGACGAAAATTCAAATATTCAGTATATCCACGGCGTTTCAATAAGCCAGCCCGAAAGCTCTGACAGCAACGCGCCTGTTTTAACGGACTATGAATATACAAAGAGCATTGATTCAACCTTCAGGGCAATTTTCTTTGACGTTGACGGACTGAGCGATACCGTGGGCAATTCAACATATACATTTGAAATGAAATTCAGCTTCAACGGTTCCGATGAGGTTTACACCTATATGCAGAGTGTTACTGTTCCCGCCGAAATAACCGAAAATGTGTCGGATTTGATTTTTGACCACAGTCAAAGCACTGAAACAACTACACAGCCACAGCAGACAACCGAGCCCACCACCCAGGCAACCCAGACGGGCAGCGTTGATTTTATCTACGATTCCTACTGGTTCACCGAGCCCGTTAAAAACGGGGACGAGCTCATTATTGCTGCAATCAAGTTTAAGAACGATAATACTTATACTTCAACAAACTATTATAAAAACGGCTCTGCAAGCTGGCAGATAACAACCTATAACGGAAAATTTAAGGTTGAAAACGGCTTTGCGGTACTCGATAACGGCGAGGCAACGGAAAGCACATATTATAAAATTGACACTGCAAACAAATCCCTTTATGAGGAGGAAAACGGCAAAAAAGCCGCAACCCTCACCTCCCGCAAATACAACAGTATCAAGAATGTTGAGGATTTCTTCGGCATATAAAAAAGTGGTCAGTGGCCGGTGGCCAGTGGTCAGAATTTAGGAGAATTATATGGCAGTTTTAGAATACAGAGAATTGTTAGTCTGGCAAATAGGAATGGATTTAGTTGCAGAAATATATCAACTGACAAAACTGTTACCAAACGACGAAGTATATGCTCTTTCAAATCAAATGAGGAGGGCTGCTGTTTCAATTCCTTCAAATATTGCAGAAGGTCAGCAGCGCAAATCTTCAAAAGAATTTATACAGTTTCTTTCGATTTCAAGAGGTTCTCTTGCAGAAGTTGAAACCCAACTACTGATATGTGTCAGACTTGAATATCTGACTAATGATCAAATTGAAGAACCGCTTTCTATGTGTAAAAAACTTGGAAAGATGTTGAATTCTTTAATTGAAAAAATACAAGAGAAGCAAAACTGACCACTGACCACCGGTCACTGGCCACTGAATATAAAAACTGACCAACTTTTGTTGGTCAGTTTTTATATTCCTTTCAGTGAAGCTGAAAGATTATTAACTATTGTTTCGTAATCGCTGGTTTCGTTCTGGATTGTTTTTATAACAAGCGAGGTATATGCGCCCGCGGTATATGAAATAACGTAATCGGCGTTTTTGCCTATGCTCTGCTCCTCGCTTCTTTTAAGCGCAATGTATGATGTTATGCAATCATAAAAGCTCTTATCAATCAGATTAAGAATAAACACGAACTTTGAAGAAGTGAGCGATTTTCTGAATAAAGTATCATATTTCTTTAAAAACTCAATGTGCAGGACTTTTGTTTCCTCCCAGTCCCCGTCATTTTGAAATTCGCAGATTTTCTTTGTTTCGGTTTCAATCGCCCATGAAAGCATAGTCTGGATATCTTCAAAATGATAATAAAATGTCTGACGGCTGATAGCGCATTTTTCAACTATATCGGTGACCGTAATTTTATCAAAATCCTCTTCCTGAATAAGTTCAAGATATGCCGCTATTAATGCCTCCTTAGTTTTCTTTGACATCGTCAATACCACCCATCTAAAATATTTCGGATAGCGCCGAGTTAAGTATATCATAGAGGGTTTAAAAAATCAATACAAGTGTATAAAATTTATTTTTTGTTAATTGATTAAAAAAACTGTAATTGTTATTGAATTAATAAAATTCAGATAGTATAATATAAAATGTATATTTTATTGAAAAGAATCGAGAGTAGTTATGGCAAAAAAAATCAGAATTGCGGGCGTTTGCTTAATCATTTTGATAATTGTTGCTGCGTTTTCGGCAATGGCTATTGTTCAGACGAAAACCGTTTCCGATGTTGAGAAATTTGAGGTTGAAAGCACTTCTTCAAGCAGCGTTTCATTTTCCTGGAAAAAGGTTTCCTCCGCAGACGGATATATTATCTATAAATCCGAAAACGGGGCTGACTGGGAAAAGGCTGCGCAGATAAAGAATCCCAAAACAAAGGAATTCAATCTTAAAAAGCTCAGCCAGGCAACCGAATATAAATTTTATATAACCGCATATAAAAACTCAAAAAAGCTTGTTGAAAGCAAGGCGCACCCCGAGGTTGCCGCCTGCACCCTTCCCGATAAGCAGGAGCTTGTGAACGTTGAATCCCCCGACGCAGGTCAGCTTACGGCTAAATGGACAATTAACAGCAAGGCTGAGGGCTATCAGCTCCAGTACGTTCAGGGCGACGGCAAGGATTTTTCGGAAGCTAAATCCGTAACCGTCAGGGATAAGGCTAAATCCTCATTTACCGTCAGCGACCTTGAGGTTAAAAAGACCTACAGCGCAAGAGTACGCTCATATATACATTATAATAAAGAGCTTGTCTGGGGCGAGTGGAGCGAGGTTGCATCGGCTGCAATTCAGGAAAAGATAACTATGTCGAGCGATATTGACCCGTCCAAAAAAATGGTTGCCTTAACCTTTGACGACGGACCGGGTTATAACAACGCGTCGGATAAAATCCTTGACGTGCTCGAAAAATACCACGCAAGAGCAACCTTCTTTATGGTCGGCAAAAATGCAAAGGACCATCCGAAGAATATCAAGAGAAAGCTTGAGCTCGGCTGCGAGCTCGGCAACCACACCTGGGACCACAACCACTACGGTAAAAATGTTACCGCAGACGATATCAAGAAATGCTCAAAGGCAATCTACGATATAACAGGTCAGTATCCCACAGCCTTCCGTTCACCCGGCGGAAGCACAACTACCGTTATCCGAAACGAATGCAAGGAAGAAAATATGCCCCTTTATTACTGGTCGCTTGATACTCAGGACTGGAAATACAGGGATGCAAACAAGGTTTATAACGCTGTTATGAAGCATGTTGAGGACGGCGACATAATCCTTATGCATGAAATCTACGATTCGACCGCTTCCGCAGTTGAAAAGATAGTTCCCGCGCTTATTAAAGAGGGCTATCAGCTCGTAACCTGCGAGGAGCTTGTTATGGCAAAAACGGGCAAGCGCCCCAAACCCGGCGACCAATATGTTACCGCCGAAAGCGTTAATAACAAAACATCATAAAAACAAAACCCCTTTGATAAACATCAGGGGGTTGTTTTTTGGAAAAAACTAAACAAAAGCATAAATTCTTTACCACTTTTTAACTTTTCCTTTCCTTTATATTTATTTCGGCATGCTAAATTGGGTATAACGGATTTGGGATTAAACACGCATTAAGGAGACTTATATGTACAACATTCTTATTTGTGACGACGACGAGGCAATACTTAATTCGCTGAAAATCTACCTTGAAAACGAGGGTTACAGGGTTTTCACCGCTTCAAACGGCGAGGAGGCATTGGCAGTTGTTAAAGAAAACAACCTTCACTGCGTTGTTCTCGACATTATGATGCCCCGCCTTGACGGTCTTAAGGCAACGCTCAAAATCAGGGAAAAGCATAATTTCCCCATAATTCTGCTTTCCGCAAAAAGTGAGGATACGGACAAAATAACAGGACTCAGCTTCGGCGCTGACGACTATGTTACAAAGCCGTTTAATCCGCTTGAGCTTGTTGCAAGGGTTAAATCTCAGATAAGGCGTTATGTCAGCCTCGGCTCGCTTGAGCGCAAATCAAGTCAGCTGATAACGGGCGGTGTGGTTCTTGATACCGATACCAAAACCGTAACTGTTGACGGCGCGTCGGTTAAGCTCACTGCTATGGAATATAAGATACTTGAATATCTTATGGAAAATATGGGCAAGGTGCTTTCCTCCTCGCAGATTTACGAAGCGGTCTGGGGCGAGCCCTCCTACACAAGTGAGAAAACCGTTACAGTACATATCCGAAACATCCGTGAAAAAATCGAAATTAATCCCAAGGACCCGAAATATTTAAAGGTGGTGTATGGACTTGGCTACAAATGCGAAAAAATTTAAGTATTCATCAATTTGCAAAATCATTTGCGTTTTGCTCTGCGCGGTAAGCTTCTTTTTTGCTGTTAAAATCGGAGTTTTAACCGTTTTATCCTTTGTCTATGAAGAGGATGCCTACTCAAAACCCGAGCAATCGGAGAAAATGACCGACTGGACTCAGAGCGATATATTCTTCTCCGAGCTTTCAGGCGACGCGATTTATGCGATAAAGGGTGTTGCCTATGACGATGATTATAAAATAGCCAAAAACAAGCTTCTTGAAAACAGGGAAAAAATATTAAATTCGGCATACAAGCAGGTTGTTAATCTCAAAAACAATAATAAAGAATTCTTTGATGCCGAGGATACGGGCGATTATGAGGGAATAGATGAGCCTGATGAGGACTTTGAACAGACAACTGCAGCCATTCAGGGCGAGCCCGAAACAACCGAAATTAATATAGAAAGCTTTGAAAAATACAATAACAGCGGCCCGTTGGAGGACTATTTCGGCATTGAAATAGACGGCGTTTATTACAGCAATATGGTCATCAAGTCAAACGATACCGAGGAAACTCTTTCTAAGCGCTTTGATGAAAGCTATGAATCCTGGGCAGATGAATATATTGAAAGCAATTTCGGAGTCTCCGTGGAGCATCTTAACTGCGGCGAGCTTTGCTATTATGCTTCCTTTGGCGAATTAACTGAGAAGAATGTTGAAGAATTCAGCGAAAGCGCTGTTTATGACAGCGATATATATTTCATTCTTAAAGACGGCAAAGCCCTCTATAAAGGAATTGACAGTGAAGTTGCCGACGGATTATTGGCAAGAATCAGAAACTCAACCGAAAATCACGACAAAATAGCTCTTTATCTTTATATCCCGAAGGTCAGTGCGCTGAATAAAACCGATTTGGCTTCAACGCTGAACGGGGGCAACAAATATTCTTTACTTAAGCAGTTCCACGGCATTGCAACTAATTACTATGACAATCTTGCAAAATACGTTGCTTTAAGCGCTGTTCTTCTTGTTTTATGCTTTGTATTCGGTATTTATTATTTAACAATCACAGGCAAACGCAGCAAAAAAGCTGCTGCCGAGCTCAGATTCTACGATTATGTTCCATTTGAGGTCGGTCTTGGAATTGCAGGCGGTTTAGGTGTCGGCGCAGGCGCTTTGCTTGTTAACCTTCTGGACTCCCATATAATCCTTGCATACAGCACTGTTTGCGCAAATGCTATGCTTGCTTTTGCGTGCATATGCTGGGTTGGTCTGTTTATGGTTTGCTGCTCTGCGGCAAGATACATTAACAGCGACAGAAAATTTTATAAGCATCTTTTGACCTACTGGGTATTATTTGCAATATACAAAGTTCTTGCTTTTGTTTTTATGCTTGCAAAAAAAGCCTTCTCGCGTTGCAAAAAGGATGTAAAGCGCGCTGCCAATGTCTTTGCGTATAAGCCGAATCAGTTCAAGCGAAATATTATTATGCTTGCATGTCTGTGGCTTTTTGCAAATGTTTTGCTGATTTTCTTCGGATTGCTGTTTGCATTTGTCGGAGTTCCCGTGATGAGCGTTATTGCATTATTCCTTGATATAGCAGGCAATTATTTTGCACTTAAAAAGGTTGCCCAGTATATTAAAAACCTTGATTTAATTATTGACGCATCCTCGCGCCACGAGGATATTTCGCTTGACCTTGAAACTCTTGACGCCTCGCTCAGAACGCTTGCAGAGGGTATGAGATATACCAATGCGGAGCTTCAGAATGCAATCAATAAGGCTGTCAAGGATGAGCGCCTCAGAACAGAGCTGATAACAAATGTTTCCCATGATTTGAAAACACCCCTCACCTCAATTATCACATATGTTGACCTGCTCTCAAAATGCGATATCTCCGATGAAAAGGCGCAGGAATACATAAAGGTTCTTGACGAAAAGGGATATAAGCTTAAAAGACTTATTGACGATTTAATTGAAGCCTCAAAGGTTACCTCGGGAAATGTAACGGTTAATCCGACGGTTATGAATTTATCCGAGCTCTGCCTCCAGGCTACGGTTGACGCACAGTCTGAATTTGAAAAAGCAGGGCTTGACCTTGTTGTCAAGCAGGGCGAAAAGGGCGTTATTGTTTTTGCCGACGGAACTAAAACAAACAGAATTATTGAAAATCTGCTTTCAAACGCCTGCAAATACAGCGCAAAGGCTTCAAGGGTATATGTCAATGTTTACGAGGAAAACAAGCATGGCGTTTTCGAAATCAAAAACATATCCGAAAAGCCGCTTGACATAACCCCCGAGGAGCTGACGGAGCGTTTTGTAAGAGGCGATGAATCAAGAAGTCAGGAGGGCAACGGACTCGGACTTTCAATAGCCAAGGAGCTTGCCTCGCTTCAAAACGGAAAGCTTGAAATCTCAATTGACGGCGACCTGTTCAAAGCAAGGGTTATTCTTCCGATAAAATAACATATAAAAAAACCGACAGTGCAATGTGAACTGCACCAGATTGTGCAGACAGCACAAAAAACAGCCTACTAAGGCAGAATATTAAATTTTAAGCAACGAACTGACATCTTTGTTCCAAGGGTG
>Ga0310786_10012709_pt1 | contig 10409 bp, 10 predicted proteins | sample AusTroGonzalo_MG_FD_203881 | JGI IMG/M metagenome (GOLD analysis project Ga0310786, IMG submission 203881) | Bovine rumen microbial communities from tropical cattle in Woodstock, Queensland, Australia - Gonzalo_03 (v2) (version 2) | ecosystem: Host-associated > Mammals > Digestive system >... | reverse complement strand
TGTTTTATAGGTCATACCGTCATATTGAAATTCCGTTAACGAGAACAAATGATAATATTGCGGAAAATGATGATAAATTGCCGCACCCAGAATCGCAAAATCTTTTGCCGTGCTCTTTTGGGCTGAATTTGGCAAACCGGAAGCATTCTTAAAAATGGTGCGGTGCATGCCCAGGCGATGAGCTGTTTTGGTCATCAACTTTGCAAATTCCGTTTCATTGGGGCTCAGAGCTTCGGCTAAAACGGTGGCACAGTCATTGGCAGATTTTACAATCAGGGCTTCAAGGAGCGTTTTAACATCTATGTAAGAGCCGGCGGGCATTCCTAATTTTGAGGGAGAACGCGAGGCCGCGGTATTTGATACCCTTAATTTATCCGTTAATTTTAATTTTCCGCTCTCTAAGGCACTAAAGGCAATATAAAGTGTCATCAGCTTAGTTAAGGATGCAGGATAACGCAATTCTTCGGCATTGTCAGAATATAAAACATTTCCGCTCTTGGCATCTATCACAATGGAAGATGTTGTATCTGTTGCATTTGCAGGGGCAGATGCTATGATAAAACAAGCAAAAGCAAAACAAAATGTTTTTAGTAATTTCATTTTATATTATATCCTTTCAAGACCGTTATGGTGATATAATATATAAAAAAAGGAAATAAATTATTAATTTTTATTAAAAATAAAAAAATACCTTTTGGTCTTGACTTTATAAATAATTATCTGTAAAAAGGGTTCTGCTAATGGCGGACGTAGCTCAGTTGGTAGAGCCCCGGTTTGTGGTACCGGTTGTCGTGAGTTCGAGCCTCATCGTCCGCCCCAATGCTTAAGCTCCCGAAAGGGTGCTTTTTTTATGCCGATGAGGCTTGAACTTAAGTTCGAGCCTACTTGCTTCGTAAGGCGTGCGGTTGCACCGCTTGCCAACTGCGCTTCGGACAAGCCATTGTAATGTTTGCTTGTTGTCTTTTCAGACAAGTCGCAAACTAACAAAGTCTGATAATTAACGACAAAAACAATTCACTGGATTGTTTTTGTTACGTTAATTCGTCCGCCCCAATGCTTAAGCTCCCGAAAGGGCGCTTTTTTATGGTTAAAATTGATATATGTAGTTAATATATATACTTATCGCTTGATTTTGTTTTTGTTTTGTATATCATTCAAGCAGTTTTTGTATAATAAAGGGAGAATGTTATGAAAAAATCTTATGTTATTGTTGCAGTTGTTGTTTTAATTGGGCTGTTCTGTTGTTGCGGTTTTTGTTGCAAAAAAGGCGCAAAGATTGCCGTTGTTGATGTGCAACGTGTTGTGGCTCAGGCTCGTCCGGTGGTAGATTTGCGTCAAGAAATGCAAAATAAGGTGGGAAGTTTGCAAGAATGGGTTAATGCTTCTAATGCCGAAATAGATAAGGCTTCTTCTCAAGAGAAAAAAGATGAACTTACAAAGAAATATCAAGGAGAGTTAGCTCAAAAACAACAAGTTATTCAGCAAGATTATGCCACAAAATTGCAGCAGCTCGACGCTGAAATCACCAAAATTATTGAGGAAACAGCAAAAAGTGAAGGCTTTGGCGTGGTTTTAATTAAGGCTTCTGTTGTTGCTGGTGGCGTGGATATTACCGATAAGGTTATTGCCAGATTGCCTAAATAATTAAAGAAAATATCTTTTTTGGCACTGCTTGTTAAATTAATGAGCAGTGCTTTTTTTATACAAAAAAACCGCTGCACGAAGCAGCGGTTATAAAGAAGGTGTTCTACAGATGTCGGCATCCCGACGGAACTGCAACTCGGATTCCAAAACAAAGCAACCGATTTGAGGCTGGTTTGCGGATGGGTATCCTTCTTTTGAGATTGCTGATGAAGCTTAAGGTTTACTTCTAGAGACAGGTGTGTTCGCGCTTTTGCAGACAATTCCTTTTTACTTCAACTTAATTGTCGCGTCTGCCTGCTACTACTGACACTAACTTAATCGCCTCCACTCCGAAATCCTTTTGAATTTGCCTGTATCATCGCCAACTGATGCAGGGAAAACCATAGGGGTGATGACCTTTTAACGGATCTCAACGGTTTTGTTAAAACAGTCTCTCAGAATACGTACGCCTGTTTGCTGTTGCTGACACTAACTCAATCGCCTCCACTTCGAAATCTTTTTGAATTTGCCTGTATCATCGCCGATGCAGGGAAAAACAGGGGAGTGATGAACCTTTTAAAGGATCTCAACGGTTTTGTTAAAGCTGCCAATCAGAACCTTAGAATATGTATATATAAAGTAATTGTTTGGTAAGGGCGAGTATATAAGAAATGTTTTTAAAGTCAAGATTTTTGTCGTAGGTACATTTCGGTTAATGTTTCCGGTTCGGGGCGCTCGTGTTTGAAGTTTTGTTTCCAACCGGGCGGGCAGTTGGTAATCCCGTCTCCTTTATAATTTAGTATATCAATGATGCGAATGATTTCGGTGGGGTTACGCCATACTTTATTATCATTTAAGCTGATGTGGCGAATGATGCGATTTTCATCAATAATAAATGTGGCACGATTGGCATCACCTTTGGGACTTAATACGTTATATGCCGTGGCAATTTTTTTATCGGCATCAGCAATGAGAGGATAGCTTACATCCGCGATTCCGTCTTTATGGGGCGGCAGTTGTTTCCAGGCAATATGTGTATAGATGGAGTCTGTTGAAATGGCTAAAATTTTTGCCCCGCGTCGGTTAAATGCGTTTAATTCCTGGTTGAGCATCAACAGTTCTGAAGGGCAGGTAAAACTGAAATCTTCGGGATAGAAGAACAGCACGGTGATGTGGCCTTGAGCGTATTTGTGAAAATTAAAGTGCTCCACTAAAGTATTATTGCTTAAAAGGGCTTGCGAGGTGAAGTTTGGTGCAATGTTGCCGATTAGGGGTTGTGTTTTTGCAGTCGGTTTGGACTTGGTGTGTGTGGCATGGTAATCTGTTTTGCTCTCAAAATTACGTTCCATATTGTTTGGGTAGTCGCAACCGCAATTATCATCATCAGAACAATCGCATTTATTGGCATAATCATAGCCGAAAGCTTCTGTGTCGCTTGTTTTTTTCATATATGTTCTCCTCTAAAAAAAGCCAAAGATTATTTCTTTGGCTTCTTATATAGGGAGCTATTTTATTATTTTTAGATATACGAAATTTCTAGTATCTCAAAAGTTTTTTTACCACCGGGAGCCATATATACAACTTCATCTCCCACTTCTTTACCAATTAAAGCTTTTGCCAACGGTGAAGAAAGAGAAATTTTATTTTCATTAATATCGGCTTCGTAGTCGCCTACAATTTGGTAACTGTTTTCTACATCTGTGTCCACATCTACAACAGAAACAGTGGCACCAAAGCGAATTACATCACCTTTAACTTCTGCAGGATCAATTACTTGCGCACGACTAACAACCGCCTCCAATTCTTGAATACGTCCTTCAATAAAGCTTTGTTTTTCTTTTGCGGCAGAATATTCCGCATTCTCCGATAAATCTCCATGAGAACGAGCTTCCGCAATGGCGGCAATGATATTCGGACGTTCAACGCCCTTTAAATTTTTCAGCTCTTGCTCTAACCGTAAAAATCCTTTTTTGGTCAGTGGAAATTTTTCCATTTTACTTCTCCTAACAATAAATTATCCGCATATAAACGGATATTGCCGTTGATAAAAAGTTTGAAAAAATTTGACTGCAACCCGGAAGGTTCAGCCAAAAAACATCATTTATGTGCGCTGATAATAATATTAAAGAAAAAAAAATCAAGTGAATTTTTGGCTTCGGGGCTCTTTTTTGATTTGAAACGGATATTTTTTTGTTGCTAATTGCGTTTTTTTCGTTATTCTTTGAGTTAACTTTTTGTTTATAGGGTAAAGAGATGAAAAAAGAAAGCTTTTCAAGCCAATGGGGCTTTATTTTGGCAGCAGCCGGTTCTGCTATCGGATTGGGAAATGTGTGGCGTTTTCCCTATCTTTGCGGGCAATATGGCGGCTTAAGCTTTATACTTATGTATTTTTTGGTTATATTGCTTATATGTAATCCTTTAATGGTGGCTGAAATTTCGCTTGGGCGGGCTTCTAAAAGTAATTTTATTGATGCCTATAAAGTTGTGGGAGAGAAGGCCCAGGTAAAACATCTTAAGTTGTGGTCATTTTTTGGCGGTTGGGTGGCTTTTGCCGGTCTTTTGATGATTATTTCTTTTTATTTCTTGGTGGCCGGCTGGGTGCTGTTCTATTTTTTGGAAAACCTAAACGGACATTTGTTTATTCTCTCGGAAAGCGGGTTTAGTGAAGAGTTTGGCAATCTTACCCAAAATTTTTCGGTGCAATATGTGTGCGGATGGGTGTTTCTTTTGGCGACGGCTCTGGTGGTGGCTGCCGGTGTGAAGAGCGGTATTGAAAGTTTGGGTAAATATGCCATGCCGGTGTTGTTTTTAATTTTTATACTGCTTTCGGTTCGTTCTTTAACACTGCCTAATGCTGATGGAGGCATCAGATTTCTAACAACACTTGATGCGGCTTTTCTGGGATTTACAGAGGAAGGGTTCTCTGCAATGAAATTGTTTGATACCTTTGTTGCGGCATTGGGTCAGGCCTTTATTTCTCTTTCTTTGGGTTTTGGCGTATTGTTGGTTTACGGTTCTTACTTTTCACCTAAGGAAAATTTGTTTCAGGCTGTAAAGCGTATAGAATTTTTTGATACATTGGCCGCTGTTTTGAGTGCGGTGATTATCTTGCCGGCTATTTTTGCGGTCGGTTTGTCACCAACTTCCGGTCCGGGGCTTACATTTATCAGTTTGCCGATGGTGTTTCAGCAACTTTCCGGTGGATATTATTGGAGTATTGCTTTTTATTTGCTTTTGATTATTGCCACCTTAACATCCACAATTTCTGTGTTTGAGGGGTTAACCAATCTGTTTATGGATAAATTAAAACTAAGCCGCTTTGGCAGCGTTTTATTGGTTTTGCTTTTGAGTGGAATTGGTTTTACGGCGGTAACGGCCTCTTTTTCTGGCGTGTGGGGTATCAAAATTTTGGGACGCGATATCTTTAGTTTGTTTGATTATTTGTCATCTACATATACCATAGCTATTGTGTCGTTTACTATGGCTGTGTTTGTGGGTTATAAGACAATGAAGCTTATTATTCATAATATCAGAAGAAGCGCAGTGGTTACGGACGGATTTACACGCTATTTTTTGTTTACATTAAGAATTGTGGCGCCTGCGGGATTGCTTTTGTTGCTTGTATTGGCCATTAAAGCGGCTTTGGGATAATAAAAAGCTTTCCACCGGTGGGCAGAAAGCTTTTAAGGTGCAAAAAGATTTGCAATAATAATCATAGCTATTGAGCTTGATAAGATAACAATCCATGTGATGCGTTTGCGCTTTTCAAATTTTATCTTTTGTAAAAAGAAAAATATAAAACCAAGAGCAAGAGCTACATAGGCATATGCACCAATTTCAAAGATTTTCGGGGCACTTCTCCAAGAGGCTGTAAAGGGTTTAATGCCGGTTATGTGGCAACCGATTAAATATATTAAGAGTCCTGTACAGCATGGAAAATTTTCAAAAAATCCAATAATAAATTTGTTCATATAATTGTTTTTTAAGTTTGCATAATAATGTTTTGATGGTGAGAAAATAAAGAATGACACCCTTAATGTCAATAAAAAAATGAGGCGAATTTGCAGGAGCAAACCGCCTCTTTGAGAGTTTAGTTGAAACTATTTTTGTTCGTCAGGATCTTTTAAGATATAACCTCTGCCCCAAACAGTTTCAATGTAGTTCTTACCGCCGGAAGCCTTTTCCAGTTTTTTACGGAGCTTGCAAATGAACACATCAATAATTTTTAATTCGGGTTCATCAATGCCGCCATAAAGATGGTTTAAGAACTGCTCTTTATTGAGTGTTGAACCTTTACGCAAAGAAAGCAACTCCATAATGCCATATTCCTTACCGGTTAGGTGCAAATCTTTACCGGCAACGCTAACGGTTTGTGTGCCCAAATTAACCTCTACAAGACCTGTTTGAATAATTGAATTTGGGTGCCCTTTAGAGCGACGGACGATAGCTTGAATACGAGCCAAAAGTTCTTCTTTGTTAAAGGGTTTGGTTAGGTAGTCGTCTGCGCCGTAGCCCAAGCCTTTAACCTTTTTATCGGGTTCATACAGACCAGATAAGATTAATACCGGTGTGGAAATTTTGGCACTTCTTAAGCTCTTTAGCACCTCATAACCGTTCATTCCGGGCAGGTTTAAATCTAAGATTATGATATCATAATCATATAATTTTCCGCAATCTAACCCGTCTTCGCCGTCATCTGTTGTATCAACCACCATTCCTTCTTTTTTTAAGATTGTTTCAACGCTTTGGGAAACGGCGTAGTCATCTTCAATTAGTAAAACTCTCATTTTTCCTCTCCATTTTGTTTATTGTTATTTGTATAATAATACATAAATTTTATTTGTGAATCCCCGTTATGAGGGTTGTTAATAATTATTAACAAATTTAAAATACTGTTTTAATATAATGGCTTAAGCGATTTTATAAAGAGCCAAAAACAATAAGGAGGAAAGATGATAGAGTTAATAAAACTTCCGTTTGAAGAGAAAGCTTTAGAACCGGTATTATCTCAAAGGACGGTTGAAATTCATTATGGAAAACACCACAGAGCCTATGTGGATAAGGTTAACGAACTGATTATTGCAACCGCATTTCAAGATATGCCTATAGAAGAAATTATCTTGAAAACGGCAAATGTGCCTGAGCATCGGGTGCTTTATAATAATGCCGGTCAAGTTTATAATCATAATATTTATTGGCAGTCATTTGGTGTGTGGGAGCGGCTTGATGAGGCCACTAAAACTGAAATCATGCTTAAATTCGGCAGCCTTGATAATCTTAAGGGAAAGCTTGCCGATGCAACAATGAATGTATTTGGTAGCGGTTGGGTTTGGCTTGTTAGAGATGAAAAAGGCAATATCTTGATTGAAACGACCAAAAACGGAGATACACCTCTGCCCAATAAGCAGCAACCTATTTTTAATATAGATGTGTGGGAACATGCATATTATCTTGATTATCAAAATATGCGCCTCAAATATGTGGAGAATTTTATTTCCGGCGTGCTCAAGATATAGAAAACACTTGCAGTTTAAAAAAATATTTCCTATAAGAACAATATCTGTTGTTTTTTGGGAGTTTTTAATGAAAAAATTTTGGATATTGCTTGGTGTGTTGGTATTGTGGGGCTGCAGTTCCAAACAAGAGAATACATATCCCTATGGGTTAACGGAGCAAGAGTGGAATTCACTTTCTATTCGGGATCAGACCAGGTTGCGGCGTGATTTTTATTTTTATGAAAAAGGTTCCACAAATTATGTTAATCCGCGCCTTGAGGTGGAAGGAAAGCCCGAAAAGCGCAATGTTTATACAGATTAAATTTGTGTTATGCACAGCAATTTATAAAGCTCTTCTTAATGGGGAGCTTTTTTTATTAAGGTAAGGCAATCTATGGAAAATAAAATTATAACTGATTGTTTTTTAAGTTAATTTATGTTAGCAAAATATTAATCTTTATATTTTAAGATGTGGTCAAGTTTAGAACCAACCAAGGGGATAAACTTTTGGTATTTTACCTCATACTATAACTTTAGTTAGATATATGACTATTTGCATAATTGTAAAAAAGATATTTTTCTGCTAGAGTGAATAGTGCTAAAGGATATTTATATTTTAGGAGATTTAAGATGAGAATTAATGAACAAGGTCGTTCTATGATTGAAATGCTCGGCGTGTTAGCCATCGTTGGTGTGTTATCCGTTGGTGGTATTGCCGGTTATTCAAAAGCTATGAACAAGTTTAAAGCTAACAAGGTTATTGACCAAGTTAATATGCTTTCTACAAACATCAGAACAATGTATTCTTCTCAAAGAAGTTACAAAGGTTTGAACAATGGTACTGCTGTTGAATTAGGTTTGGCTCCGTCAGAAATGTATGACCCGACCGATACAGAAACAGGTTCTACACGTTCTTTGGTTAATGCTTTTGCTGGTAACGTATATATTAAGACCGGTAAAACAAAAGGTTCAGATGATGGTGCTTACATCGTTGTTCTTGACGGTATTCCTTCAGCTGCCTGCATTACACTTGTTACCACTGACTGGGGTGGGGAATCCGGCTCTGGTTTAGCAGGTTTCTATGTTCAAGCTCAAGCAGCTGAAACAGATAAGGCAGACTCTAGCTTCAGTATCTTAGATGAAGCAGATTTGTCAACTTCTGAATCTGCAGGATCTGCCGGTACAGTGGTTGTTCCGGGATCTGGCGATGTTTCAATGCCGTTCTCTCTTACAGATGCAAACACAACTTGCAAAGCAGCAAACAACTTGATTGCTTGGAAGTTCCAATAATCTGTTAAGCAGAAATGTTTAGGAAGGGCGGTTTTTACCGCCCTTTTTTGTTAGAAATAAAGAAATTATTTGCTTAGTTCATATAGGGCAATGGCCGCAGCAGTGGAAACATTTAGGCTTTCTACCTTCTGAGAAATAGGAAGCTTAACCGAGGCATCACAATTTTCTTCTACCAAGCGACGCATTCCTTTTCCTTCTGATCCCATAACAATTGCCGTTTTGCCGGATTTATTTATTTTATCAATGGTGGTTTTTGCATAACCATCCATACCCAGCACCCAAAAACCGGCTTCTTTTAAGCTTTCTATGGCACGGCTTAGGTTTGTTACACGGGCTATGGGTACAAACTCTATGGTGCCGGCGGCTGCTTTATCCATTGCACCACTCTCTAAGGGAGAGTTTTTATCTTGCATAACCAAACCTAATGTTTCAAAAGCAGCGCAAGAACGGATAATTGCGCCGATATTCTGTGGATCGGTTACCTGGTCTAAAATTAAGATATGGCAACGCTCTTTATCAGTTGCAAGCGCAATCAAATCATTAATATCGTAAGTTTCCAGGCGATTACAATAAAGTGCAAACCCCTGATGAACCGCCTCATCACCCAAAATACGGGAAAATTCTTTTTTATCTGTTATTATATAGGGAATGTTGGGGGCTTCTTTTTCCACCTCTGCACGATTTTCGGGTGTAATTAAAAGCTTTTGAATATGGCGCTTTTTATTTTTTAAAGCACTTAATACGGCGTGTCTTCCATAAATAATCAGTTGTTCTTTGTTATTTTCTTTTTTGGGTAAATTATGAAATTTTTTCATCTGCAAGAGCCTTTCTTAAGATGCCGTTGTGTTTTTTTAGTAAAATTTCGGCGTGTTTTTTAGAACACTGTTTTAAATACATGAAGCATGCCGTTTTAACATTGTTACCTGCTTTTATACGATAAAGGTCTGCTTTTTCAAGAGAAATATTGCAAATATCTGAAATAATGCGATTGGCACGGTCAATCAGTTTATGGCAAACCGGTTGCACGTCTATCATATAATTGCTATAGGTTTTTCCTGTTTTTATCATAGAGGCTGTTGAAAGCATATTAAGCACCATCTTCTGCGCCGTGCCTGATTTCATACGGGAAGAACCGTTGATAACTTCTGCTCCGACAGATGTTATAATAACAATATCCGCATATTGTTTTAGTTTTGCCTTTGGATTAGAGGTAAGGCCTATGGTTTTGGCGCCTCTTTTTTTGGCTTCTTGTAATATGGTTAACACATATTCCGGGTTTCCCGATGCCGAAATACCTACCACGACATCTTTTTTTGTGGGCTTAAATTGGGCAATATGCTTTAGGGCTTCTTTTTTATTGTCTTCGGCACCTTCTATGGAGTGGCGTAAAGCTTTATCACCGCCGGCAATGAATCCCGTTATCATGTTTTCGGGGGCAGAAAATGTCGGCCAACATTCAGAGGCATCTAATACCCCTAAACGACCGCTTGTTCCGGCACCGAAATAGGCTAATCTTCCGCCTTTTGAGAGAGAATCGGTGATAATCTCAACAGCTTTTGCTATTTCGGGAATTGCTTTTTGCACGGCTTTGGCCACTTTTTTATCTTCATTATTGATGGTTTGAAGAATGTCTAAAGTGGGCATTAAATCTATGTCGCGTGTTTTGCTGTTATTTTGTTCGGTTAAAATATTTGCCATCTCTGTTACTCTAAATATTTCTGATGAATATTGAATAGCAAAAAAACTTTAATAATTGCTGAAAAACATATTGACATTATCAGAAAAATAAGTTTTTATCTCTCTTGTCAGGTTGAAAGACAGAGTTCTTTTTCCTTTCAGCGATTTTAGCGGAGGGGTGGCAGAGCGGTCAAATGCAACGGACTGTAAATCCGTCGACTTTCGTCTACGATGGTTCGAATCCATCCCCCTCCACCACTATAAAATCGTCTTAACAGGCATAGGTTTTTGTTTTGAGATTTTTGGTTTGAGCGGGTGTAGCTC
>Ga0310786_10012708_pt1 | contig 10409 bp, 9 predicted proteins | sample AusTroGonzalo_MG_FD_203881 | JGI IMG/M metagenome (GOLD analysis project Ga0310786, IMG submission 203881) | Bovine rumen microbial communities from tropical cattle in Woodstock, Queensland, Australia - Gonzalo_03 (v2) (version 2) | ecosystem: Host-associated > Mammals > Digestive system >... | reverse complement strand
AATGATTATGAAGAAAGCATTCAAAATCGCATTGTGGGCATTGGTTGCCGCTTTTGTCATCCTGACATTTTTCTTCTTGTGGCGTCAGTCCAGGCCCGCGCCTGAAGTCTATGAACTTTTGCAGCCAGTGGAGCGCACTATATATCAAAGCTCGATTGCAACCGGCCAGATCCAGCCGCGTCGCGAAGTTTATGTGAAGCCGAGGATCACCGGCATCCTTACTCAGATCAATGTAAAGATCGGTCAGGAGGTCAAGACCGGCGACGTGATCGCCCGAGTCAGCGTCATTCCTGATATGAGTTCATACAATGAGGCACAGAGCGCCGTCGAGGCTTCCAACCTGCAGCTTCAGGAGGCCCAGAGGGAATATGACCGCAACGAAGCCCTATATAACGGCGATGTTATATCGCGCGAAGAGTTCGAGAAATCCGCTCATAATCTGTCACTTGCGAAAGAGAATGCTGCCAAGGCGCAGTCATCTCTTGACATTGTTCTCTATGGTAGCTCGTCTCGCAGCGGCGCAGTGAACACCACTATCGTCAAGGCTACGATGAGCGGAAAAGTCATAGATATTCCGCTGAAGCAGGGCGCATCCGTAGTGAGCACCAGCCCCTATAGCGAGGGTACTACGATCGCTACGATAGCTGATGTCACCGACATGATTTTCGACGGCAAAATTGATGAGACCGAGGTTGACAGACTGACCGTAGGAATCCCTGCCAGGATTACCGTTGGTTCCAGCCTTGACCGCCATATCACCGGTACCCTTGAAGAAATATCATCTATGGGTGTGAAGGAGAACGGAACAGTGATGTTCAGTCTCAAGGCTTCTGTCGACAGCGATGATGGAACCACTGAGCTGAGGGCAGGCTACAGCGCCAACGCTGAATTCATCACCGCCCAGGCAGATGATGTCCTTTCAATCGAGGAAACAGCCATTGCTTTCGAGGATGGCGCCCCGTATGTTTACCGTCTTGTGTCATCGGACAGCAAGAATCAGAAATTTGAAAGAATCCCCGTTACCGTCGGACTCAGCGACGGCATCTATATCGAGATAAAGGATGGCGTGACAAAGGATATGGTATTGAGGGGTAATAAATTGAATTGATGAGATGAAGAGAGTTTTATTTACAGTATTGATGCTGCTGGCTCTGCCGCTGCTGTCCTTCGGGCAGAAGTGGAGTCTGGACAAGTGCGTGGAATATGCGATTGTCCACAATCCCGAGATCCTGCATCGTCAACTTCAATATGACAACCAGAAAGAGGTGCTCAGCGAAACTGCAGTCAGCAGGGCTCCTATTATCAGCATAGGTGTACAGGAGACGATGCACTCCGGAAATACCCTGATCATGTACAGTATCGACGAGAACTTGACGATGTCGCTGACTCAGGTAGCCGCACAGCTCGAGATGCCGCTCTATACAGGCGGTTCAATCTCAAATTCAAAGACAGCTGAACGCTACATGCTGAAAGCTGCCGCAGAAAATATCACTCTGACAAAGATCAATATCCGCATAAGGGTCGCTGCGGCATATCTGCAGCTGCTCAACAACATCAGCCAGGAAGAGATTGCGATGGAGCAGGTGGCTCTTTGTGCAGAGCAGCTTGAAAATGTCGAAAAGCTAGTTACCGAAGGCAAGCGCACAAATGCCGACCTGGCTGAAGCCCGTTCCGCCTTGAGCTCTGCTGAGCACATGTATACTGCAGCCAATGGAAACACTATCATCTCCAAGGTCGATCTTGTCAACCTGATCGGCTTGGACGATGAGACGGGCTTCGAGATAGAGGAGATGCTCGATACCGTTGATGAGACTGAAATAGTTCCTCTGCTTCCGCTGCTGAATAACATCGACAAGCATCCTTCAGTATTGTCGGCGCAATACAATCTGTCAAGCGCAGAGTATCGTGCAAAAGCCGCGAAGAGCGCTATGTATCCTCAGCTGTCAATGTTCCTCAATTACAACAACTATTTCTATCTGCCTATAGGCTACAAGGACTTCCACATCGGTTCTCAGCTTGGTGACAACGGTTGGGGAGCTCTCGGTCTCAAGCTTGCGATACCAATCCTCAATCTGCCTGCAACAAGGCAGGTTTCAAGGGCCAAACTTGCATGGAACGACGCCCAGGTGACTCTCGACGAATCCCGCAAAGAGATTTCAAAGCAGCTTCGCGAGGCATATTATCAGACTATTACTGCAAAAGAACGCTACAACTCGGCGGTAAAGGCAGAATCCGCAGCCGAAGAGGCCTATACTTATCAGAAAAGGATGTACGATGTCGGGCGTTCGACCACTTACGACCTCGACCAGAGCCGTTTGCAATGGTTTGCCGCCAGCGAGGAGGCCATCAGGTCCAAATATGAATATCTTCTGAGAAACAAGATACTTGAGTTTTACACCAATTATTCCCAGAATTGACGAATATGCACGTTGGCTATTTCATTGACGGCTATTACCCGGTAATCGACGGCGTTATCAAGGTTGTGGACGCGTATGCCACAAGATTGGTCAAAAAATGCGATGTAACAATCTTCACACCGAGAACCGCTGCAACTGAACCGGGGTTTGATGACCGTTTCCCGTACAAAGTTGTCCGCTGCAAATCCATCATGCGAGAAGGTGACGATTACCCTCAGGGTTTTCCCATCGTCGATCCAAAATTCCATGCTCAGATCAAAGATGCAAAGCTCGATTTGATACATGTTCATAGCGCATTTCCTGTCGGTCTTTGCGCCAAAACTTCTGCCAAAAGGCTTGGTATCCCGTTGGTGGGCACCATCCATTCTGATTTCAGGCCCGATGTGATAAGATATCTCGGCAAGGGATTTGGGGAGCAAGTCATCAAACTGATGATGACCGTGTATAATTCCTGTGTTGAATGCTGGACAGTCAACGATGTAGTAGGAAAGATGTTCTGCCGCGATTACGGCCTGAAACGTCCGTACAGGGTCATGCCATATTCAACGGACCATTATCTAATAGAAGATGTTGCTGCAGCAAGAAATGAAGTCAATGAAGCTTACGGCCTTAAAGACAACGATTTCGTGCTGATGCACGTTGGAAGGCAGGACCTCCAGAAAAGGGAGGATTTCATCCTTCGCTCTCTCGCCAACCTCAAAAAGACGGTCAATGATTTCAAGATGCTGTTTGTGGGCGAGGGAAATATGCAGGATTATCTCCGGAAAATGACGGCTGAACTGGAGCTTGAAGACAATGTGATATTCTGTGGTAAGGTAACTGACCAGCTGCAGATGATGAAATTGTATTCCCGCACCGACCTGCTCCTTTTCGTTTCAGAGTCGGACACATACGGATTGGTGAAGATCGAAGCTGCTTGCCAGAAGACTCCTACTTTGTTTTGCGAAGGGACGATGGTTGCCGACGGAATCACCGGCGGCGTCAACGGTTTTCTCGCACCGAACGATGAAGCAGGCTATGCAGAAGCCATTCTCAGCCTATACAATGACCGTCAACGTCTTGTCAAGGTTGGGGAAGGTGCTTTCCGCGATTTGTACAGCACATGGGACAATCTTGTCGACGATGTGTACGAAAAATATCTGGATATCATTAAAAATCACAGAAAATCCTAAATTTGTAGAACGATGATAAGACTATTCATACTGATTCTGCTGCAAGGCATCCTGGTTGTCGGGGCTGAGTGCTTCCTGAAAGTGGCTTTGTCCAAGATCGGCGAGTTCGCATGGACATGGGCTTTTTTCAAGGTCGCTCTCTCAACATGGCAGCTCTGGCTTGCGGGAATTACAGCAATAGCTGGTGTCCTTGAGTGGATGGCAGTCCTGAAACGCTATGACCTTTCGCTTGCCTATCCTCTTACCGCCATCAGTTTCATCCTCAGCCTCCTTGCCGGCGCCTGGATTTTCCATGAGGCAATTCCGCCCACAAGGTGGATCGGCGTAGTGCTTATCATGGCTGGCGTTTACTTTGTCGCACGTTAACATTGTTTTATGAGTAAAAGGATATTAGTTATTTCTCCCCATGCAGACGACGAAATACTCGGCTGCGGCGGATATCTTGCTTCTCAGCGTGATCAGGGAAGCGAAATCCACATCGCTTACGCAACCATAGGTATCAAGGGCGATCCTTCCAAAGAAGCCGTCAGGGTAGAGGAGGCCTCGCTGGTATGCGATAGGCTCCATGCTTCCCACCAGATTCTTATCGAGAACTATGACGGAGAGCTCGACATGGTGCCCACGCGCTTCTTCGTTACGCAGTATGATGCCATCTTCGACGGTTTCCAGCCCGACGAGCTGTTTATCAATTACCCTTCATGGCATCAGGACCACAAGAAAGTCTATGACTCCGCGATGGCAGCCCTTCGTCTGAGGCAGGGCTTCATGCCGCGTTTCGTGGCTCTCTACGAATATCCTTTCATCCTCAACCAGAACATCAACATCAGCGGCGGTCTGTGGTACCATGATATCACTGACAGTCTTGATGAGAAGATTGAAATTTTCAATATATACCAAAGCCAGATAAAGAAGGCTCCGTCACCTCTGAATGCCGATGGAATCAGGCAGCTCGCCATGGTTCGCGGCACTGAATGCAGCGTGAAATACGCAGAGCTGTTCTATCTGCAAAAGATGATACGATGAAATATCTGGTATTCGAGGCAGGAGGCCGTGCAGGCCTTTCAGCAGAACTGTTTTTTGCAAACCGTGTCCGCAAGGATGACGGGAACAGTCTTGTCATGGCCGATATGGATACCACATACATCCAGTGTCCCTGTCCTGCCGGTGTAAGCCGTGTGCTTGAGACTGAAGCTCTGGCGATGATTGCCGGTGATGCCTCAGGCTGTACGGTTTTCCCCGCAGACGAGCTTGCCCGTCAGGGAAAACCCGCCGTTTTCGACCTGGCTGCCCGCAATCCCATGGTCGCAGTTGAGAAGTGGTTCTTTAGCAAGCGTAGCATGAACGAGAAGCTCACTGAGGTGACTGACGGCTGTGCTATCAGGATTCCCGAGACTTTCTCTCTTGATGATGTCTTCATGAGGCCGAACACCATGTCGGCCGGAAGCCACGGCGTCGGAAGGCTGGAGAATACCTGCATCACCCGCCGTGTCGAGATTGCGCATGAATACGTCGTGGATATCAACTGGACCGGGTCAGAACCTGTGATCTACGCCCGCGAGGTGCGCATCAAGAACGGATACGACAAGTATCTGAAGTTCCTCGGCTCGCAGAGCAAGGTTGCAAGGGCTGTAGATGAGTTCGTACGTGCCATCAGGGCTTCCGTTCCGTTGCTTGTCACAGGCATATTCCACATCCAGCTTATCGAAAATCCTGAAGGTCAAATCTTTTTCGTCGAATACTCGAAGCGCATCTCCGGCACCTCGATAGTCAATCTATTCCGTGGATATAACCCTTATGACGCCCTGACTGGCGTCGAGACTCCCGTCTGGAAGGGGGATTTCGCAAAAGAGGATGTCTGGTACAGATATGAAGATTTCATGATGAATCTCTACAAGGTCAGCAAATGAGAGCATTGAACCTTTTAAGATATGTCGTAGCTCTGGCTCTTCTCATCGGCAGTTTCTTCTTGCCGCCGGTGATAGCCGTCTTTGCCATCCTTCTGCTGCTCGCAGTCAACAATTGCCTGGATGACGTGGTGTTCTACCATGGCAGCAAGCAGATTGACCGAGACAAATATGCAGGCGGCGTGGCTTGCCCTGTCAACGGTGTGGTTACCTGCATAGAAAACAATGTGCCTCTGATGACCCATATCCGCAAATGCGACTATCTTGACAACAAGATCGTACTCGAGCTGGAAAAGGAGGCCGAATCGGATGGGGGCAGGCTCTACAACCACATAACCGTATTCCTGAACAAATTCAACTGCCACGCAGTGACCAATATCGGTTCAAAGATCGTCCGTGAGATTTATTACGACAAGGACGGCGAGCTTATATCTATGGTCGAGGCAGGGGAGATGGTCACCAAGCTTGACGGCCGTTTCCTCAACAATTCTTTCATAAGGACTGAATACGCCAACGGAGTCATCTGCGTCTATACCCTCGACAAGTTCGTCTCTAAGATGATCGCCTCCGACAGCCGCGAACTTCTCGGCGTCGATTATTTCATCTGCCGCGGCAGCCAGTGCGACATCTATATTCCCAATGAGATGGAGTTCTGTGTAAAGCAGAATCAGATCCTGCGCAATCTGCAGACGATTTCCAAGGGCGCGATGGTCAACACTGCCATCGATTATCCCGCCGAAGCCGGGGCTCTGATTGCGAAAGACAGTTGTTCCCGCACGGGCCACATCATCCTCAGCAATCTCAAGAAAACTATCTCTACATACAGTTTCAAGAATCCTGTAGTACTCCTTCTGCTCCTAGTAGCTATCTATCTTGGAGCAATTCCGGGCCTGTTGCAATACCATGGCAACCTTTTTGCTTTGGTAGTCATCGAGTTCTTCACAGGCCTCTTCGCACTCGACCGCTTCTTCAAGAATCTGCTCTACGCGTTCTTCAATGTTGCGGGTTTCAAGCCGAGGCTTGCGAAGTTTTATAAATGGGTACACTACAGATTATGACGATGAAACGAATCTTGATCCTGCTGACACTTTTCTTGTTCTGCATCGATATGGGAGCACAGGAAGGCTATTTCAACAGTACCGTCGGCTCGACGCTGAAGTGGGTGATCCACGACGGCTCAGGCGATCTGTTCGGTTATTGCCATGAAACCCTCGTGAGTCTCAAAGGAGATATGAAGGATGCCGACATCAAGTACTCATATATGTTCTATGACAAGGACAACGAGTCCGTCATAGGCAGTAAACCCTTTGAATTCGAAGCCACAATCGAGAACGGAAAGACCCGCGCATACGTCAACAATGTCACCAAGGCCCTCAAGTCCGGCGACTATATGCCTGTCGGCGACATCAGCAGCATTCCTGCCGGCATCAAGGTAGGGGATAACCTCGCCGATACCGAGATTCAGGTGAAGGTGCTCACCGTTTTCACGGCCAGAAATATCTATAACAATCGTCGCGTGACAGCCCGTGAGACAGTTTCGGTTCCTGCCGGCAGCTTCGATTGCTTCCTCGTTGAGGACGACGAGTTCTTCTCCGGCGCCGGCCCCTTCCATGTCAAGACCTGGGTCACCCAAGGCAAAGGCATCGTCAAACAGATAATCTACAAGAAAGACGGCTCTGTCAACCAGACGCTGGAGCTGATCAAGTAAATCATTATAATGAAGAGAATAATAGTAATTGTGGCACTAATGGCTCTTTTTGCAGGCAGTGCCGCAGCGCAGAGCTATGTGCCTGCTGAGGAGAATATCGCCGCCCGCGAGCAGTTCTCCCGCGACCGTTTCGGTATTTTCATTCACTGGGGAATCTATTCCATGCTCGGCAACGGCGAGTGGGTGCTCCAGAACGACAAGCTGACTCAGGATGAGTACTCGCGTCTGGCGGCCGGTTTCTATCCGTCCCGTTTCGATGCCGAAGAGTGGGTGAAGCTCTTCAAATCCGCCGGGGCTGGGTATATCACTATTACATCCCGCCACCACGACGGCTTCTCGATGTTCGGCAGCAAAGCCACGGATTACAACATAGTGGATGCGACTCCTTTCGGCCGCGATGTCATTAAAGAATTGGCTGAAGCCTGCGGCAATGAGAAGATGCGCCTGCACTTTTATTATTCTCACGTCGACTGGGGCCGCAATGACTATTGGCCCTTGGGCCGCACAGGCCATAATACAGGCCGTCCGGAAGGCAGCGACGGCGACTGGCAGCACTACCTCAATTTCATGGATGCGCAGCTGACAGAACTGTTGACGAATTATGGCCCGATCGGCGCAATCTGGTTCGACGGTACGTGGGACAAAGGCTCTGCGCCGCGCGACGAGCTGGCTGAGATTTGGGGGCTTAGGCATCAGTACGACCTGATCCACAAGCTGCAGCCTGCCTGCCTCGTGGGCAACAACCACCATCTTCCTACGTTCGAGGGTGAGGATATTCAAATATTTGAAAAAGACCTTCCCGGCCAGAACGAGGCCGGTTTCTCTGCCAATTCGGAAATATCACAGCTGCCGCTGGAGACTTGCCAGACTATGAACGACAGCTGGGGCTACAATGTCCATGACAACAACTACAAGTCGGCCGACTACCTCATACAGTATCTGGTCAGGACGGCTGGCAAGGACGCCAATCTGCTGCTGAACGTTGGCCCGCGCCCCGACGGCACTATTCCCGAACAGGCAGTGGAACGTCTGCTCGCCATCGGCCGGTGGCTCGGAGACTACGGTGCAAGCATCTATGGCACGCGAGGCGGCTATATACCAGAGCAGGAGTGGGGCGTCACTACCCAAAAAGGTAACACCCTCTTCGTGCATGTGCTCCAGCCCGGCACTGCCACTGTTGATATAGAAGTCCCTGCCGGCAACAAACTCCAGAGCGCTGCCAAATTCTTCGGCGGCCCCGTCAGCTACACCACCCGCAAAGTCGACGGCAAAACCATCGCCTCCCTCACCATCCCCGACGGCCCGGCCGTGGACAACATCCTGAAACTGACGTTCCGGAAAGATTTGTAGGCCCGACTTCCGCGGTATGACACTTTCTGCCATAACTCCCATACCGCGGAGCGAAAATTAGCCTTTTCCCCGGTAAACGCTCCTCAGTATGATACTTTGCACCCGAACTCTCATACCGCGGAAAGAAAATGAGTTGGAAGAATGGAAGGGCATGCTTAGGGGCACGCCTACAGGCGCAGAGCTGCGCGAGAGCTGCTCCTTCGCTGCGAGTGCCTGTCGCGAAGGACTCGGCATTTTTAGTCACGGTCTTGCGGCCGTGACAGCCCTGCCTGCTGACGCAGTCATGTCTGCCACGCCCTCAATCCCGCGCCTAACATGCCTCAGACATCTTCGCTCCCGGGCGGCACTCTCCGCTCATCCGCTTTTTCGCCCTCGCTTGATGCGCCCTCCGTCGTGCTCCGGAGCCTGCCGTGAAATACAATTTAGCGGTTGCCTTTGGCGCGGTTGTGGGTTTTGCAGAGCATCTGGCAGTTGGTGATGGCGGTGGAGCCGCCTTTGCTCCAGGCGGTGACGTGGTCGGCGTCCATGTCTTTCAGGTCCCAGATTCTGGTGTGGTTGGCATCGTGGCCGATGGCGCAGAGCGGACAGTTTGATTCGCCCTTTTCTTTGGCGGCTGTTGTTTGGGCGGCGTAGACTGCTTTCTTTGTCGGCTCGTCGAAAACGCGGACGTTGAGGAGTTTCGTGTTCTGACAACCGTCGAGAATGTATTCGAAGATTCCTTTCTTTTCCTTGACGTAGAAGTTTTCGTAAAGTTCTTTGACTTTGGCCGCAACTTCTTCAGGATTGTAGGCAGTTTTGTGGAAACGTTCGTACAGTTCTCCCCACTTCAACCCGCACATCTCTTTTTCCGGGGTGATGTCGAAGACTGAAGTTATCCAGTCAATGACAGATGTGAAATAGGCCTTCAGTTCTGCGATACTGTCGTCGTACCGATGTGCTGCCATGTATTCCTCGACATTGCCTTGGCTTACCCAGTCCAGCGCCGCGGCCAGATAGTCCTGACGTTTGGCGGTGCCGGGGATGAAACAGCTCCACTTGTTGATATTGGTATTGTTGGAATTGGAGAATTCCTCCTTTGCCTTAGTAACGAACGGGCCGGAATATACGGCGTTCAGCGTTTCCTGGTTGTTTAGCGGGATGCCTACTATGTTGATGGTGCGGAACCAGTCCTTGATTTCTTTCTCCGTACCCTCACAGACATAGATGAGGAGCTTGGTATTCAGGAACTTTTCCTGCTCATCCGGGTTCAGGGCGCTGAAGTACCAAGGTCTGCCGTCGGCGTCAATCCAGGCAAACTTTTCCGTAAGGAAACGCCCAAGCGAAGTGATGCGCTGCTGACCGTCCAGTACTTCATAGCGATCTTCGCCTACCTTAGAAAAATAAATAAGACCCAGAGGGTAACCGTTGCGGACTGACTGGATGACATCTACTTCTTTCTTACCGCCGTTCTCGGCATACAGATAATGCCGCTGGAACTCCGGCTGGATGGTCAACCGGCCTGAAAGTCCGTACAGACCTTTGCCTTCATATTCATTATACTGGAATCCTTTGCAGATGTCGCCGATGGTCCAGTCGGTCACAAGTCGTGCTATCATAGTGGTTATTGTTTTTTGCGGATGAAGATTCTTTGATACACTGTTTGTACTATCCCGTTATTACCAACAAGATATGGGTTCTGTATCCTCCATGTTCTATCTTGCTGTTTGTATATTTTAACTTTTTCTGGACGAGGTGGCGTGTAAAAAACGCAAGTGTGTTCACACCATTCAATATCACCACCTCTCCATATGATTTCGAACTGCTCAGGGCAATATTTATCTAAAAAGGATATAGGAACGCCCATTACTCCATCATAATC
>Ga0310786_10012707_pt1 | contig 10409 bp, 12 predicted proteins | sample AusTroGonzalo_MG_FD_203881 | JGI IMG/M metagenome (GOLD analysis project Ga0310786, IMG submission 203881) | Bovine rumen microbial communities from tropical cattle in Woodstock, Queensland, Australia - Gonzalo_03 (v2) (version 2) | ecosystem: Host-associated > Mammals > Digestive system >... | reverse complement strand
GACCATCATAAATATTAAAATCATTAATATTAAACAATAAATTATTTGCTTCAATAGAATACAAAGAAGAATTATTATCTAAAGCATATTTATTAAAACCAAATTTCCAAGAATTAGCATTAAATAAAATAGAATAATGCTTAAAAACTATATTATCATTAGAAACAATAGTTTGACTAGTTATATTATTATTAGAAGTAATACAATTCATATAATCATTAGGACTACCTGCAGTCATTTGACAAGTTTGAAAATTAGCACCTAATTCATTGTCGTTCCAAATAGTATTATCAAAATTATAATAAACTATATCAAAATCATAAGAATAAGCATAATCGTGATACATAGGAAGAGTGTCAAGTTCATAAATAGAATAACCATCTTCAAACATTTGATTAATATCAGTAGTAAAAGCAGATGGCCTAAAGCCAATAGCATAATAAAAATCATAACTAGTTAAACCATAATAAGAATCACCTATTTTAAAATCATTAGTCCAAACCTTTTGAACTTCAAAATCACGATTAAGTGATTCATTCATCAAATTAACTTCATCAATAATACGAGAATCAATATCTCTTAAATATAATAACTTTTCTTCACCACTTAAATAAGTATAAGAACTATTTTTATAACCTGTTAAATTAACAGATACACTAGCACTAGTTGAACCATCAAAATTAGTTGGCCTAGTAGGTAGATTATAACCATACCAAATAGAACCATTAATAGATTTAGTAGAATCAGGGACAACGACTTGTAAAGCCATAGCACTAGAACACAAAAATAAAGTAATAAATGCAAAAATTAAAAATAGAATCAAATACTTAATAATATATTTTAGATTTTCTTTATCAAACATTTTTTTTCTTCCTTTCTATAATATCATCAATAAGTTTAGATATTTCTTTTAATTGAAATAAACTAAAACGTGAAAAAGTATTACCAAAAATTTTTAATTGTTTTTCAAATAAACGTTTTTGTGTTCTATTAACTTTAACAGAGTTTTTATTCTTCTTCATCATATAAAGATTCTTCTTTAGATTCTTTATAACAAAACCAAACAAAAATACCAATAAAATAAGCAATAGAAACACAAACAAACATTAATAAACAAAATATTAAACAACTAATATATATCATTTAAAAAGCCCCTTTCTTAATACTTTAATACCAAAAATAAAAAGTAATAGAGGAATTAAACAATATAAAAAAGGTAATATTATTTCACTAGGTTGTTTTGAATACTTTAAATCATTATACATTGAATCACTAACTAAAAATCTTGCAAAAATTGAATCACTATAATCATAATTATTATTCTTAAAAAGTGGAACACACTCTTGAGATATTAAAGTATTAATAGAATCATAATAAGTATTATCATCAATAATAGTATCTTCTAATAAAAATCTACCATCTTTATAATAATAAACTAAATGATAAGAAGGAAAATTAAAATTACTAAAATTAATAATAGTAGTATAACCATAAGTTTGAGAAGTACCACAAATATAAAACTTATCATAATCACGATACCAAGCATTTTGCAATAACCAACCTTTAAAATCACTATATAAAGTTTGTTGATTACCATAACCAACTGAATCACGTAAAATATTTTCTAATCTAATTTGTCTTTCCAAGTAAGTAGCCATTATTTACGTTTACCCAAGAAAGCCCAACCAATAATATCAAGTAAAATATAAATGATTAATATAGCACCAAAAACGTGTAAATTATCAACCATTAAATTAAAACCAATTTGAAATAAACTCATAAAATAACCAAAGTCAAATGAATAAAAAAGAGAGTAGGGGAAAACCCCAACCCCCTTTTTAATTGTTATAAGAGTAGAAGAAAGTTAAAAAACTATCTAACTTTTCTTAATCTCTTTAACCAATAAGTTATAAAACCTATTACGAAAGCAGCACCGATTATAATTCCAATAGTTGGAAGAACTGATATAAAATCAGTTAGAACTGCTTGAGTAGTAGTTGACATTGCTGAATTAACAGCAGTAACTTGTTCACTAGTCATTTAACTTTCTTCCTTTCTAGACATAAGTCAAAATTTATATTAAGCCTTTACAGGTTAATACCTTTTTAATTCTTTTCTTCTTTTTTTTCTAATGGTAAACATTTAATACTTTTAGCATTAACATAACCGATTAATTTTTCAGGGTTGTCTTTATCATCAGTCACAATATACAAAGCATTATAAGACTTACCATTTTTTGAAATTTGTTCTTTTATAGAAAAGCCCACAACTTTCAACCTTAACACTTCCTTTCTATAATTTGAACTTCCTATAATATATAATATGTAAATAAAAAAGTTATATAAAAATAGAATAAGGGTAGTTTGTATATGAATCAAAATTATTAGCAATTATACAAATCATACATATAGGTTGTTCTATATATAATATACTATATTATAATAAATCAGTCAAGTAAGTATTAAACTCTTGACGATATCTTTTATAAATATTGTCATAACAATTAGAATTAACATATTGAACTAAATAAAACAAACAATTACTTCTTGATTTACCTTTACCAACAATAGAAGTAATAAAATTATAAATATTACAAATAATTTGTTCTTCAGTTTCAATGTCATTAAAGGCTTTATGAAAAAATCTTTCATAACTAGAAGAAACTTTTACTTGTGAAATATCATATTGAATTTTATCTTCATCATCTTTATGAATCAAATATCTTAACATACTTCTTTCGTTTCTAATATTTTGAATATGTTGTATAGGTACACCTGTTTTTTTAGATAAAGACTGAATAGTACAAGCATTATCTAATTTAATAATAATATGATAATGTTCTTTTTTTTCTTCTTTCTCAGGAATATGTTTTATATAAGCATATTTATTATATGATTTTAAATTCCTTAAAGTTTCTTCAAAATCATAAGAAGTTGAATCTTCATATAAAACAATATGAAACAAACGAAACCTATCTTTAATTTTTTCTTCTTCTTCTTTAATTTCTATAACTTTTTTTCTCATAAGAATACACCAACTTTCTATAAAAAATAAAATTACACAAATTACACAAAAAACCTTTATAGTCGTAGTAGCAGGTTTTTTGAATCTATAACCATTTAATAAAATGCAAATAATACAATAAATAAGAATCAATTTTTATATCAAAATTATACTTAGCACTTGCTTTTAATCTAGCTTGAAAAAACTCTTTATCATCTTGTCTAAATAAATCATAAAAAAACTTAGTATTAGTATATTGATTATCTTCACATAAAATATTTTTATTAATAGTATAAATTACTTTAGGTTTACCTTTAAAACACGCTTTAAACCACTTTTTAGCCACGATAACACCACCTAGATAAATATACACTAATTAAACCAAAAATATAAGATAAAGCATTAAATTGACCTAAATTGATTAAAATAATAAAACCTATAAAGGAAAAAAGTATATAAACAACTTTTTTTAGATTTCTATCTTTCATAAATAACTCACTTTCTATTCAGTTGATTTTGATGAATCAACTGAATTATTAACAATTCTTTCTCTAGTATCATAACAATTAGAAACAGCTTTTCTAACTTTAGAAAAACTTAATTCAAGAGTAGGTGCAACGTGTTCTTGTAAATCGTTGTCCCACTTCATATTTTCAGCATCATTAAACTTTTTAATGATAAAGCCTGTATTAATAAATGAAAACATATTACAATCAATTTGAAAACGACATAATCTTCTAAAATATAAAGGTATTTCAGGCCAAACTTGAGCAGTAGTCAAAAAAATTATTTTTCTTTTTCTTAATTGACATAAAAAATCTTGAACTTGTAAACCAAGTCTAGAAGTCTTTTGAAGTTCAGTAAATAATTCATCAAAAATAAATACAATTTGTTTATCTTTAATATAAGAATCATATAAACCCTTATCAAGATTTTGTTTAATTTCAACTAAACCTGAAAAACCATCATAATAAAAATAAATAAGATTAGGAATCTTTAAATTCTTTAAATTACCAAAGAAAATACAATTATCTTTATTATCATACATATACTCAATAAGAGAATAAGTCTTTCCTTTACCTTGATTACCTGTATAAGTATATAAACCAAAGTTTTGTCTAGATGGCTTAAAGCCTTTTTTAAACATAGTTTTCCATTTAACAGATAGGTGAAGTTTCCATTTGATTAATATTATTAGTATTATTAAAATTATTAGTATTATCATATATCGTAGTGTGTCATTTTTCAAAGTTTCGTATCTTATCTAATTATTGACATAGAAGTCTTTTATCAAGTGATGGAGAGCAACCAACGAGCGACACTCTGTTGAAGTAGGGGGGTAGTCTACGACTACCTAAACGAACACAGAGTTGCTCTGTTGTAATAGCATATCACTTGATAATTCTATGTAAATAATTAGATCATCACTACACAATGAAAAATATCACTTCTTCCTTTCCATAATATTAATTGAAATGTTTTTTTTAATAAGATTCTTTTTATGTAAAAAGAATAACGAAGAAAAACTCATAATTAAAAGCCATTTTTGATATTAATAAAATTAGAAACAACAATAACAGATTCGTTTAAATCACATTTGTTATGTCTACAATAATGAGAAGTCCCCATATTTCCATTAATATCAATATAACAGTAATGATGTGAATCTTTATATAACATATCTATTAAAATAAAAATAATAAATAAACTTACAAATACATAAACAACAAAAAAACTATAAATTAATTTTTTATGTAATGATACCATTTAATAAATAACTTATAACTCAAAGTACCAAAGAACAAAGTTATTTTAAAAGTTATATACCCAATTATTAAAGTAATAGCACCACTTGAAATATGTATCCAATTTAAAAAAAATAAAAAAGTATTTCTAAAATAACTTAAAAGAGTTATAACAAAACCTATAATATCATTATAATTAGGTACAATAGTACTTAAAAGTAAATCAATAGGTTTAAGAAATATATTCAAAATACTTGTAAACATATTTAAAACAACACTCAATAAAGTTGTCATAACTTAATCACCTCATCACTAATATTAGAAGTAGGATTATAAATATTCAAAATATCATTATATATTTTAAAACCAAGATATAAAGCAACTAAACCAGTAAAAAACATTTCATAAAAAGATTTAAAATTACTAATATCTTCACGATTCCAAAAAGTACAACTAGATGGAAGTTTAATCAATGTAGATAAAACAGGTACTTCTAACTCAACACAAGAATTATTGGAATCTTGTAAAAGACCAATAATAAAATTATAAATATAATGAATAATACCACTAAAACCAAAATAATCAAAATTATCAACAGCGTCAGTTATAGTATTAATTAAATATTCACCATCATTATTAATACGTTGATTATTATCAGTATTTTCTTGAGTCCAACAAGAATTAGTACAACTTATATTATTATTAGTAGTCCAAAAAGTAATATTATAAGGTTGACTTATAATAACTTTAAGACCATCATAAATATTAAAATCATTAATATTAAACAATAAATTATTTCCTTGAATAGAATACAAAGAAGAATTATTATCTAAAGCATATTTATTAAAACCAAATTTCCAAGAATTAGCATTAAATAAAATAGAATAATGCTTAAAAACTATATTATCATTAGAAACAATAGTTTGACTAGTTATATTATTATTAGAAGTAATACAATTCATATAATCATTAGGACTACCTGCAGTCATTTGACAAGTTTGAAAATTAGCACCTAATTCATTGTCGTTCCAAATAGTATTATCAAAATTATAATAAACTATATCAAAATCATAAGAATAAGCATAATCGTGATACATAGGAAGAGTGTCAAGTTCATAAATAGAATAACCATCTTCAAACATTTGATTAATATCAGTAGTAAAAGCAGATGGCCTAAAGCCAATAGCATAATAAAAATCATAACTAGTTAAACCATAATAAGAATCACCTATTTTAAAATCATTAGTCCAAACCTTTTGAACTTCAAAATCACGATTAAGTGATTCATTCATCAAATTAACTTCATCAATAATACGAGAATCAATATCTCTTAAATATAATAACTTTTCTTCACCACTTAAATAAGTATAAGAACTATTTTTATAACCTGTTAAATTAACAGATACACTAGCACTAGTTGAACCATCAAAATTAGTTGGCCTAGTAGGTAGATTATAACCATACCAAATAGAACCATTAATAGATTTAGTAGAATCAGGGACAACGACTTGTAAAGCCATAGCACTAGAACACAAAAATAAAGTAATAAATGCAAAAATTAAAAATAGAATCAAATACTTAATAATATATTTTAGATTTTCTTTATCAAACATTTTTTTTCTTCCTTTCTATAATATCATCAATAAGTTTAGATATTTCTTTTAATTGAAATAAACTAAAACGTGAAAAAGTATTACCAAAAATTTTTAATTGTTTTTCAAATAAACGTTTTTGTGTTCTATTAACTTTAACAGAGTTTTTATTCTTCTTCATCATATAAAGATTCTTCTTTAGATTCTTTATAACAAAACCAAACAAAAATACCAATAAAATAAGCAATAGAAACACAAACAAACATTAATAAACAAAATATTAAACAACTAATATATATCATTTAAAAAGCCCCTTTCTTAATACTTTAATACCAAAAATAAAAAGTAATAGAGGAATTAAACAATATAAAAAAGGTAATATTATTTCACTAGGTTGTTTTGAATACTTTAAATCATTATACATTGAATCACTAACTAAAAATCTTGCAAAAATTGAATCACTATAATCATAATTATTATTCTTAAAAAGTGGAACACACTCTTGAGATATTAAAGTATTAATAGAATCATAATAAGTATTATCATCAATAATAGTATCTTCTAATAAAAATCTACCATCTTTATAATAATAAACTAAATGATAAGAAGGAAAATTAAAATTACTAAAATTAATAATAGTAGTATAACCATAAGTTTGAGAAGTACCACAAATATAAAACTTATCATAATCACGATACCAAGCATTTTGCAATAACCAACCTTTAAAATCACTATATAAAGTTTGTTGATTACCATAACCAACTGAATCACGTAAAATATTTTCTAATCTAATTTGTCTTTCCAAGTAAGTAGCCATTATTTACGTTTACCCAAGAAAGCCCAACCAATAATATCAAGTAAAATATAAATGATTAATATAGCACCAAAAACGTGTAAATTATCAACCATTAAATTAAAACCAATTTGAAATAAACTCATAAAATAACCAAAGTCAAATGAATAAAAAAGAGAGTAGGGGAAAACCCCAACCCCCTTTTTAATTGTTATAAGAGTAGAAGAAAGTTAAAAAACTATCTAACTTTTCTTAATCTCTTTAACCAATAAGTTATAAAACCTATTACGAAAGCAGCACCGATTATAATTCCAATAGTTGGAAGAACTGATATAAAATCAGTTAGAACTGCTTGAGTAGTAGTTGACATTGCTGAATTAACAGCAGTAACTTGTTCACTAGTCATTTAACTTTCTTCCTTTCTAGACATAAGTCAAAATTTATATTAAGCCTTTACAGGTTAATACCTTTTTAATTCTTTTCTTCTTTTTTTTCTAATGGTAAACATTTAATACTTTTAGCATTAACATAACCGATTAATTTTTCAGGGTTGTCTTTATCATCAGTCACAATATACAAAGCATTATAAGACTTACCATTTTTTGAAATTTGTTCTTTTATAGAAAAGCCCACAACTTTCAACCTTAACACTTCCTTTCTATAATTTGAACTTCCTATAATATATAATATGTAAATAAAAAAGTTATATAAAAATAGAATAAGGGTAGTTTGTATATGAATCAAAATTATTAGCAATTATACAAATCATACATATAGGTTGTTCTATATATAATATACTATATTATAATAAATCAGTCAAGTAAGTATTAAACTCTTGACGATATCTTTTATAAATATTGTCATAACAATTAGAATTAACATATTGAACTAAATAAAACAAACAATTACTTCTTGATTTACCTTTACCAACAATAGAAGTAATAAAATTATAAATATTACAAATAATTTGTTCTTCAGTTTCAATGTCATTAAAGGCTTTATGAAAAAATCTTTCATAACTAGAAGAAACTTTTACTTGTGAAATATCATATTGAATTTTATCTTCATCATCTTTATGAATCAAATATCTTAACATACTTCTTTCGTTTCTAATATTTTGAATATGTTGTATAGGTACACCTGTTTTTTTAGATAAAGACTGAATAGTACAAGCATTATCTAATTTAATAATAATATGATAATGTTCTTTTTTTTCTTCTTTCTCAGGAATATGTTTTATATAAGCATATTTATTATATGATTTTAAATTCCTTAAAGTTTCTTCAAAATCATAAGAAGTTGAATCTTCATATAAAACAATATGAAACAAACGAAACCTATCTTTAATTTTTTCTTCTTCTTCTTTAATTTCTATAACTTTTTTTCTCATAAGAATACACCAACTTTCTATAAAAAATAAAATTACACAAATTACACAAAAAACCTTTATAGTCGTAGTAGCAGGTTTTTTGAATCTATAACCATTTAATAAAATGCAAATAATACAATAAATAAGAATCAATTTTTATATCAAAATTATACTTAGCACTTGCTTTTAATCTAGCTTGAAAAAACTCTTTATCATCTTGTCTAAATAAATCATAAAAAAACTTAGTATTAGTATATTGATTATCTTCACATAAAATATTTTTATTAATAGTATAAATTACTTTAGGTTTACCTTTAAAACACGCTTTAAACCACTTTTTAGCCACGATAACACCACCTAGATAAATATACACTAATTAAACCAAAAATATAAGATAAAGCATTAAATTGACCTAAATTGATTAAAATAATAAAACCTATAAAGGAAAAAAGTATATAAACAACTTTTTTTAGATTTCTATCTTTCATAAATAACTCACTTTCTATTCAGTTGATTTTGATGAATCAACTGAATTATTAACAATTCTTTCTCTAGTATCATAACAATTAGAAACAGCTTTTCTAACTTTAGAAAAACTTAATTCAAGAGTAGGTGCAACGTGTTCTTGTAAATCGTTGTCCCACTTCATATTTTCAGCATCATTAAACTTTTTAATGATAAAGCCTGTATTAATAAATGAAAACATATTACAATCAATTTGAAAACGACATAATCTTCTAAAATATAAAGGTATTTCAGGCCAAACTTGAGCAGTAGTCAAAAAAATTATTTTTCTTTTTCTTAATTGACATAAAAAATCTTGAACTTGTAAACCAAGTCTAGAAGTCTTTTGAAGTTCAGTAAATAATTCATCAAAAATAAATACAATTTGTTTATCTTTAATATAAGAATCATATAAACCCTTATCAAGATTTTGTTTAATTTCAACTAAACCTGAAAAACCATCATAATAAAAATAAATAAGATTAGGAATCTTTAAATTCTTTAAATTACCAAAGAAAATACAATTATCTTTATTATCATACATATACTCAATAAGAGAATAAGTCTTTCCTTTACCTTGATTACCTGTATAAGTATATAAACCAAAGTTTTGTCTAGATGGCTTAAAGCCTTTTTTAAACATAGTTTTCCATTTAACAGATAGGTGAAGTTTCCATTTGATTAATATTATTAGTATTATTAAAATTATTAGTATTATCATATATCGTAGTGTGTCATTTTTCAAAGTTTCGTATCTTATCTAATTATTGACATAGAAGTCTTTTATCAAGTGATGGAGAGCAACCAACGAGCGACACTCTGTTGAAGTAGGGGGGTAGTCTACGACTACCTAAACGAACACAGAGTTGCTCTGTTGTAATAGCATATCACTTGATAATTCTATGTAAATAATTAGATCATCACTACACAATGAAAAATATCACTTCTTCCTTTCCATAATATTAATTGAAATGTTTTTTTTAATAAGATTCTTTTTATGTAAAAAGAATAACGAAGAAAAACTCATAATTAAAAGCCATTTTTGATATTAATAAAATTAGAAACAACAATAACAGATTCGTTTAAATCACATTTGTTATGTCTACAATAATGAGAAGTCCCCATATTTCCATTAATATCAATATAACAGTAATGATGTGAATCTTTATATAACATATCTATTAAAATAAAAATAATAAATAAACTTACAAATACATAAACAACAAAAAAACTATAAATTAATTTTTTATGTAATGATACCATTTAATAAATAACTTATAACTCAAAGTACCAAAGAACAAAGTTATTTTAAAAGTTATATACCCAATTATTAAAGTAATAGCACCACTTGGAATATGTATCCAATTTAAAAAAAATAAAAAAGTATTTCTAAAATAACTTAA
>Ga0310786_10012706_pt1 | contig 10410 bp, 8 predicted proteins | sample AusTroGonzalo_MG_FD_203881 | JGI IMG/M metagenome (GOLD analysis project Ga0310786, IMG submission 203881) | Bovine rumen microbial communities from tropical cattle in Woodstock, Queensland, Australia - Gonzalo_03 (v2) (version 2) | ecosystem: Host-associated > Mammals > Digestive system >... | reverse complement strand
TTTCCGCCTCTCCCGCGCGGAAAGGCATCGTGAATCTGCGACAACCGGATGGGACCCTCATCCAGGCCACTCTTTCCGGCGATGAGCACGGACACCTGACCACCACGCTGGACGGCTGCGCGATCGTCCAGGACGCGGAAGGTTGGTGGTGCTACGCCCGGTACGACTTTTACGGCCACCGGCTGAACACCGGCGAACATGTCGGCGACCCGGACACGCCGGGCGACGTCATCGCCGCCAGCCGCAACATTCCCTACGACCTGATCCGCCGGAAACGGCTCTCCCGCATCGAGCGCACGCTTCCGCTACGCGCCCAGGAAGCCGCCCGCACCCGCAGCTCCGCCGCCAAGGGTTCCGGCAGCCGGATCCGCCACGGCCTCATCATCCTGGCCCAGTTTGAGGACCTGGAATTCCGCTACGGGAAGGACCGCTTCGAAGAACTCATCAACGGATCCTCGGACAAATCGGCCCTCTCCTATTTCAAGGACCAGTGGAAGGACGGCTACACCTTCAAGTTCGACATCACCGACGTCGTCAGCCTGCCGCACGACTATGCCTATTACGGCACCAATAACGATGACGATGAGGATGACAAGGCCGCCGAGATGATCGTGGATGCCTGCAAGGCCGTGGGTTCCTACATCAATTTCTCCGATTATGACAACGACGGCGACGGGAAGGTAGACAATGTCTTCGTCTTCTACGCCGGGCCCAACGAGTCCGAAGGAGCCGGCCCCAACTATATCTGGCCCCACATGTGGTATGTCCAGACCGGCGCCGGCATCACATACCGCCGGGACGGGGTGCTGGTGGACAATTACGCGTGCACCTCGGAACTGCGGATGGACCAGAACCAGACGACGTTCACCACCCTCGCCACCATCGGCACATTCTGTCACGAATATACGCACACCTTCGGCATCCCTGACCTGTACGACACCGACGACGAGGGCAGCGGCGGCTATTCCGAGGCGATGTGGAACTGCATCGACCTGATGGACGCCGGCAACTACAACGACAACGGTCGGACTCCTCCGGGCTACAGCGCCCTGGAGCACTGGTATTTCAAGATGAGCGAGGGTGTCGAACTCACCAAGGGTACCCATACCCTCCGTCCCATCGCGGAAGGCGGAAAGTACTATTTCATGAAGACGGACGATCCCAGCGAGCTGTTCATTTTCGAGTGCCGGCGCGCCCGGGGTTGGGACGCCCACATCGGCGGAAACGGCCTGCTCATCTATCATGTCGATTATTCCGAGCGGCCCGCCGGCGAGTCCACCTCGGCCGCCAAGGTCCTCACCGCCTGGGAACGCTGGGACATGAACGAACTCAATGCCCGGCCCGAGGCGCAGTGCGCGGACCTCATCGAACCAGACCCCGGCGCCCGGCAGAAATACCAGGCCGCCATCAAGAACAAGAACTACGAGGCCATCTACACCCTGGCCTCCCACGCTTTCTGGCCCTATGGCGACGTCTCCATCTTCACCTGCGACACGGATCCGGCTTTCAAGTTCCGGAGCGAAGCCGACTCCCCGCTCGGGCTTTCGGACATCCGCCTGAACCAGGACGGCAGCGTCACCTTCACCGTCTTTGACGACCTGGCCGAGAAGGCCCCTGCGGTGAAGATCGACAAACAGACCGTCTTCCAGGACGCATCCATTATCCAATGGAGCAGCGTGGACGCGGACTTCACCGGAAACAGCATCATCCGGTACGGCCTCGCCGACGCCCAGCAACTGACCGAGGTAGAAGTCCGCCCCTATGAGAAAGGCAAGTATGCCTACGTCATCGACGGTCTCAAGCCTACGACCGCCTACAAGGTCCAGCTGCTGTGCCGGAAAGACGGTATCCCCGGCCCGGTCAACGGGAACGCATCCTTCACCACCAAGTCCGACAAGATGAAGGACAGCTATCCTTATATTTATCTGAAGGATGTGGACCGTGGTTCCGGCGGCTCCTTCGCCCCGAACGCACTCCTCTCCCTGCGGGTTTACAACGCCCCCGACGCCGACGGCGTCACCTGGTATTTCGACGGTAAGGTCATCACTCCGGGCGCCGACGGCTACTACCACGTCGCCCGTTCCGGCGAACTGAAGGCCGTCATCTCCTATTCGGGCAGCACCGACATCATCACCAAGAAGATTATCGTGAAATGAGAAAGTATCTCTTCATCATAGCGCTCGTCCTTCTCGTCACCACCGGCTGCAGGAAGAAGGTGGAGATGGACCTGGACATGTACAACAGCGACCAGATCAGCCTGATGGTCAAAGGGAAGAAGGTCTTCACCTTCGACGAGGGCACCGGCCAGCTCGGTTTCAACCGCACGCGCAAGGAATTCCGCGCCGGCAATGACGACATGACGTCCTACTTCGTCCTGACCTGCAGCGAGATTCCGCGGACGAAAGGACAGGAAATCAAGGGAAGCATCCAGTGGACTTCCGGCAGTTCCGTCAAGTCCTCCGGCAACCTTGTCTTCAAGGTGGAGAAATACGAAGACACCGGTCTTGTCTGGCTGTGGGACAGCACGGACAAGACCGGTGCAGTGGTCAAAATCCTGAATTAGAACGACGTAGCGATGCCGATGAAGTCATCGGCCTTCAGGGCGGCGCCTCCGATGAGGCCGCCGTCGATGTCCTTTTCGGCGAAGAGTTCCTTCGCGTTGGACGGCTTGCAGGAGCCACCGTACAGGATGGTCATGTCGTCGGCGACTTCCGCACCGAACTTCTCGGCGATGACGTTGCGGATGCAGGCGTGGATTTCCTCGGCCTGCGCGGCGGTCGCGGTCTTGCCGGTGCCGATGGCCCAGACGGGCTCGTAGGCGATCACGACGTTCTTCATATCCTCAGCGGTAAAGTTGTAGAGGACCGCCTTCGTCTGGTCGGTGACGACCTGGAAGTGCTTGCCGGCCTCGCGCTCGTCGAGGTTCTCGCCGACGCAGAGGATGACCTTCAGACCGGCCTCGAGGGCGAGCTTCGTCTTGACGACGAGCTTCTCGTCGGTCTCGCCGTAGTACTGACGGCGCTCGGAGTGGCCGAGGATGGTGTACTGGCAACCCAGGGAGGTGAGCATGTTCACGGCGACTTCGCCGGTGTAGGCGCCTTTCTCGTGGTCGGCGCAGTTCTGGGCGGAGAGGGCGACCTTGGAACCCTTCAGGGCCTCCGCGACGGGGGCGAGATGGGTGAACGGAGGAGCCACGACGAGCTCGACGTTGGCGGGAAGGTCCTTCCCTTTTTCCACGACTGCCTTGGCGAGGGCGACGCCTTCAGGAACTGTAGTGTTCATCTTCCAGTTGCCTGCAACAATGTACTTTCTCATGTCTATTGTGAATTAAGTTGTTTCCAGCTTGCAAATTTACGCAATCCCTCGGAAAAACACAACCTCGGAAGGTTTGGATAATTCATCCATCCGTCCTAAATTTGCAGGTTAAACGAACATTACGCCCATGTCACTCTATCTTCCTCCCCGCTATCGGAACCTCCTCGGCGGTACCGAGCAGACCGAAAAGGCCATCAAGGCCGTCAAAGACATGTTCCAGGACAACCTTTCCGCACAGCTCGCCCTGCTGCGCGTGACGGCGCCGATGACCGTTCTCTCCGGAACGGGTATCAACGACGACCTGAACGGCGTGGAGCGTCCTGTCCGTTTCCCGGTGCTCAGCCTCAATGAGCAGCAGGCGGAGGTGGTCCATTCGCTCGCGAAATGGAAGCGCCTGAAGCTTGCCGAACTCGGCATCGCCCCGGGCCGCGGCATCTACACCGACATGAACGCCCTGCGTCCCGACGAGGAACTGGACAACCTCCACTCCATCTACGTGGACCAGTGGGACTGGGAGAAGGTCATCCGCCCGGAGGACCGCAACCTGGACTTCCTCAAGCGGACGGTCCGGCGCATCTACGAGGCAGTGAAAGTGACGGAGAACAAGCTTTATGTGGAATTCCCCCAGCTGGAGCCCGCCCTGCCGGACGACATTTATTTCATCCATGCCGAGGAACTTCTCCAGCGGTTTCCGAACCTCTCCCCGAAAGAACGCGAAAACGCCATTGTACGGGAGCACAAGGCCGTTTTCATCATCGGCATCGGCGGTAAGCTTTCCGACGGAAGCATCCACGACGGCCGCGCCGCGGACTATGACGACTGGAGCACCCCGAACAGCGACGGCTACGAGGGCCTCAACGGCGACATCCTCCTGTGGAACCCCGTCCTGGAGAGCGCCTTCGAGATTTCCAGCATGGGCATCCGCGTGAACCCGGAGGCGATGCTGCGGCAGCTCAAGGAGCGCGGGCAGGAGTCGAAGAAGGACCTATATTTCCATCGCCGGCTCATCGCGGGCGAGCTCCCGCAGACCATCGGCGGCGGTATCGGCCAGTCCCGCCTGTGCATGTTCCTTCTCCGGAAGGCGCACATTGGCGAAATCCAGTCCTCCATCTGGCCGGAGGCGATGCGGGAAGCCTGCCATAAGGCAGGGATCGAACTCGCATAGTTGGAGAAGGACGGTTTTTTCCGTACATTTGCAAGATTAAGACAGTTAGATATATAGATGAAGAACTTTGTAGAAGAACTCACTTGGAGAGGCATGATCCAGGACATCATGCCGGGAACGGAAGAGAAACTCATGGAAGGCCCTCAGGCTGCCTACGTAGGCATCGACCCGACGGCCGACTCCCTGCATATCGGACATCTCGTAAGCGTGATGATCCTCAAGCATTTCCAGCGCTGCGGCCATAAGCCCTACGCCCTGGTGGGCGGTGCCACCGGTATGATCGGCGACCCGTCCATGAAGTCGGCAGAGCGCAACCTCCTGGACGAGGAAACCCTCGCCCACAACGTCGCCTGCCTCAAGAAGCAGCTCGGCCGCTTCCTGGATTTCGAATCCGACGCGCCGAACAAGGCCGAACTCGTGAACAACTATGACTGGATGAAGGACTATACCTTCATCAATTTCATCCGCGACATCGGCAAGCACATCACCGTCAACTACATGATGGCGAAGGATTCCGTGAAGAAGCGCCTGCAGCGCGACTCTTCCGAGGGCATGTCCTTCACCGAATTCAGCTACCAGCTGATGCAGGGCTACGACTTCTACTGGCTGTGGAAGAACAAGGGCTGCATCCTGCAGCTGGGCGGTTCCGACCAGTGGGGCAACATCACCACGGGCACCGAGCTCATCCGCCGCATCGACGGCGGCGAGGCCTTCGCCCTCACCTGCCCCCTCATCCGCAAGGCCGACGGCACCAAGTTCGGCAAGACCGAGAAGGGCAACATCTGGCTGGACGCCGAGCGCACCTCCCCGTACGAGTTCTACCAGTTCTGGCTGAACGTGGCCGACGACGACGCCGAGCGCTACATCAAGATCTTCACGATGCTGGACCGCGAGACCATCGAGGCCATCATCGAGGAGCACCGCCAGGATCCCGGCCAGCGCAAGCTGCAGAAGGTCCTCGCGAAGGAAATCACCATCATGGTCCACGGCCAGGAAGCCTACGACAACGCCATCGCCGCCAGCCAGCTGCTGTTCGGCAACGTCTCCTCCGAGGTGTTCCGGTCGATGGACGAGCGCACCGTCCGCGAAGTCTTCGCCAATGTCCCCTCCTTCGAGGTGAAGGCCGATGAATTCCCGATGAACATCCTCGACCTCCTCGCCGTCAAGACCGCCGTGTTCCCGTCCAAGGGTGAAGCCCGCAAGATGGTCCAGGGCGGCGGCGTCTCCCTGAACAAGGAAAAGGTGAGCGACATCAACTATGAGGTGACCGCCGATGATGTCATCAACGGGCACTACATCCTGGCCCAGAAGGGCAAGAAGAACTACTTCATTATCAACGTTATTTAATGGAAAAACCGGCATCTACCAGACAACTCAAAGTGGGACGGGAGATCCAGAAGGATCTCGCGGAGATCATCCGGTCCAAGGGAATGGCCGCCTTCGGCGGCGCCCTGGTCACCGTAAGCGAAGTCCGCGTGAGCCCGGACCTCTCGGTCGCGAAGGTCTATGTGAGCATCTTCCCGTCCGACAGGCAGGAAGCCGTCATGGGCCTGCTGGAGGAGAACAACAAGGCCCTCCGCGGCGAGCTCGGCCGCGCGGTGGGAAAACAGCTCCGCATCGTGCCGGAACTCGTGTTCTATCTGGATACGAGTCTGGATTATGCGGCGCATATCGAAGAACTGCTGAAAAAATAGATTCCTTCGTTTCACTCGGAATGACAAGGGTATGACGAACCTGCCGTTACGATTCGCTTTCCGCTATCTGTTCGCCCGGAAGTCACACAATGTGATCAATCTGATTTCGGGGATCAGCGTTGCGGGCATGGCCATCGGAACGGCGGCTCTCATTATCATCCTGTCGGTATTCAACGGGTTCAACCAGCTTGTTTCCGAGAGCCTCGGAGACGCTCAGCCCGACCTGATCGTCAAGCCGGCCACGGGCAAGGCGTTTGTCCCGGACAGTACCACCTTCGCCTGGCTGTATGACCAGGACATGGTGTTCAACATGTCCAGCGTCATCGAGGAACAGGCCTTCATCTCCTTCGACGGCAAGCAGAGCCTCGCCCGCGTCAAGGGCGTGGACAGCGTTTTCGAGGAGGAAAGTCCCATCAAGGACCACATCACGGACGGCGTCTTTTCCCTGCACCGGGGAACGGGCGCCGGTGCCGTCATCGGCAGTTCCCTGGCCTGGTCGATGGAGATCAACCCCCGTTTCGTCGCCCCGCTGGAGATCTATTATCCCGACCGGGAGGGGGCGGTTTCGCTGGCCAATCCGACCAGTTCCCTCCGGAGCGCGACCGCGCGCGTGAACGGCATCTTCGCCCTCAATTCAGAATTGGATGCGGAGATGGTCCTCGTTCCCATCGAGACCATGCGGGAGCTGCTGGACTATGAGAACGAAGTCTCCTCCATCGAGATCCGCGTCGTGAAGGATACGCCCGACAAGGCCCTCGGCGAACTGGTCAAGGAGCTGGAGACGCGGCTCGGACCGGACTACGAGGTCCTGGACCGCTATAAGCAGAACGAGGCCCTGTACAAGATGATGCGCTACGAGAAGCTTGCCATCTACATGATTCTCATCTTCATCGTCATCATCATCGCCTTCAACATCTACAGTTCCCTGACGATGCTCATCATCGAGAAGAAGGAGGATATCGGTACGCTGCGGAGCCTCGGCGCCCCGGAGCCGATGACCCGCCGGATCTTTCTGCTGGAAGGCTGGCTGATCTCGCTGCTGGGTCTGGCGATCGGCCTCGTCATCGGCATCGCTTTCGTCCTGCTGCAGCAGAAGTTCGGCCTCATCCGGATGCCCGGGAACTACATCATCAACGCCTATCCCGTCATCCTGAAGGCAACGGACATCCTTTGGACGGTCATTGGCGTTGCGGGCGTGGGCTACCTCATCGCCCTCCTCCCCACCCTCACGAAAACATCTGATAATTAATAACTTTATGAAAAGAGTCCTTCTGCTCATCGCCGCACTCGCCGGTACGGTGACGCTCAGTGCCCAGAACCGGAAAGGCGGCATCGACGCCAAACTCCTCGAAGAAATCAGTCAGGGTTATGAGGGGACGGCGGCCGACAAGGCCATCCGCAACGCCCTCAACACCACGGCCATCAACACGCTGGCCCTCAACGCGGACAACCTGCCGCTGGACACCCGTTTCTCCGACATGGTGAAGACCAAGGGGCGCACCAACCAGCTTTCTTCCGGCCGCTGCTGGCTGTTCACCGGCCTGAACGTCCTCCGCGCCAAGATGATCGACAAGTTCGACATGGGCCCGGTGGTTCTTTCCCAGAACTATGTGTTTTTCTACGACCAGCTGGAGAAGGCGAACCTGTTCCTGCAGGGCATCATCGACACGAAGGACCTTCCGGACGATGACCGCAAGGTCGACTGGCTGTTCTCCAATCCGATCGGGGACGGCGGCCAGTTCACCGGCGTTTCGAACCTCATCATGAAGTACGGCGTCGTTCCTTCCGAGGTCTTCCCGGAGAGCATGACCGCCAACAACACCAGCCAGATGCGCGCCCAGATCGCCACCAAGCTCCGCGAGGACGGTCTCCGTCTGCGCCAGGCCAAGAAAGGCACCGACCTGCAGGCGATGAAAGTGGCGCAGCTCAAGGAGATCTACCACATGCTCGCGCTCTGCCTGGGCGTCCCTCCGACCGAGTTCACCTGGACCCGGACGAATTCCAAGGGCGAGGTGGTGGATACGAAGACCTATACCCCGAAGTCTTTCTACGATGAATACATCGGCACCGACCTCGAGAACAATTACATCATGGTGATGAACGATCCGAACCATGAGTATTACAAGATCTACGAGATCGATTACGATCGCCATGTCTATGACGGCGAGAACTGGGTGTACCTGAATCTCCCGGTCGAGGACATCAAGCCGATGGCCATCGCTTCCATCAAGGACAACACGGCCCTCTACTTCTCCTGCGACGTGAACAAGTTCCTGCTCCGCGACAAGGGTATCGCCGACCTCAACAACTTTGATTTCGAATCTCTTATGGGCGTTTCCTTCGGCATGAACAAGAAGGAGCGCGTCTATACCCACGCCAGCGGCTCCACGCACGCGATGACACTCATCGCGGTGGACCTCCAGGACGGCAAGCCGGTGAAATGGATGGTGGAGAACAGCTGGGGCGCCAACTCGGGCTGGCAGGGCAACATCATCATGACCGACGAGTGGTTCGATGAGTACATGTTCCGCCTGGTCGTGGACAAGAAGTACGTTCCCGAGTCTCTCATGAAGTACTTCAACCAGAAGCCCATCATGCTCCCGGCCTGGGATCCCATGTTCCTGCCGGAGGAATAATGCGATATCTCCCTGCACTAGGTCTGCTTGCGCTGCTGCTGCTCGACCTGCTGGTCGGGGGCGGGACCGTGTCGATGGCAACTGGTGCGGTACTATGGAAACTGCGGGTGCCGAGGGTGCTGACGGCGGTGATAGCCGGGGGCGCGCTGGCGGCGAGCGGGGCGCAGATGCAGGCGGTGTTCAGGAATCCGTTGGCCGATCCGCACATTATGGGCGTGAGCGGCGGTGCGGGACTGGGCGCGGCGATTGCGACGATGGTGCTCGGGACTTCAGCGGCGCTGTTCACGGGGGTTACCGTGGCGGTGGCGGCGTTCTTGGGAGCATTCCTGGCGGCGGCATTGGTCGTGGCGGTATCGGCACGGTTCCGGTCGGCGACGACGTTGCTGGTGTTCGGGGTGATGCTGGGGTTCATCTTCAGCGCGTTGAGTTCCGTTTTGCAATATACGGCCGGTGAGGAGAGTCTGAAGCTGTTCTATAGTTGGATGGCGGGGAGTTTTTCCGGCAGCCGGTACTTTGAGATCGTGTTGATGGCGGTGGCTTTGGTCATCGGCCTTATCCTGGCCTTCTGCAATGGCAAGGGGCTGGATATTATTCTGTTCGGGGAGGAGTATGCCACGCTTTCGGGGGCATCGACCCGGAGGATTCTAGTTCTGTCGATGCTTTCGTGCTGCCTGATGACCGGAACGGTCACGGCCTTCTGCGGGCCGCTGGGGTTCGTGGGCATCGTGGCGCCGCATATTGCACGGCGTCTGACGGGATCGTCGACCCATCGGCAGGTTCTCCCCTGCTCTTTGGCGACCGGCGCCGGTCTTGCACTCGCGGCCGATATCCTGGCGAACATCTGGCCGATTCCGCTTCCGGTGGGATCGACGCTCGCCCTCATCGGTATTCCTTTGATTCTCATTCTTTTGCTTCGGCAGCGCCATGCTTAAGGTTGAACACATGACCATCGGGTACGGGAACCGTATCCTGGCGAAGGACATCTCTTTTGAGTTGGCCAAGGGTGAATGTGTTTTGTTGGCTGGGCCGAATGGAACAGGAAAGACCACGCTTCTGAAGAAACTAGCTAAGATGGCCTCAAAGATTCCTTCGTCGGTCTCCGACCTCCTCGGAATGACAAAGGAATGCCCCTCCGAACCACGCTCACTCAGTCATTCAGAACAAAGCTCTCGTTGTCATTCCGAGCGAAGCGAAGGAATCTGTCCTCAGATTATCCTAATCCCAACCAATATCCCTAAAGTGAAAGGTTTCACCGTAGAAGCGTTCATCCATACCGGGTGTTATAAAGAAAGCGATTGGAGGGGGAAGGTGTCGAAGGAGACGGAGAGAAGGATGGAAGAAGCACTGGAAGTACTTGGTATTCAAGAGTTACGGAAGCGAGATATTTCGACTTTGAGTGCTGGTGAGTTCCAGAAGGCGTGCTTAGCAACGGGACTTACGCGGAAGGCGGAGGTGCTGTTGCTGGATGAGCCGACGGCGCATTTGGATGTGGAGAATCGGATTGATGTGCTGAGGACGCTGCGCGAGGTGGCCCGGAAGACGGGGACCGCTATCCTGTTCTCCAGTCACGATCTTCACGATGCTCTTCAAGTGGTTGACC
>Ga0310786_10012705_pt1 | contig 10410 bp, 8 predicted proteins | sample AusTroGonzalo_MG_FD_203881 | JGI IMG/M metagenome (GOLD analysis project Ga0310786, IMG submission 203881) | Bovine rumen microbial communities from tropical cattle in Woodstock, Queensland, Australia - Gonzalo_03 (v2) (version 2) | ecosystem: Host-associated > Mammals > Digestive system >... | reverse complement strand
TTCTCAATTCTCGAGAGAATTGAGGCGAAAGGAGCCTCCAAAGCGGAGGTTTAGACGTAGCAAACCTCTGAATTCTCTCGAGAATTGAGAATCGTCTGGCATACTTTTTGCTGTAGATAAGGTAGTAATGAATGACTTTAAACGTATGAAACTACCAACAAAGGTTCTAATGAGGTATCTCGAGGATATGTTCCACAAGCCCCAAGGGGTGATGAGGTGTTGCTGCTGAGTCCGACGGAGATTCAAGTGCCATAGTGGTCGCTTCGCTTGCGAAGAATGCCTGACAACCTTTGGCAACCTCTGACAACCTCAAACAGGTTGCAAATCCTTTGTGGCAGGGCATTTTGTCAACCTGACAACCTATTTGTCAAAATTAATATCATTATGAAATACAAACTGAAGAAAGAAACCAAGCCAACACTCACGACGTTCGGCAAGTACAAGGCGGTGACGGTACACACTCAGACCATCGAGACCAGTCAGATATTAAAAGAGGTATGCGAGAATAATCCCATCAGCGAGGGCACGGTCACAGCCGTCGTCTGGAAGCTGGCGCAAGTCGTCAACCGCCATCTTCGTGAGGGCGACAAGGTGCGTCTTCGCGACTTTGGCCTCCTGAAACTGGAAATTGAGAGCGAGAAGGTGGACCGTCCTGAGGACTTCAAGCCCCGCAAGCACATCAAGGGCGTCCGCCTCCACTTCCTCCCCGAAAGCGACAAAGGCAAGCCCGAACTCTACAAGGGCATCAAGTTCGAGAAGGAAAAGTAATCTTTCCTATAAATTTCATTAAGCATGAACTGTAGTGTGTTCCTGTTTGGAAGCTTGTTGTCGAGCATCTTGCTCTTCTCTCAAGGAGACATAAAGAAGAATTGAGAATGCTGACGACATCTACCAGAAGGAAATGCTGCTGTACAAGAAAAGACATGCCTGTATGTGGATAGACGAGAGGTTAGACAGAAATATCCATTTGGCTCAAACTTTTACTCTCTATGACTATAGAAATTGAGTCATGTACACGGGGAGCAACAATGTCTCCATGTCCCTCTTCAAATCTTTTGTATATATGAGGTAACGCCGTTCAACAACGTGCGAATACTTCTCGCAGAAAACATCCAACGACTTATGAGTCTTGTAACCAGAAGACTTGACTTCTATCGGGTGAAGCTTGGCACCTCGTGACAATAGGAAATCAACCTCATAATTATGGGTTTCGTCCTTGGGCCAGGTGTAATAAAACATCTTATTACCAGAGGCAGCAAGTACCTGTGCTATGATATTCTCATAGACGTACCCCAAATTGGTATTGAGTTTGTCGCTCAACAACTTCTGATAGATGATATTCTCAGTGTGATCCTTATCCCAAAATGCAAGTGTAACGAACAGGCCTGTATCGGCACAGAATATTTTGAACTTGGAAATATCCTTGGTCAGCGACATGCCCACATTCGGGTCATTGGAATGATAAGAGAACAAGGTCGTCTTGCTGTCTTCCAGGTCTTTTAGGAGTTCCAATAGTTTGTCATCATCCACATCACCCAATACGGCGTAGGGTTTGTAGCGGTTATTAGTCTGGCTAAGCTGAGACGGGATTTCCATGAACAGTGTTTCGAGTCGCCCGGAAGGGTCGAGTTTCTGGAAATCGTCTCGATAGACATTGATAATACCACGTTTGGTATGGTCAACCAAACTGAAATTGTTGGTCTCAATATAGGTGCTCACAGCTTGTGGCATACCACCAACCAACATGTATAGCCGAAAGTCGCGCATCTTGTCGCGGTGGGCTTTGTCCAAAGGCAAACGCCTGTCGAAAAAGGTACGCAGTAGGGGTACCGTTGCTTCATCACCCAAAGCCCATCGGAATTCCTCGTAGTCCATCGGGTAGAGTGTGACACGTTCTTCTTCACTGGGAATAGTAATGCCCTTTGTGTTCTTCTTGATGCTGATAAGGGAACCTGTCTCTATATAGTCATAGCGTCCATCTTTCACCAGATACTTGATGGCTTGCCGGGCCAAGGGGCATTTCTGTACTTCATCGAATATGATGACCGACTTGCGTTCTTTTAATACCACATTATAGAGTGCTTGCAACTGGAGGAAGATAAAGTCCTTGTTCATAAGGCTGTTGAACAACGATTTTACCTCATCGGATGCCTCATTAAAGTCGATGAGGATGTAGGACTCGTATTCATTCTTTGCAAACTGCTCGACAAGGGTTGACTTGCCGACACGTCGAGCACCTTCTATCATGATGGCAGATTTGCCGTTTTGGACACGCTTCCATTCAAGAAGACGGTCGTAAAGCTTTCGTTTGAATATCCGTTCCATGACCATATACTTCATCAATTTGCTCGGCAAAGATAGCAATATTAATTGACTTACGCAAATGTTTTTGGCAAAAACCTCCGAAAATACCAAGATCTTTTCTGTGAATATATCCGATTATACCAGTTTTTAGCCCGCGGAGGAGATGCACGGTGTGCTGACCGATATACTAGGACGGCTTACCATTTTGGGAGTCAGGCAAATACCTGTAGCAGTTGTGCTATGCCAAAGCCTATATAGGTGCCGATGGCATAGCCATTCTTGTTTTAGAACAGAGTCAGTGTGTAGAGGTAGACAACGGCGGCGGGGATGGCCATCAGGGAGGAGTCGAAACGGTCGAGCATACCACCGTGGCCAGGCAAGATGTTACCACTGTCCTTGATGCCGAGGGTGCGCTTGAAGAGTGACTCTATCAGGTCACCCCAAGTGCCAAAGATGACGATTGTCAGCCCCAGTCCTGCCCATTCGAGGGCATCGAGCCCTAAGTCGTTGACACCATATTGCTCCGTCAGATACCATACCAGTACGGCTATGGCCATCACGAGGATACCACCGCCGATACTGCCTTCCCAACTCTTTCCCGGCGAAATGCGGGGGAAAAGCTTATGTCTTCCTAATAGGGAGCCGCAGAGATAGGCACCGGTATCATTGATCCAAAGGAACACGAACACGGCGAGAGGAGCAAGATAGGTGTACTGGATGTCGTAGCCTGCTGAGCGGAACGCCAGTACATTGAGCAGTGAGAAGGGTAGGGCAATGTACAGTTGGCTCATCATCATATAGGCCCAGTTGCTGACGGGATCCTCCTGTTTCAGGTACAGCTCGGCAATCATCAGATAGATGATGCTGACGAGATAGGGGATGAAGACTGTGGCGGGGGTCAGGCCGCTGTTGTAGCCGGCCATTGCCAAGAAGAAATAGACTCCGGCCACGGTGCAGATCATGCGGTTGACTGAAATCGTCTTGTACTGATTGACCAGTCCCGTAAATTCCCAGACGGTGAGTCCTGTGACCAGTGCAAACAAGAGTACCATGGCTCTTGGATTCAGGAAACATGTGACAATCGCTGCGACGAAAAACACCGCTGTGATGGTTCTGATGATGAAATTCTTCATATTGGTGGATAGTTAAAGGTGGAGGGTTAAAGGTGGAGGGTGGAGGGAGATATGCTCTGTGGCGGAAGTTTCTCTGATAAGTTCTTACGGAGACCCGACAGTATTCTTGAGAGATGGTCTGCCATATCTTCGGCATTGCTAAGATCTTCCTCTGAGATATATCCGAGCGATTGAGAGATTTCTAATTGACAAAGAACTTCGATTAAAGAGGCATAGGATATTTCCAGGAAATGTAGGCGTTCCTTAATGGCCATCCTGCCCATGCCTTCTGCAATATTCGATGGCACAGAGACAACGGCCCTTCTTAGTTGGTCGCAAATGGCAAATTGCTCATACTGAGGATATTGTTTAAGCAAAGAGTAAACGTATATTGTAAACTCTTTCGCAACTTTATAGGCATCAAGCTTTTTGTAGAAAAAGTCCTTCATCTTGTTTACGTATTTATGATTTCAGCAGTAAATCATATCTCCCTCCACCCTCCACCTTTAACCCTCCTCCTTAGAGTCTTGCTCTGCAAGCTCTTTGGCGCGTTCCTCGGCCATACGCTCGGCATCGGCCCGCATCTGAGCTTCCATCAGTTCCTCAGCACGGCTTATCCAGGGACGTTTGCCGAAAATCTTCTCCACATCCTCGGCGAAGATGACTTCGCGGTCGATGAGCAGCTGTGCCAGTTGTGCGTGGCCCTCTTTGTGCTCCGTCAGGATCCGCTTGGCACGCTCGTACTGCTCATTGATCATCCGCAGCACCTCGTCGTCCATGATCTTGGCAGTTGTCTCAGAATAGGGCTTCTGGAACTGGTACTCGGCATTGTTGTAATAGCAGATGTTGGGCAGCTTGTCGCTCATGCCGGCGAAGGCAATCATGCCGTAGGCTTGCTTGGTGGTGCGCTCCAGGTCGTTCATGGCTCCGGTGGAGATACTGCCGATGAAGAGCTCCTCGGCAGCACGGCCTCCCAAGAGTGAACACATCTCGTCGAGCATGGCTTCTTTGGTCTGCAGCACGCGCTCTTCGGGCAGGTACCAGGCGGCACCGAGGGCCTGGCCACGGGGAACGATGGATACCTTCACGAGCGGGTTGGCATACTGCGTAAACCACGAGATGGTGGCGTGACCGGCCTCATGGATGGCAATGCTGCGCTTCTCGGCCTGTGTCATCACCTTTGTCTTCTTCTCCAGACCGCCGATGATACGGTCTACGGCATCCAGGAAGTCCTGTTTGCCTACCGTCGGACTGTCGTGACGGGCAGCTATCAGGGCGGCTTCGTTACAGACATTCGCGATGTCGGCACCAGAGAAACCGGGTGTCTGGCGGGCCAGGAAGTCGATATCTACAGTATCGTCGATCTTCAGGGGTTTCAGGTGAACCATGAATACCTCCCTCCGCTCATTGAGGTCGGGCAGGTCAACATGTATCTGACGGTCGAAACGTCCGGCACGCAGCAGGGCAGAGTCGAGCATGTCGGCGCGGTTGGTAGCGGCCAGGATGATGACACCGCTGTTGGTGCCGAAACCGTCCATCTCCGTTAGCAGGGCATTCAACGTGTTCTCTCGCTCGTCGTTGCCACCCATGGCAGGGTTCTTGCTGCGGGCACGGCCCACGGCATCAATCTCGTCGATGAAGATGATACAGGGTGACTTCTGCTTGGCCTGCTGGAAGAGGTCGCGGACACGGCTGGCACCTACACCGACGAACATCTCCACAAAGTCGGAGCCCGACATCGAGAAGAATGGAACGCCAGCCTCGCCTGCTACGGCCTTGGCGAGCAGGGTCTTACCTGTTCCCGGAGGACCTACGAGCAGGGCACCCTTGGGAATCTTACCTCCTAAGTCGGTATATTTCTGGGGGTTCTTCAGGAACTCCACAATCTCCTGTATCTCCTGTTTGGCTCCAGCCTGTCCGGCCACGTCCTTGAAGGTGATGCCGAGGTCTCCGCCCTTCTCATACATCTTGGCTTTCGACTTTCCGACGCTGAACACATTACTGTTCATGCCCATGCCGCCGCCACCCATCCGGCGCATGATGAATATCCATATACCGATGATAACGACAAAGGGCAGGACATTATAGAGCAGCATATTGAACATTTCGTTCTCACGGCGGTTCTCATAGCTGTACTCGCCGGTGAACGTCTTGGCGTCCTTGGCTTCGCTGATGAACTGTTCCACCTGATCGACGGAACCGAATTCCACCTCCACATAGGGCTCAGTACCCGTCTGTTGGGCACTTTGATGGAAGACATCCCGGATATGCTCCGGCTTGACGTACATCCGGAGTGTGCTCTGCGTCTTGTTGACCACTATCTTCGAGGCATAGCCTTTGGCTACCATTGCCTTGAAGTCGGAATAGGTGGCGTGTTTAGCCACGCTGCTGTTGTTGGGACCGCCACTGGAGAAGTATAGCAGTGCCAGGGCCAGGATGGCGATGGCATAAATCCAGTTCATATTGAACCGGGGCATATTCATCTTCGGGTCTTTCCCGTTATTATTGGGTTTGTTCTGGTTGTTCATTCTTCAATCTTCATTCTTCAATCTTCAATGTTCAATCTAAATCGGGAATTCTCTTTAGCTTGGCATCCTCCCAGAGATGCTCCAGGTCATAATATTCTCTGACGTCGGGCAGGAAAATGTGTACCAGGACGTCTGTATAGTCCATTGCTACCCACTGGGCATTCTCAAGACCCACTACATGGGTGGGTTTCTCCTTGAGTTGCTCACGGACCATGTCGCCGATGCTTTCCGTGATGGCCTCTACCTGAGTGGGTGAGTTGCCCTGGCAGATGATGAAGTATTTGCAGATGGTACTTTCCATCTTTGTCAGGTCGGCCACGACGATGTCGCTGCCTTTTTTCTCCTGGATTCCTTCTGTAATAACTTTAACGAGCTGTTTTGTCTGATCCATTAAATATAAATATGTGTAATTGTCTGCAAAGGTACAGCAAATCGAGTGAAATGCAAAATAAATTTAGAAAAATTGGGTATTTTGATAAAAAAACTCTGAAAAGTTTTGGTAGTTCGCGAAAAAGTAGTACCTTTGCACCCGCAAACGAAACAAGGTTGTTTTATTGCAAAGGGCTTTGGGGTATGGTGTAATGGTAACACTACAGATTCTGGTCCTGTCATTCTTGGTTCGAGTCCGAGTACCCCAACACAGAAAATCGCTAAGTGGCTTAGGAAAAAGCACTTAGCGATTAATTTATTCTGCATAGTCGGATAAATTCCGTTTCGCTCCATCACGGTATTTAAAGTAGTCCTTACGGAGGGTGAGTGGGCCTACGTAATTCCTGCTGGCTATAGGATGTTTGATACGACATTCGCCTGTCAGATCCCCATTCTTGTCCAAGTGAGCATCAAAATGGAATTCATGGTTGAGTTCCTGAGCCTTCTCGTCGTAATCCAGTTCATCGACTGAAAGGTCAGTACCGTTATAGGAAGCGGTGGCCTTATCGAAACCATAGAGGCGATAGATGTTACACTCTGTAACCTCAAGTCCCTTATCTGTCATCTCTAAACGGAGCAACAATTCAGGTCCGTCGTCGCCTACCCATCCCCAATATCCGACGAGTGCCTTGGCCTTCTCACGGATCTTCAAGCCCTGACGGATCGTTTCCCGCAGGTATTGCTTGTCGTCATTGCCATCTTTCGAGGGCGAGAAGTCATCGATATACCAATCGTCGCGCTCAAATCGGAGGGCAATGGTCGTCTCCGTATCGTTGAAGTTATGGATGTTCAGATCTACGAGGGCCGTAGAGTCTGTGATTTCATAGACCTTCGCCACCTCGCAGCTCCAGTCGTCAGACCAATCCTGTCCGCATACCCAGTAATCGAAGTCGTACAATATGTCGCCAGTCTCATTGCAGAGTTGCAAAGCCTCCTGCATCAGCGCATAGTAACGCTGTGAGCAATAGGCACTGTCGCGGTTGAAGGGATTGCGGATATAGCTCACCTCATTACCCTCGCTGTCGTAGGTTGTTTTGCCTACGGTCTTGTAGATGGTATCGATGCGTTGGCGAATATAGGCTTCGGAATGCTTGTCGATACCTGCATCTGCCACAGAGTCAACAGTTACTGAGTCCGTATCGCTGGCGACTTTACCCGTCTTATTGCCGCAGCTTAGCATAAATGCTGCGGCAATAAGAACCAGGTATTTAACCGTCGTACGCAAATACATGGTAATGACGGAATGATATTACTTGTTCTCGGCGTCGATGGCCTTGATCTTCTCGCGGAGAAGATTCATGTCGTCCTTCAGCTTCTGAACCTTGCGGTTCATCTCGTCGATGAGGCTATTGCCTTTCTTCGAAGAGGCGTTGAGGAAACCGAGGTTGTTCTCGTAGGTCTGTACCTCCTGTTTGATGGCCTCATACTGGCGGAACAGACGGGTACGCTCGTTGTCGAGGGCGTTCTCACCACGCTCGGCCACCTGCTTCAGGCTCTGCTTGAAGTTGTTCAGACGGCGCTTGGCTACGCTGATGTTCAGTTCCTTATAGAGCTTATCGAGTACGGCATGGTACTCTTCATAGACCTTGTCCTTCTCCTTGAAGGGCACGTGACCGATAGCGTTGTACTCTTCCACCAGTTTCTGTACCTGATCCTGGATATTGTCGCCAGCCTCCTCAGCCACAGCCTTCAGTTTGGCAATGACATCACGCTTCTTGTCAAGGTTGGCGTGCTCCTCGTTACGCTGTCCGGCTCCGGCGGCATTGCGGGCCTCGAAGAACTTGTTGCAGGCACCAAGGAACTCCTCCCACAGCTGGTCGCCCAACTTCTTGGGAACCACGCCGATGGTTTTCCACTCCTTCTGCAGGGCGATGAGCTTGTCGCTTGTCGACTTCCAGTCGGTGCTGTCTTGCAGGGCCTTGGCCTTCTCAATCAGGGCACGCTTCTTGTCGGCATTTTCCTTGAAATTCTCCTTGAGACCCTTGAAATAGGTAGCCTTACGTCCGAAGAAATCGTCGCAGGCGGCACGGAAGCGTTCGAAGATCTTCACGTTCATTTTCTGGGGTGCGAAGCCGATGGTCTTCCATTCGGCCTGTATGTCGATAATCTCCTTGGTATGCTTCTCCCAATCGCCACTGCCCTTGTTCTCTGCGGCTGCGATGGCTTCCACCTTCTCGCAGAGCTCGGTCTTGCGGGCCAGGTTGTCCTCCTCCTTGGCACGGATGCCTTCGAAGTGTTGCTGGTGACGCTTGTTAATGATGGTTGAGGCGGCCTTAAAGCGGTTCCACACTTCATCGCGCAGCTCCTTGCTGACGGGACCGATCTCACGGTACTCGGCATGCAGCTTCTGCAACTGGTGGAAGGCGCTGATGACATCCGGCTCGTCGGCCAGCTTCTCTGCGGCCTCACAGAGCTTGGTCTTCAACTCCAGGTTTTTCTTGAAGTCGTACTCACGGGCTTCACTGTTCAGTTTCAGCAGGTCGTAGAACTGCTCAACATACAACTGATAGTTACGCCACAGCTCGTTGGCCTTCTCAGCAGGCACGTTCTTGATTTCACGCCATTCGTTCTGGAGAGCCTTGAATTCCTGGTAGGCCTTGTTGGCTTCTTCGGGAGAGGTGATCATTCCCTTGATCTTCTCGATGATGGAGAGTTTCTTCTCCAGGTTGACCAACTTTTCTGCCTCCTGCTCCTTGAAGAGCTTCTGGCGTTTTTCTTTGATGAGGCTCATTTCGGCCTTGAATACTTCCTCATCCTCGTCGGGCGTAATCTGATAGGCCTCAGGATCGCCGCCGCCTTCAATATAGGCCTTCAGCTTGGCTTCGCGTTCGGCGATGTGCAGCTTGTAGAAAGAGGTCTTCAGATAGTCGATCTCATCTTTCTGGGGAGCCTCGTCACCATGGGCAATCTCCTTGATACGATCGAGTACTTCCGTCTTGGTCTCATAGACCTGACGGGGAGCCTCTTCTTCTGCAACGGGAGCCAGTTCTTCGGCCTGTGGAGCCTGCTCTTCCGCAACAGGAACCTGCTGTTCTTCGGCTGCTGGGGTTTCTACTTCAGGAGCTGCTGCTTCCTGGATTACTTCTTCTTTCACCTCCTGTTCGAGGATGTTGTCTTGAGAGTCCATCATTTAACTTTTTTAGTTACTGACTTACATTAGTTCACACAATATGTGGCAAAATTAAACATAATTTTCGGAACAGCCTAACAATTAACATTCTTTATGCTTTTAAACCAGCCTCTTATGGCGGAAGAACCACCAGCAACAGCCTGAAACGCCTATTGAAAGAATGATGGCGAGGACAAATCCCCAGGGCTTGGCCTCCATGCCGTTGATGAGGTTCATGCCGAACATCGAGGTGATGAGTGTCGGAATCATCATGATGATGGTGACGGATGTCAGCGTACGCATCACGGTGTTCATGTTATTGTTGATGATGCTCTGATAGGTGTCCATCGTCGACTCCAGAATGTTGGAGTAGATGAGGGTGGTCTCTCGGGCCTGGGTCATCTCGATGTTGACGTCCTCGATAAGGTCGGCATCCAGTTCGTCGATCTGCAGCTTGAACTTCAGTTTCGAGAGCAGTGTCTCGTTGCCTCGGATGGAGGTCTGGAAGTAGGTGAGCGAGTCCTGCAGACGGCTCAGGCCGATGAGGCTCTCGTTGTTCACCTCCTTGTCGAGGTTGCGCTTGGCCTTGTCGACGAGCATGGAGATCTGCTTTAGGCGCTTCAGGTACCAGACGGCGCTGGAAAGGAAAAGACGGAAGATCATATCGACATGGTCGGTGAAGCCTACGCCGCGTTTCTGTTGGAACGACACGAAGTCGATCATCATATTGGTCTCGTAGTAGCAGACGGTGATGGTGACATCACGCTTATGGATGATACCAAGGGGCACGGTGGTATAGGGCGTCCTCGACCGTATCTCCTTGACGTATGGGATACGGAGGATGATGAGCATCCAACCGTCGTCGTACTCATAACGGGCACGCTCGTCGGTATCGCTGATGTCCGACATGAAGTAGTCGGGGATGTTG
>Ga0310786_10012704_pt1 | contig 10412 bp, 11 predicted proteins | sample AusTroGonzalo_MG_FD_203881 | JGI IMG/M metagenome (GOLD analysis project Ga0310786, IMG submission 203881) | Bovine rumen microbial communities from tropical cattle in Woodstock, Queensland, Australia - Gonzalo_03 (v2) (version 2) | ecosystem: Host-associated > Mammals > Digestive system >... | reverse complement strand
ATGGGGCAGCCGATGACGCGCTTCAGAATATAGGCACCAACAATGATGGCAATGATGGCATAGATGTAGAATACTGTCTGGTTCATGGGCGGAACAGTTTTTTAAATGCTACGGGAACAGGGGTCTCAAATTCCATAGGCCGACCCGTTACGGGGTGGGTGAAGCAGAGCAGCCAGGCATGAAGGCACAAACGGTGCAGAGGATCGTCGCCGTTGCCGTATTTCGGGTCGCCGCAAACCGGGTGCCCCATGTCGGCCGAGTGGACGCGAATCTGGTTCTTACGTCCCGTCTCTAAGCGGAACTCAACTAATGAGTGTTCGGTGGTACGGTCGAGCACGTGCCAGTGGGTAATGGCCAGTTTGCCGCCGTTGTCCACCGGCGAAGAGTAGGTGATGTAGGCCTTGTTGTCCTTTAGCCAGTTCTCAACCGTTCCCTCATCCTGTTCCATCTCACCGCTGACGACAGCCACGTAACGGCGGTCATAGACTATCTGGTGCCAGTTATGCTCTAATAACTGCTCCGTTTCCATGTCCTTTGCATAGACCATGAGGCCGCTGGTATCGCGGTCGAGGCGATGCACCACGTGGGCGGTACACTTTTGTCGAGACCTCTTGAAGTAGTCATCGAGCACCGACTTGACGTTTAATGATGAATGACCGGCGGCCATCGACAGGATGCCTGGCTGCTTCTCAACGACAATGAGCCAACGGTCTTCATAGACAATCTTCACGAAACGGCTGCGAAAGCTCTGCTGGTTGCGTTTCGTCTTTGAGACTGCCACCTTCTGGCCCTTCTGCAAGGGGTAGTCGAACTGGGTGACAGTTTTTCCATCCACCTTGATGCCTTGTCCCTGTAAGGTGGCTTTCACCTTAGTGCGGCTCTGCTGGACATTGGCCAACAGAAACTCAAGCAGGGGCATCGGCTCTTCTACCGTATAGTGGTCGTAGTCGCCCTGACGGTTATAACCGGTATTGATTTTCATGTCCTTTATTATGGATTAACATGTTGATAGCTTCAAAACGTGGGCAAAAGTACAAAGAATTTCCCAAGTGTGCAACGAAAGGATAGGAATAAGTAGTGTTAAAGTAAGTTTAAATTTGAGCCATACTGCCTCTTTTACCATTGAAAAGCAGTAACTTTGCACACCAAAAGCAGACAAGCGATGAGCGTAGACTCACGCGGCAAGCGGCTCCGGCCCTTGACTTAGTGTCGCGCCTCTGCCCCTGCAGGCCAGCCAAAGACATGGCAGCCAGCAGCCGGGACTGACAAAGGCGGACTTACGTCGGGGGCTATTATTGTATAAACTAATGTTCCACATAATTAATAAGAAACAAAACTATGGCAAAGAAAGATCCGTCAGACCTCTCCGTTGAAGAGCGCCTTAAAACCTTGTTCCAACTGCAGACAGCCCTCTCGGCTATTGACGAAAAGAAAGCACTACGTGGCGAGCTGCCCCTTGAAGTAGAAGACCTTGAGGCCGAGCTTGAAGGTCTCGGCACCCGTATCGAGCGTATCCAGAATGAGATTAGTGAGTTTGAACGCGCCATCTCACAGAAGCGAGGCGAGATTATCGAGGCTCAAGCCAGTGTGGAGCGCTATAAGAGCCAGCTCAACGACGTGCGCAACAACCGTGAGTACGACACGCTATCGAAAGAGATTGAGTTCCAGACTCTTGAGATTGAACTCTGCAACAAAAAGATTAACGAGGCCCAGCGCCGCATCGAGGAGAAGAAGGTTGAACTCGAGGAAAACGAGACCGTCTACAACGAGAAGCAGGGCGACCTTGAAATCAAGAAGAGCGAACTTGACGAAATCATTGACGAGACACGTTCCGAGGAGGACAAACTGCGCGCCAAGGCCCACGACTTAGAGGTGAAGATTGAGCCGCGCCTGCTCACCTCGTTCAAGCGAATCCGCAAGAACGCCCGCAACGGACTCGGTATCGTCTATGTGCAGCGTGACGCCTGTGGCGGCTGCTTCAACAAGATTCCCCCCCAGCGTCAGCTTGACATCAAGATGCACAAGAAGATCATCGTTTGTGAGTATTGCGGCCGCATCCTCATCGATCCCGAATTGGCTGGCATCAAGACCGAGAAAGCTGTTACTGCTGACGAGAAGAAGACTTCACGCCGCCGTTCCGGCACTTCAACCCGTAAGACTGCTACCTCGAAGAAGGTGACTGATGCCAACGACATGGTTTGAATGTTTGAAGTTTAAAGTTTGAAGTTTATAGTTTGAAGTTTAAGTTTAAGATATGAGTCCTACTCCGATACAGCGAGCCATTGTTGACCGACTGATAGACAGCCTCGGCATCACCGACTTTGCCAAGGCCACCATTCGAGAAGTGAAACAGGTGGCTGCCCAGGCCGAACAACAGTCAGGCGTGAAGTTCATCAAGATGGAAATGGGCATCCCTGGCTTGCCCGCTGCTCAGCGTGGCGTGGAGGCCCAGATTCAGGCCCTTCGCGACGGCATAGCCCACTCTTACCCTGACATTCAGGGACTTCCCCAACTGAAGCAGCAGGCCTCGCGTTTCGTCAAAGCTTTCATCGGTGTCGATATCGCGGCCGAGGGCTGCGTGCCTGTCTGCGGCTCCATGCAGGGCACTTTCGCGTCGTTCCTCACCTGCTCACAGGCTGACCACCGTCGTGATACTGTGCTCTTCATCGACCCAGGCTTCCCGGTTCAGAAGATGCAACTGCAAGTACAGGGCGTGAAATACGAGACCTTTGATGTCTATGACTTCCGTGGCCCGAAGCTCGGCCCCAAGTTGGAGAGTTATTTGCAGAAGGGCAACATTTGCGCCATTGTCTATTCCAACCCCAACAACCCCTCGTGGGTTTGCCTTACCGAGCAGGAGTTGGAGGCCATAGGCCGATTGGCTACTCAGTACGAGGCCATCGTGATGGAAGACCTGGCCTACTTCGCCATGGATTTCCGGCAGGATCTGTCCAAGCCCTTCGAACCTCCCTATCAGCCTACTGTGGCCCGCTATACTGACAACTACATGTTGCTTATCTCTGGCTCAAAAGCTTTCAGCTATGCTGGCGAGCGCATCGGTGTGGTGTGCATCAGTGACAGCCTGTTCCACCGTCATTTCCCTGACCTTGCACAGCGCTATGAAGGTCTGCCCTTCGGACTGGTCTTCTCTACCCGTATGCTTTATGCCCTCTCATCAGGCACCAGCCACTCGGCACAATATGCTCTGGCCGAACTGTTCCGCGCTGCCTGCGACGGTGAATATAACTTCCGCGACGACGTGAAGGTCTACGGTGAGCGGGCACGCAAGCTGAAGGACATCTTCATCAGACACGGGTTCCACATCGTCTATGACCGTGACCTCGACCAACCTGTGGCCGACGGGTTCTACTTTACCATTGGTTACCCCGGTATGACTGGCGGCCAACTTGCTCATGAGCTGATGTACTACGGCGTGTCGGCCATCTGTCTCGTCACTACTGGCTCTCATCAGGAGGGGCTGCGTGTGTGCACATCGTTCATCACCGACGACCAGTACGACCCGCTCGATGAGCGTATGGCCATCTTTGCTGAGAACAACCCTGTCAAGTAACCAAGGCAACAGGCAATGGACAAAGTTGGACGATATGAGTTCCTGGCCGAGCCGTTTCACTGCGACTTTTCGGGAAGGCTTTTCATGGGTCATCTGGGCAATCACATGCTTAATGCGGCTGACTTCCACTCCAACGACCGGGGATTCGGAATGTTATACCTGAATGGCATACACCGCACATGGGTGCTTTCGAGGCTGGCCATTGAGATGGATGAAATGCCCTCGCAGTATGCCCGCTTCGCTGTGGAGACATGGGTGGAGAGTGCCATGCGGTTCTTCACACAGCGCAACTTCAAGGTCAGCGATACTGAAAGTGGCCGCGTCTATGGTTACGGGCGTTCCGTCTGGGCCATGATTGACACGGAGAGCCGTCAGCCCACCGACATCTTGGCCATCCGCGATGGTGACATCAACAACTGGATTGTCAAGGACAAAGAGTGTCCTATCGACAAGGGAGGCCGTGTCAGAATGGGTGATAAGGCCGAACTGGTACGTACCATCGACACTTATTATAATGATGTGGACATCAACGGTCACATCAACTCAGTAAAGTATATCGAGCACGTGCTTGATCTTTGGCCCGTCAGTTGGTATCAGGCGCACTCCATCCGACGCTTCGAGGTGGCCTACGTGGCTGAAGCCCATCAGGGCGACCGCCTTTCGTTCTACCGTGAACATCAGGATGATGGCAGCTGTTGCGTGCGTATCTGCAAGGACGAAGATAAAGAGGTGGCACGATGCCGGGTGGCGTTTGGGGTTTGAAGTTTAAAGTTTAAAGTTTGAAGTTTAAAGTTTGAAGTTTGGACATACTTTAGACAGGTCGCAGCGGTCACAATGTGGCCGCTGCGATGTGCATACATAGCGGCCATGTAGCAGCAGCCAGTGGTGGGCTTGTGGGATGTCGCTCTCCGGGATATGCTTCACAAGCTCCCGCTCCACCTTCAGAGGCGTATCGGCTTTTGAAGACACCAGTCCTAAACGGTGACTCACGCGGAAGACATGGGTGTCCACGGCCATGGCAGCACGTCCGAAAGCTACAGCCTGCATCACGTTGGCTGTCTTGCGCCCCACGCCCGGCAGACGTAGTAACTGGTCCATGTCGGCAGGCACCTCACCGCCATGCTCTTCCACTAACAGGCGCGCCATGTCGACGAGGTGGCGGGCTTTGGAGTTGGGATAGCTCACACTGCCCATCCACTCCAATAAGTCTTCCGGCTCAGCATGAGCCATTGTGCTTGCGTCGGGGTAATGGGCAAAGAGGTCTGGCGTGACCAGATTCACCTGTTTGTCCGTACACTGTGCACTCAGGATGACAGCCACCAAGAGCTGGAAGGTGCTGCCATACTGCAGTTCCGTATTCACTTCGGGCATCTGCTGGCGGAAATAGTCCAACACCCAGGCATAACGTTCTTTTTTTGTCATTTTTCAAACTTCAAACTTCAAACTTTAAACTTTAAACTTTAAACTTCAAACTAATCTTTATAGAACCACGACAGCAGACTGTTCATCCAGCGGATGGAGCAACGGAACCAGCGGTAGGTGCTTTGCGGCTTGCCACCAAAACGCAAAATGAAGTCACGGAACGAGTTCTTCCGGAACGGCAGTCCCACGTCCATAAAGAAGATATGTTCATAGCCCAAACGGTGACTGTCCTTGATGGCATGCCAGATGGTGAGCACGTCAGGATGCACCATGGCAAACGTCTTGCGCCGGTAGGCAGCATACCACAAGTAAGCCTGATGATGGCTGTACACTACTGCCGAGCATCCTACGATATGGTCTTTGTATCGTGTCAGGTACAGGCGGCCATGCCCCTTCTCCCTAATGCCAGTAAAGAACTCTTCTGCAGGAATGTATCGCTTGGGCTTCAGCCAGTTATGGTGTCGCAGCAAACGCATGAACGAATGGAAGTCCTCGTTGGTCTTAACCTCGTCGGTCACCACGCCACGCTCGTAAGCGGCGTCAATCTGTCCCTGCAAGCGGTGACTGATACGTTCCTCAGGCGTGCGAGAGTGCAACGAGTTATGGATGCTCATCCATCGGACCGGGAAATAGCCGGCCTCACGAAACTGCCGGTATCCCACCATCTTGTGAGACAAGTTGCTCACCTCCACATAGAGCAGGTAGCGGCCAATGTGTCTGGTCAACTCATCGAGCATAAGACCGAAAAGCCGTTGACGTTCGTCGGACACTTCCGAACGGTAAAGACCCTCACCTAATACGCGGCAATGGCGGTATAGGTAAGGTGGAAACCACGACACGCGATAACGTACTAAGGCCAACATCTGTGACACCACACTGCCGTCAGCTTCCTCCACCGTCACCATGTAAGGCTTGTGGCGGGGCGTGCTGCGGCACAGCTCATAGAGTTCGCGGCTGTGGAAGAAGCTATCGTCCATCAGCTGCGGCAGCTCGTCAGAACTAGTATAGATGTGCACACGTTGTTCGTTCATCGTTGGTAGGTTATTCGTGATGATAGGGTTCGCCTTTGATGATGGTGCAGGCGCGATAGATCTGCTCCGTAAAGATAAGCCGCACCATCTGGTGCGAGAATGTCATCTTCGAGAGAGAGAGTTTCTCGTTGGCACGTGCATAAACGTCTGGAGAGAAGCCATACGGGCCTCCGATGACGAAAACCAGCCGTCTTGCCGTGTTGCGTTTCTGTTCGAGCCATGACGCCAACTCCACACTGCGCAGTTCGCGGCCGTGTTCGTCAAGCAGGACGACGGTGTCTGAAGGCTGTATCTGCTTTAATATCAGTTCACCCTCGGCCTGCTTCTGTTGGGCCTCGGTCAGGTTCTTCGTGTTCTTCAGTTCAGGGATGACGGTGATGCCGAAGGGCATGTAGTGGCTGATGCGCTCCGCATAGTCGTCTGTCGTGGCCACAAAGTGCTTGTTGACAGTACGGCCTACTAAGATGAGTTCGGTTTTCAACGTCAGGAGGGTTTGGGTTTCTTGGGGAACCATCCGCGCTCGACGCGCTTCTTCTGCTCAAACAGCTCGCCGACGGACCAAAGCGATGAGGCGCCTATGACACCGACGAGGGCCGATATGACAGCATTCTCGATGAAGAGGGCACCGCTTATACAGGCAAGACCGGCGACAAGGAAGATCCACCAGAAGCGGGTGCCGGTATGATATTCGGTCTTGATCACGATGGGGTGGAAGATGCCGATGATGAGGAACGTGGAAACGGCGATGATGATACCTGTAAAGTACATGGATTCATTATTGCTTGCAGAGGCGGAGAGCGTAGAAGAATACGACGGAGAAGGCGAGGAGCGGAATCAGGAAAGGCAGAAAAGGATTGGTGTGGTCGGCCATATAGCCCATCAAGAGGAAGGCGCAGCCGCCGATGGGGGTCATCATCAGCAGCGACGAGGCGCTTTTCGTCCGTGTTCCGAGGTTGCGCAGCGAGAGCGAGAAGATGGTAGGGAACATGATGGCCTCGAACAGGTAGTTGAGTACAAGCGCTGCCAATGAAATCTTTCCTAAGTCGAGCATTGTCAGGGCCGTACACACTAAGGTTGCTGAGGCGCATAGCAGCAGCATCTTCTGTGCCTCAATGTAGCGCATCACCCAGCTGCCGATGAAACGGCCTGCCATGAAGATGACTAACGCCAACGACACGAAGCGCGAAGCATCGAGCTTTGTCATCCAGCCCGTGCCAGTCACAAAGTTCACGAAATAGCTGTTGATGGAAATCTCTGCCACTTCGTAGGCCAGCAGGGCAAAAAGGCCGAAAAAGAAACCTCTGCCAAGTCCACTCCACAGGGAACTGTCCTCATGGCGGTCTTCTGATGCTTGGGAAGGTATGACTTCAGGAAGGTTGACACGGGTGAATATAAAGGCTATGACTATTACTACGACACCCATCACGGCATAGGGCACAGCGACATTGGCCTCCGTCTGCAAGGAACTGTCGCCAAACAGATACTGCCCTACCAGTAACGTAGCCATGAAGCATCCCATGCCGTTAAAAGTCTGCGACAGGTTCAAGCGGCTGGCCGCCGTCTCGGGTGGGCCGAGGAGGGTGGAGTAGGGGTTCGCGGCTGTCTCTAAGAAAGTGAGTCCGCAGCCAATGACAAAGAGGGCGGCAAGGAAGACGGTGAACGAGGCTGCCGGGATAAAAGCTAACGAGCCGAGTGCAAAGAGTACCAACCCGAACACCACGCCCTGACGGTAGCCGAAACGCCGGATGAAGAGTCCGGCGGGGATGGCCATCAGGAAGTAACCCAAGTAGGTTGTCACCTGAATGAGTGCCGACTGTGTGATGCTGATGTGTAATGTGTCTTGAAAGTGTTTGTTCAGCACGTCCAAGATGGCACGTGCAAAGCCCCACAGGAAGAACAGCAGGGTGATAAGCACAAAAGGTAGCAGATAGCGCCGCTCTGTGAGGTTTTTGGTTTGTGGTCTTTGTTGGGTCATCATTAAGTCTTTTATAGTTTTGTAGTGAATGTAAACATATCGGGGAAGTGCTTTTCTGTTTTCACCTCGTGATCAAACAATCCGAAGAGGGCGCTGCCACTGCCACTCATGGCGGCGTAGGTAGCTCCCATTGTATAGAGCCTTTCTTTCAATTCGCCGATGGCGGGATGCAAGGTAAACACGCTCTGTTCAAAGTCGTTCTTCAGGTCATCACGCCACGTCTCGATGGGCTGGTGCACCACGTCGAGGCAGTTCTTGGCTGGGCGTTGTGGTTTAATAAGTGCAAAGGCATCGCGGGTGGGCACACCGATATTGGGCCGTACCACGCAGAGATGCCATCCGCTGAGACTGAGCTTAACGGGTTTCAGCCGCTCTCCAATCCCTTCGGCGTAGGCAGGGCATCCTAATATGAAGAAAGGACAGTCAGCACCAAGCATTTTGGCGCGTTCAATCAGCTCTTGGGTGTTCAGTCCTAATCCGAACTCTCTGTTCAGCAGCATCAGCATGGAAGCTGCATCGCTCGACCCGCCGCCCATGCCTGCCTGGGAGGGAATGGCTTTAAACAGTTGCACGTCCACAGCAGGTAATCGGCCACCAAATTCCTCCTTAAGCAGTCTGTATGCCTTGGCTACCAAGTTATCCTGTACACTGGCATTTCCATACTCCTGTATGCCAGAAGAACCGAACTCCCATACTCCCAAGCTTCCGGTATTCCCGCACCTCCGCACCTTTAGAACATCTGTCAGAGGCACAGGAAAGAACACCGTTTCAAGGTTATGGTAGCCGTCAGGGCGGCGTTCCACCACATTCAGTCCTAAATTGATTTTTGCTATAGGATATGTAATCATAATTCTCAATTCTTAATCAGGTTGTCAGCCGAGTCCTCATAGTGGTCAGTCTTGTGGAAGATACGAGTCAGGCCACGCCCCTGTATCAGGATCCGTTTCCACAGACTCTTCAGAAGCGACTCGTTGCCTAACGTTCCGTAGCCGGTCACTGGCCGTGCCTTACGTTTATAAAGGAAGGCGATTCGTCCCCATCGCTTCAGCTCCAACGCCAACGAGCCGTCTTCGCCCCGACGGATGTTGGTACGTATCTTCACTTCGCGGGCATAGTCGGCACGGAAGGCAAACGTCATGCCCCTGATGTTCAGCTCCGGGCGCTTGAAGTGCTGTATCCAAAGGAACAGATCGCGTATCAGTTCAAAGAAGAACAACCCCAAGCGCGAGTGGTTCGCATCGGGGTAATAACTCCAGAAGGTTCCCACGCAGCTCGTCCCCTCTTCTGTCAGCTTCTCCATCATCAGGTCTACATAGCATGATGGATAGAATGTGTCGGCATCAATGAAGAAGTGATACTTGCCTCGTCCGTGTTCAAGTCCGCATTGTCGGGCGAAGCCAGGACTCTGTCTGCTCTCATTGAAATAAGGAAGTCTCAGAGCCTTGTACACCGCTTCAGTCCCGTCCTTCGAATTGTTGTTCACGCCGATGATTTCGATGGGATACTTGGTTTGCAGCTCGCTCAGCGACCAGAGGCAGGCAGGCAGACGACACTCCTCATTGTAGGCAATGACGGCTACCGTGATGAGTGGTTCGTCGCTCTGAAGGGCTGCCAGCCGACGGACAATCTCATCCTTTACATCTTGGGGAACATCCTTAAAGGGACACCCATAGATGGTCAGATATTTCTCATACCATTGTGCCATACATTCTGCTATTGCCTGCAAAAGTAGGCATTTTATTTCTAACGGCCAAAAAAGCAGGAGAAAATTTTGGTTATTCGTCTGAAAAGCCCTACCTTTGCACGTCACATGGAACAACTCGACCTCAGCAATAAGGAGTGGCAAGATGCCTTACAGATTGTGAACTACTCCCGGCGTTCGCTCTTTCTCACGGGAAAAGCAGGCACGGGCAAGTCCACGTTCCTGCGTTATGTCTCAGAGCATACCAAGAAGAAGCATGTTATCCTTGCCCCTACTGGCATAGCGGCCATCAATGCAGGTGGGGTAACACTTCACAGTTTTTTCCGTCTGCCGTTCCACCCCTTACTGCCCAACGATGTGCGCTATGACCATCGTCATATCCGCGACACGTTGAAGTATCCTGGCGATCACTGTAAGCTGTTGCGGCAGTTGGACCTTATCATCATTGACGAGATATCAATGGTGAGAGCCGACATCATCGATTTCATAGACCGCGTGTTACGCATCTATACCCGCAGCTACGAGCCTTTCGGCGGCAAGCAGCTCCTGCTTGTGGGCGACATCTACCAGTTGGAGCCGGTCGTGAAGGAGGATGAGTGGCAGTTGCTGCGTCCTTTCTACCAGAGTGCCTATTTCTTCAATGCCAAAGTGTGGCAGCAGATGCAACTTGTCAGTATTGAGCTGCTCAAGGTATATCGTCAGAAGGACGAC
>Ga0310786_10012701_pt1 | contig 10413 bp, 5 predicted proteins | sample AusTroGonzalo_MG_FD_203881 | JGI IMG/M metagenome (GOLD analysis project Ga0310786, IMG submission 203881) | Bovine rumen microbial communities from tropical cattle in Woodstock, Queensland, Australia - Gonzalo_03 (v2) (version 2) | ecosystem: Host-associated > Mammals > Digestive system >... | reverse complement strand
GCGAACTGTGATCTGGCGGTACAGCGCAAATTCATTATGCCAGGTCGGATTTCGTTTCGCGGAGAGCTTTCTGCGCCGTTGATAACATGAGTTTAATACGATTAAGTTGGTTTACTTCGCTGGCTCCCGGATCATAGTCGATCGCAACAATATTGGACTGTGGATAAGCCTTGCGAAGAGCTTTGATAACACCTTTTCCGACAACGTGATTCGGGAGGCAACCAAATGGCTGTGTACATACGATATTCGGAACTTCATCATGAATGAGTTCAACCATTTCACCTGTCAGGAACCATCCCTCACCGGTTTGGTTGCCGATGGAAACGATGGGTTTTGCAAACTCAACAATTTCTCTGATCGGAGTGGGTGGCACAAAATGCTTACTCTTCCTGAATTCTTTATTAGAAGCACCTCTTAGTACTTTCTCAATTGCCCAAATTCCGAGAGCAGAAAATTTGGCAGCTTTCTTACTGGTTCCAAGATGTTCGGCTTTATAAATCTGGTTGTAGAAACAATACAACATAAAGTCGATCAGATCCGGAACGACAGCCTCAGCACCTTCACTTTCCAAAAGCTCAACAAGATGATTATTACCGGCGGGAGAGAATTTCACAAGGATCTCACCAACGATTCCAACACGAGGCTTCTTTATATCCAAAAGCGGAATGGCATCAAATTCCCGGATGATCTTTTTGCATAGTCCATTGAATTTCAATAAATTAATATGCTTTGAAGATACATATTTCTGAACGACTTTCAACCATTTTTGGTGAACCGCATCAACACTTCCGGGAGTTGCTTCGTAGGGTCGCATTCTATAAACGCATCTCATAAAAATATCACCGAATGCAGCACTGATCGCACCTCTAAGTAAAAGATCCGCGTTGATCGGGAATCCCGGATTTGTCTCGATTTTTCCAAGATTTAAGGAGATTACGGGAATATGCTCCATGCCGGCTTTTTTTAAGGCTCGTCTGATAAATCCGATATAATTCGTTGCACGGCATCCGCCTCCGGTCTGGGTAATAATGATAGCGGTTTTTTTGAGATCATATTCTCCGGATAATAAAGCTTCCATAATTTGACCGACAACCAGAAGAGAAGGATAGCAGGCATCGTTGTTTACATATTTCAGACCGACGTCAACGGAATGCTTGTTGTCATTTCCAAGAACTTTGAATCGATATCCGCATGCGGCAAAAGCCGGTTCCATAATATCGAAATGGATCGGTGACATCTGCGGACAGAGGATTGTATAATCACAGCGCATCTCTTCCGTAAAAGGAACTTTTACGATGGCAGTCGGCTGAACCTGACGGGATTTCCCCTGTTTTTCACGAACACGGATTGCAGATAGCAGGGAGCGGATTCGGATTCTGGCTGCACCGAGATTGTTTACTTCATCGATTTTTAAGCAGGTATAGATCTTATCGGATCCGGAAAGAATGTCGCTTACCTGATCGGTAGTCACTGCATCCAAACCGCATCCGAAAGAGTTCAGCTGGATCAGATCCAAATTATCGACTGTGCGTACGAACGCAGCGGCATTGTATAACCTGCTGTGATACATCCATTGATCGGAAACGATCAATGGTCTGTCGGGTTTCCCTAAATGTGAAACACTGTCTTCCGTCAATACTGCAATATCATAAGAAGTAATTAATTCCGGAATTCCATGATTGATCTCAGGATCAATATGATAAGGCCGCCCTGCCAATACAATACCGCGTTTACCGGTGCCGTTTAGGTATTGCAGAGTTTCTTCGCCTTTCTTTTTCATATCTTCACGGACAGCTTCCAACTCTGCCCAGGCCTCTTTGCAGGCTTCGCGAATCTCTTCCTCCGCAATTTCCGTAAATTCGGCAATCAATGACTCTGAGATTGTGTCAACATCGCGGAAGGACATAAACGGATTGCGCAGGCGCATTTGTCCGTTGGAAATCTCTTCTACATTATTTTTAATATTTTCGGAATAAGATGTTACAATCGGGCAATTATAATGATTGTTTGCTTCCGGTGTTTCGTTGCGCTCATAGAAGAGGGCAGGATAGAAGATAAAATCAACATTTTGATTGATCAACCAGGAAACATGCCCATGTGCCAGCTTTGCCGGATAGCATTCAGATTCACTCGGAATGGATTCAATTCCGAGTTCATAAATCTTACGGTTGGAGCTTGGTGACAAAACCACGCGATATCCCAGTTTGGTGAAGAAAACATGCCAAAAAGGATAGTCCTCATACATATTCAGAACTCTGGGAATCCCGACAGTTCCTCTTGTTGCCTGGTCGGGCTCAAGGGAAGGATAGGAAAAAATCCTGTTCAATTTGTATTCGAATAAATTAGGTACATTATGAGCATTCTTTTGACCACCGATCCCTCGCTCACAGCGGTTCCCGGAGATAAACTGGCGACCGCCGGAAAATTTATTGATTGTGAGACGACAGTTATTGGTACAGCCTTTGCACTTTGCCATACTGGTTTCGAATTTTAGCTCGCATATTTTCTCATAGGAGAGCATGGTAGTCGCATAATCTTTTTCATACCGCTCTCGTGCAATGAGAGCCGCTCCGAATGCGCCCATGATTCCTGCAATATCCGGTCTGATGGCGTTACAGCCTGCTATCTTTTCAAAGCTTCTCAAAACGGCATCGTTGTAGAACGTTCCCCCCTGAACAACAATCTGACTGCCAAGTTCGGAGGCGTCGGACACTTTAATCACTTTAAATAGTGCATTTTTGATGACGGAATAAGCGAGACCGGCGGAGATATCCGACACGGAAGCGCCTTCCTTCTGAGCCTGTTTTACTTTTGAATTCATGAACACCGTGCACCTTGTTCCAAGATCGATCGGATGCTTGGCAAAAAGTGCGGTCTGTGCAAAATCCTGTACACTGTAATTCAAGGAATGCGCAAATGTTTCTATAAAAGATCCGCATCCGGAGGAACAAGCTTCGTTCAGCTGGACGCTGTCCACGGTCTGATTCTTTATCTTGATGCATTTCATATCCTGACCGCCGATATCAAGAATACAATCCACTTTGGGATTAAAGAAGGCGGCAGCATAATAATGCGCAACGGTTTCAACTTCGCCGTCGTCAAGCAGAAAAGCAGCTTTCATCAAGGCCTCACCGTATCCGGTGGAGCAGGAACGAACGATTTGCACATCAGATGGAAGAAGGGAATAGATCTCCTTCAGCGATTTGATCGCGGTTGTGAGCGGAGAACCGCCGTTACTGCTGTAAAATGAGTATAATAAAGAACCGTCTTCACCGACCAAAGCGATTTTTGTGGTGGTGGAACCGGAGTCAATTCCAAGGAAGGCATTGCCGTGATAGGTGGAAAGATCCCCTGCTTTCACATGACTTAAGCTATGGCGTTTCTGAAATTCGTCATATTCTTCCTTTGAGGCGAAGAGTGGATCCATGCGCTCTACTTCAAATTCCATATGGATCTCGGATTTCAGTTTATCGACCATTTCCTGCAGGGTATAATGTATGCCGGCATCCGTGCCCTTTTTATCGGATGCATTCATCGCAGAGCCGATAGCAGCAAAAAGGTGGGAATGATCGAGATCAATAATATGATCGTCATCAAGCTTCAATGTACGGATAAAGGCGGCTTTCAACTGGTCAAGAAAATGCAGGGGACCACCAAGAAAAGCGACATGACCGCGAATCGGTTTGCCGCACGCGAGACCGGAGATCGTCTGATTTACAACAGCTTGAAAGATGGATGCGGAAAGGTCTTCTTTTGTAGCACCTTCGTTGATCAGGGGCTGTATATCTGTTTTGGCAAACACACCGCATCGCGCTGCAATGGTATAAAGGGATTTATAATCTTTTGCATACTCATTCAAACCTTTGGCATCTGTCTGAATCAGAGAAGCCATCTGGTCGATAAAAGAACCTGTCCCTCCGGCACAGATTCCATTCATACGTTGTTCGACATTACCGCCTTCAAAATAGATGATCTTGGCATCCTCACCGCCAAGCTCGATAGCAACATCCGTTTTCGGCGCAAGAGATTTCAGGGCAGTTGCTACTGCGATAACTTCCTGCGTAAAAGGAACCCCAAGATGATTGGCAAGCGTGAGACCGCCGGATCCTGTGATCATCGGATAAAGTATCAGATCACCGAGTGCATCGAAACTTTCCGTAAGAAGCGCAGAAAGAGTTTCACGGATGTTTGCATAATGTCTGCGGTAGTCTGAGAACAGGATTTCATTCTTATCGTTTAGAATTGCAATCTTGACAGTTGTGGAACCGATATCAATGCCAAGAGTTGCTTCCGTTAAATTCTGCTGCATAAGTAATATCCTTCCTTATGGGAAAATACGCAAAAAAAGCCGATTTCCCGACATCTTTTTGATTATACGACAAAATCGTTAAAATTGCAACGAACAAAAGGCTTATAAACGATTAAGTATCTATAAAGTATTTATGAAAAAGAAGAAAAAATATAGGAAGCGGCGTTTACTTCTGATGCATATGATGTTAAAATGTTCATATTCGGACTCGTACATCGTATAAAAGTTTACAGGGATAGATATCTTTTGACTCCTGAGATTCAAGATAGCTGTTTTCGGTAAAAAGATGAGGGTCACGGTAATCTATGAAAGAGGGAAGAATGATGAGTTGGTTTGAAAAGAAATTTGGAAGGTTTGCTATCAGAAATCTTACGGTAAAGCTGGTTATTATATATGCCGTAGGAACTGTAGTCAGTATGGTAGCGCCGGACTTGATGAAATATTTATATCTGGATCCTGGACTTGTGATGAAAGGGGAGGTATGGAGGCTGTTTACATGGTTGTTTATTCCTACCAGTAGCCATATTTTTATGATCCTTGTAATATATATATATTATTGGTTAGGTACAGTGATGGAAAGGACGATCGGTACTTATAAGTACAACGTCTATTTGCTTCGAGGCATGATTTTAATGGTTGTTACCGCATTTATAGCATATTGGCTTGTCTCTTTTTACCCGGAACTCATTTTTCAGGGGTGGGGTTTAAAAGCAGAAGAGATAAAAAATTTATCACCAGAAGAAAGAGAGTATTTCAAAAAGGTTTTGGATGATAGTTCGTTCGTCTTGTTTAGTGTAGTTACTCCGCATTACATTAATCTTTCCATCTTTTTGGCCTATACCATATGTTATCCGGAACAAACATTTCTTCTGTATTTTATTGTACCAATCAAGGCAAAGTGGCTGGGTCTATTTGATTTTCTTTTGCTTTGTTATAGTCTGTACACGGGAAATTTTGTTTTGAAATTGGTAGTTTTAGCGGTACTTTTGAATGTCATTATCTTTTATTGTACGCAGAGGGATATAAGTTATCTGAAGCCGACGCGGATCAAAAGAAAAGCGGAGTTTCAGCGGGCGGCGGCGAAATCTCATTCCGTGTCAAAGCATAAATGTGCTATCTGCGGACAAACATCGGAAAGCAATCCGGATCTCGAGTTCCGCTTTTGCTCGAAATGTAACGGGAATTACGAATATTGTATGGAGCATCTCTATACGCATGAGCATATCAAGTAGCAAATAAGACAGCAAATAAAACAGCAAATAAAACAGGATATACCGAATAACGGAGGAATCATATTTGAACAAGGAAGCTGAATTTACGAAAATCCTGGGTGAAGTCAAAAAACTCGCCAGAGAACAGGGAAATATGATCACACAGGAGCAGGTGACGGATGCATTCCGGGATTTGGACCTTGCGGAAGAAAAAATGCAAGCCGTTTATGATTATCTGCTACAGAGTAAGATCGGGATAGGACAGCATTTGGCACCGGAAGATTATCTGACTGAGCAGGAGATGAATTATCTTCAGAATTATCTCGAAGAGATTGAAGTGATCGGAGATGTTACGGAAGGAGAGAAAGAAGCCATAACGATTTCTGCAATGGCCGGTGATCTTGACGCACAGAAACGGCTTTCGGAGATTTACCTGAAGGATGTGGCACAGATCGCAAAATTATATGCAGGACAGGGTGTATTACTGGAAGACTTGATCGGAGAAGGAAATATGGCTCTGATCCTGGCTGTAACGATGCTAGGCAGTCAGGAAAGCGCGGCAGATTGTCCCGGATTGATTGCTAAGATGATCATGGATGCAATGGAAGAGCACATTCTTGAGCATACCAACAATAAGAAGATTGATAAACGGGTTGAAGAGAAAGTAAATCTTGTGGCTGAAAAAGCTACGAAACTTCGTGAGGAGCTTCGCAGAGATGTTACGGTTGAAGAACTGGCTCAGGAAACAGGGCTATCCGAAAAATTAATCCGTGACAGCATGCGGATGAGCGGTTTTAAGATTGAAGGAATTGATTATAATGAGTGAAAGCAGAATTTATGAAGATGGGAAATATTGCATGCAAGATACCGGAAATTTGTATATAGGATGCAAATACAGTATCGCAGAATTGATTGAGGATGAAGAGATTCCATTTAAATTCCGTTTGATGAGTGAAAGATATCTATTTGATAAAAACGATCCGGAAGACACTTTGGAGACCGCTTTGTATTATCTGGAAAAAACTGATTTTCATACTAAGATCTATAAACAATTAAGAGCAAAAGTAAAGATTTTGATCCTGCAGGAAAAAGGCGGAGCCAAACGATATGTAACAAAGCAGATTCCGGTTCAGGATCTTACGGCGCTGTCCTTTGAACAAAAGGAAAAAATGGGATTGATCGTTCAGGAGCTGGCAATCAGTAAGCTTGCACTTATGGCGTTCTAGTATGTCGAATGGTAAGTACCTGATGTGGGGTATTTATCATTTGTTTCACCAAGGACAGATAACGGGAGGGATTTATGAAATTAGAGGATTTGAATGCATATAAGATTATCTGCACAAAAGATCTTAAAATCGGTTTATTTGGGACAAAGGCATGGATCCTGCGCCATAAAAAGACCAATGCAAGAATTGCGTTGCTTGAAAATGATGATGATAATAAAGTGTTTAATATTGTCTTTCGCACCCCGCCGAAAAACTCGACCGGTGTTGCGCATATTATAGAACACAGTGTCCTCGCGGGATCCGAGAAGTATCCGTTAAAGGACCCCTTTATGGAACTTGAAAAAGGTTCGCTGAATACTTTTTTGAACGCGATTACTTATAGTGATCATACGGCTTATCCGGTAGCCAGTTGCAATGATCATGATTTCCAAAATCTTATGGATGTTTATCTGGATGCTGTATTTCATCCGCTTATTTACAAGAATAAAGCCATCTTTTTGCAGGAAGGCTGGCATTATGAAATTGATGAGAACGAGCTGCTTTCCTATAATGGAGTGGTATATAATGAAATGAAAGGAGCTTATTCAGATGCAGACGACATTCTGTATCGGCTCATCAAATCAAGTCTTTATCCGGACATTGCATATTCGTCGGATTCCGGCGGTGATCCAAAAGACATTCCGCAACTTTCCTACGAAGAATTCCTTGAGTTTCACAGAAAGTATTATCATCCTTCCAATAGCTATATCTATTTATACGGTAATATGGATATGGCGGAAAAGCTGGATTATATTGACAGGCAATACCTGAACGCTTACGATGCGATTGAAGTTGATTCGGAGATTGGGACACAAGAATTGTTTGATCAGCCTCGGCGCTTAGAGAAGGATTATCCTGTTGACTCGGCAGAGGATGAAGAAGAAAAAGCAATGCTTTCTTTGAATTTCATGATTGGGGACAACATGGATCCCAATATGTATTTAGCATTTGACATATTGGACAATGTGATTTGCAACCAAAATGGAGCGCCGCTGAAGGTCGCTCTTTTGGATGCTGGAATTGGTTCCGATATTTACAGTATGTACAACAACGGAATCAAATACCCATTTTTCAGTATCGTTGCTAAGGATACGGATGCTGAAAATGAAAAGAAATTTCTGGAAATTATAGACTGCGAATTAAGAAAGATTGTAGAAAAAGGATTCGATAAAAAAACATTACATGCTAATCTGAATGCTTCGGAGTTTAAATATCTGGAAGCGGACTACGGACGCTATCCGCGGGGCTTGATGTATGGGCTGCAGATGCTGGATAGTTGGCTTTACGATGACTCAAAACCTTTTATTCATCTGGAAGCAAATGAAACATATAAATACCTTCACAAGATGATAGAAACGGACTATTTTGAAAAACTGGTGGAAAAGTATCTGCTGAATAATATACACAGAACGATCGTGCTACTAAAGCCAAAAGCCGGTTTACTGGACATTGAGGAAGAAAATCTGAATAAGCATTTGGAAGTAATTCGCAGTGAGATGACACAGGAACAATTTGACGAGATACGAAGAGATAATGAATTGCTAACAGCCTTTCAGGATAAAGAGGATCAACCGGAGGATCTGAGGAAGATACCGTCGCTAGGTATGAATGATCTTGAAAAAAAGGCGTTCAGGCTCGTGAATGAGACGCTGAAAATAGACGAGTTTCCGTGTTTATATCATGATGTGAAAACAAATGAAATCGGATATCTGAACTTATCTTTTGATCTCAAAGAGATTCCTGCGGAGTATTATCCGTTTATTGGCGTTTTGAGGATCCTTTTGTTTGATGTCAGTACGGAGCATTTTACGTATGGAGAATTGTCCAATGAAATTCTATTATCTTCCGGTGGCATGGGGGCAAGTATATCTATCGTTAGCAGCAGAAAATCACCTGATGAATGCAGAAAGTTTTTTAACATAAATACTAGATACCGATACGAAAATCTGGATGACGTGATGAAATTAATACAGGAAGTGATCAGGTCAAGCCGTCTGGATGATGAAAAAAGAGTTTTGGAGATTTTGCGGGAGTATGTGACGACGACTCAGGAGGAGATGATTTCATCCGGTCATCTTGTGGCTGTTGACAGAGCGCTGTCCTATGACAATATACCATCCGCCTATCATGATATTTTGGCAAAGATGTCCTTATATAATCTGATAAGCGATTACGTTGAGCATTTTGAAGAGAAAAAGAAAGAACTTTTTAAAAGAGTGCAGATGCTCTCCGAAATGATTTTCCGATCAGAAAACCTGATGATTAATTTTACAGGTGACAGGAAAGAACTGACACGGCTTGAAAAGAGCATTCGGGTATTGAAGGAAGCGTTCTATGATTGCGATGTCCCGAAAGGAAGATTTGTACCAAGGCTTGAGAAGAAGAATGAAGGATTTATGGCATCCAGTCAGGTGCAATATGTTTGCAGGGCCGGGAATTTCCGGAAGGCGAATCTTCCCTATACGGGAAGTCTGCGTGTCCTAAGAGCAATCCTTGCCAGTGAATATTTGTGGACTAATGTAAGAGTGAAAAACGGTGCATATGGTTGCATGTGTAGTTTTTCATCCTCGGGAGAAAGCTATCTTGTATCATACCGTGATCCGCATCTGAAAAAAACGCTCGATGTTTATGAGAATACAGTTTCGTATATACAATCTTTTGACGCGGATGAAACGACGATGGCAAAATATATTATAGGAGCAATTGGAGAGCTCGATATACCAAAGACTCCGGTTATGAAAGGAAATTATTCCCGAGATTGCTATCTGGCAGATATCACACAGGAGGATTTACAGAAAGAAAGAGACGAATTATTAAATACGAATCCGGAGAAAATCCGGGAACTTGCCGGATATATGGAAGCAATTCTAAAACAGAACTGTTTTGTGGTAACCGGAAATTCAACAAAAATTAAAGAAAATAAAAATTTATTTAAATCCATCAAGAACCTCTTCTGACTTTTGACGTCTTTATGATTAAGAACACAGAGTTGTTCATAGAATCAGGAAACGAAAGAAACGAAAATCTGTGAAGCACAGATGATAGGAGGAGCATATGAAAAAGAACGGATTATGGAAATGGACGTTAAGGAGAGCATCGATAATTGCTTGCTCAGGATTGCTATTGCTTTCAGGATGTGGGAAGGCTGAAAGCGCAACGGATTCTTATAATGGCAGTTCCGGTTATATGTCGGTATCTAATTCGAAGTCAGCAGCGTACAAGGATGATGCGCTGTGGAGCGAAGGTGTGATGGCCGAAGAAGCGATTGATTATGACCTGGCTGATGAGGGTGGATACGTGGCGCCCGGCAAAGGCGGAGATTCGTCAGAAAATTTGGCAAATTCTTCCGTGAGCAAAAGGAAGCTGATCAAGAATGTCAATATGAGTGTGGAAACACAGGAATATGACATATTAATGTCCAAGCTGGAAATCAGGATTAAGGAACTGGGCGGTTATATTCAAAATCTGGACAGCTATAATGGAAGCGTGTATCCCGATTATAATTATAATCAAAGAGCAACCGATACACCCAGACAGAGAAGATATGCCAACATGACAATCCGCATTCCTCAGAATAAATTGGATGAATTTATCGGATCTGTTTCTGAACTTGGAAATGTGCTCAACC
>Ga0310786_10012698_pt1 | contig 10417 bp, 12 predicted proteins | sample AusTroGonzalo_MG_FD_203881 | JGI IMG/M metagenome (GOLD analysis project Ga0310786, IMG submission 203881) | Bovine rumen microbial communities from tropical cattle in Woodstock, Queensland, Australia - Gonzalo_03 (v2) (version 2) | ecosystem: Host-associated > Mammals > Digestive system >... | reverse complement strand
TGCGGTAAACAAGTAGTTGAATATGAAGGCTATGAAACTAATTATAATGAAAGATATACCCGCACTGGAGAAGTACTTTGTTATGATTGTAATGAAAATCACCGATGTGATAGTTGTAGTAGGAATAGTAGATTTTATAATTATACTGATGTTATTGTCCATCCTAAACCAGATTATAACACTGGAGTAATAAATAATAATGTTACTCTTAGATTATGCGAATTGTGTATTAAAAATAATATTTATGTTTGTCCAGGATGTGGAGAACCTATATTAATTGATGAATACCGTCATATAGAAAGTGCATTTTCATCAGACATTAATATAGAACTTTTTAAAGCAGAAACCTATCCTCTTTTATTAGATGGCAGAAAAAATGGCTCTAATGTATTTATGTGTTATGATTGTTTTGAAAAGAATAAAGATGATTTCACTATAAAGACAATTCTTCCAAAAAGAGAAAGTTGTCATTATTATGAAACAGAATATGATATTTATGGCCGCAATAAATGGGTTCTTTTTAATGGAGATAAAAAATATTATTATCCTAACATAAAAAGATGGGAAGGAGCAATTAATACTCCAATAAAAGAAGTACCATTAAGAAAAGACATCATTAAGTATCTCACTTAAAAAATTTTGAAAAAATACTTGACTTCTTAAAAAAAATATGTTATAATATATACATAAGATAAAGAAAAGAACAATAAAAAAACAAATTAAAATTATTAAAGGAGAAAAATTATGGCTACTGTAAAGAAAATCACAAAGAAAGAAGTTTTGAACGCAATTTATGAGATCGTCAAGGATGGTGACGAGGTTGTCATAGGTGATGTGGCTGTCACTGCTGATGACATCCGGGACTACGTTGATACTACGATCGCGCAGCTCAACGCAAAGAATGAAAAGGCTAAGGAGCGCGCGGCAGAGAAGCGTGCAGAGAGCGATGAGCTGCGTGCTACTATCAAGGCAGTTCTGACTGATGAGTATCAGACCATCGCCGATATCATCGCTCAGATTGATGGAGAGGATGTGACTCCTTCCAAGGTAACGGCTCGTCTGACCGCGCTGATTAAGGCTGGCGAAGCTAACAAGAAGGAAGTCAAGGTTAATGGTAAGGCCCGCATGGCTTATGCACTTGGCGCGGCAGTTGCTGACGCTGAGTGATAAGAATAGAGAAGCATTCATAAAATAAAGAGAGACTCCTTTGGAGTCTCTTTTTATCGTTACTTGACACCGTAAAAAAAATATGTTATAATATAATTAGAGAATAAAAACAATAGAAAGGTGTGAAATTATGAAGTATGCAGTACATTATAGAAAAGATTTCCGCCATTTTGATACAGTTGATGAAGTAATATTTTCAGTAGAAAAAGGGAATGAAAATATATCAGAATTACTTCCATCTATTGTTAAACAAGATTGGCAGAAAATTACTTTAAATTTATTAGGATGTGAAAAAACTTTTTCAGAAATATTACCTTATATATTACAATTAAAAGAATTACATCCCAATATCTTACTACAGTTCCTTCTTAATAAAGAAAATATAGAAATAGCAAAAGAAAATAATATTCCTTTTATGGCAGCAAACCGTTTTTGTACATCACTTGATATGGTATATGCTATGAAAAAAATGGGGGTATCTGAAATCTATGTTGTTGAAGGATTAGGATTCCACATTGATGAAGTAAAAAAAGTTCTTCAAGATGCAGATATTAAAATTAGAGTGATTCCTAATGTTACTCAATGCGCTTCTGGAACGCGGAGTTGGATTCCTACAGAACATAAGTTTTGGATTCGTCCAGAAGATACTAAATTTTATGAGAATGATGTTGATACTTTTGAAATCTTCAATGAAGATGAAAGAGTCTCTGTTGTATATGAGATTTATAAACAACAGGTATGGAAAGGGACTTTATCTGAAATCATTTTAGATGCGGAAGATCTTAATATTTCAAATGACGCAATCCCGCCCTACTTTGGTGATTCAAGGATAAATTGTAAACAGCGTTGCTTCTTTGGTTCTTGTGCGGCTTGTGAAGCTAATCTTAGTTTTGCTAAAACATTTGAAAAAACAGATATGAGCATTGTCTATCCAAAAATGGTTACAACAAGTGGAGAAGAACTAAATGAATCTGAAGCTAATTAAAGGATTATGTAGTATTAATATTCATCAGCTGCGAAAGATCTTATGTAAATTCCTTTATGGGCATGGATATAAAAAAATTACAAATACTACTGAGTATATTATGGCGGAAGGTGCTTTACCTATCTGCCTAATTGCTCATATGGATACTGTTTTTAAAACAGTTCCAGATAAAGAAGATTTTTTTTATGATAAAACAAAGAAAGTATTATGGAGTCCAAATGGGAGCGGATTTGATGATAGAGCAGGTATTTATTCTATCATTCAAATACTTGAAGCTGGCTTCCGCCCTTCTATTATTTTTACAAATGAAGAAGAAGTAGGCGGACTTGGAGCTAGAGCTTTAGTAGCAGATCATCCTCAATGCCCTTTTAAAGACTGCCGCGCTTTAATTCAGCTTGATAGAGCAAATGAAAAAGATATGGTATTTTATAATTGTGTTAATGAAGATTTTGCTGACTTTATTGAAAAGTATGATTTTGAATTAGCATGGGGGTCTTTTAGTGATATAAGTGTAATTGCTCCTATGTGGGAAATTGCGGCAGTTAATCTTTCTGTCGGTTATGTAGATGAGCATACAACAAGTGAAAGATTGTATTGTGATTGGTGCGATGCAACAATAGAGAAAGTAAAAAGAATAATGGCAGATGCGGAAGGTATGCCATCTTATTCTTATCTTATTGGAACTCCAAATCAAAGTTATCAAAGAATGTTTAGTATTAATGATAAAGCCTGTATCTTTTGCGGAAGGACATTAAAAAACAATCTTCACATAAAAGATCCACTTAGTTCAGGTTGGAATTATTATTGTTGTCCCTCTTGTTATAAAACTTATGGGTTAGATGATGAAGATGAGAATAAAGATAAAGTAGCCCCATTTTAAGAACGCACTTGACTTTTTAAAAAAAATATGATATAATATATATAGTAAAAAAGAAAAGGAGAAAAATATGGCTGCTAAAGGAAGTATTGCAAAAGATACGATTACTAAATGTATTTTAAAAGTATTTGATGGTAGCTTTATTAATGATAAAGAGATCCGGATTCCTTTTATGGAAAATGGAGAACTGGTTCAGATTAAAGTTGCACTTACTTGCGCTAAAGTTAATGTAGATGCGGGAACTGGGTCTGAGACCGCAGAGACAAGCACCCCCGCATTTACAGATACAAATAGAGAAATTACTCCAGAGGAAGCGCAGGCAGTAAGAGATTTAATAGCACAACTTAATCTATAAGGAGATTAATATGCTTTGGCAGATGAAAGAATGGGAAAGTCCAGTAAGTGGATGGCATTGTGGGTGTGTGGACAATTTAGCACAGGACTCGAATGTGTGGTATCTACCCGCTCGCATTTTAGATATATCACCTGCCGCGTTTATTGAGTTGCTGATAAAAGAATATAAGCCAGATTATATCCATTTTAATGAAGAGAAATGTTTATTTCATTATTCATGGAAGAGTCAAACAGCAGAGAGGAAATTTAAGAATTTTATTAATGCTGCAGCCCGCAAGAAAAATTTTCAAATTTAAGGGCAAGTGTTATTGATCCCTCTTGTTGAGTTTTAATATACCATACAATGGTAGTGGATGCTTAGTTCAATGGTAGAATAAGCGACTCCAAATCGCTTGATCAGGGTTCGATTCCTTGCGCATCTGTTTATGAGCAACAACTTGACAATTTAAAAAAAATATGTTATAATATATATATGAAAAGTAAAAAAGAAATAAAAAAGTTATGAGCAACAACTTGACAACTTAAAAAAAATATGTTATAATATATATGTAAACAAAAAGTGATAAGAATAAACTTAATATAAGGTTGCAAACTTATTTAAGAGAGTCCCACCTATGTCTAATAGCCCACGATGTGAAGCGTGGATAGTAAAGCCGGGAGCGCGAAAAGCTGAGATAAGAGAGACCGGCTCAGCGGAAAGGGGACAAAATCACTTTTATTCCTCGGTAGCTCAGTTGGTAGAGCGTTCGGCTGTTAACCGAAATGTCACAGGTTCGAGTCCTGTTCGAGGAGCTTTATTCAGCGGAGAGTACTTGATGTTGGATAAACGAGAGCTGGCATTATCACTTCTTCCTCGCTCGTATCAAATAAAATGATGCTGGAAGTGAACCATGGTGGTAAAGGGGAACCCACTGGGCGCAAGAGCTGCTATTATAGAACTTCACACTTAGCTGCCCATAAATGCTTAAAGGTGCGGATCTATACGGCCAGTATTTCCATCAGTTTTTATGGTCGACACACAAATTAGAAACTGTAGTTTGCAAACAACAGGAAAGCCAGACATCCTGCAGCAAAGAGTCTGAGAAGTCGAAATGATACTTTCCCTAAAGAGGGAATCTGTCAAAGTAGGCTATGTGGAGTGCGGCTAACGACAGATTACCACGCCGGTCGGAATGAGGTTAATCTAGGCGGTCGGATAGATAGTTTCCGGTTGAGCGCCACTGAAGAACTATCATTATATTCGCGGGGTTGGGCTGAGACCGCTCATAAGACCCTGTAGAAAGAGGTAGACGGCTATCTACAACTCTTCCCCCGCTTTGGCTTCATAGTATAGTTGGTTAGTACGCCAGTCTGTCACATTGGTAACACGGGTTCGAACCCCGTTGAGGCCGTTAAGAGTTGAAACGGTTCAGGTCCCATCGGCCGGCTAGGTAGGCGAGGTAAGTGAGGTGGGTTGCTTAATGCGTAAAATCCTACGCCTTGTAAGCGTGGTTATGAAACATGAACCCCACCTAGCCTTTAACTCTTTTACTTGACAATTTAAAAAAAATATGTTATAATATATATATGAAAGTTGAAAAGTTAATAGGTTGGCAGAATCCGACAATAATAAGAGTAGGTGAATCAATAACGGTGAGAGCCTGAAATACCTATCACCCATTACTTGACAGCTTAAAAAAAATATGTTATAATATATATATATAAGTTAAAAAAAGAAATAAAAACTTCTGGGAGCTGGTTCGTCTAATTGGGTTAGGACACCCCCTGAATAAGCGGTGAGATGAAGTTCGAGTCTTCGCTGGCTCCAACAATAAGGAAGTTTTTATTATATAAATGAGGAGTTATTTTTAGCAAGAGTTTTTTTCTCCTTAAAAAAAATAAGACAACTCGGCTGCCGCTTAGTAGCGTAAACAGTTTGGTAGCTTCTGCTTCAAGCGGGGTATAAATTAAACTATCTGTAATGAAGGTCTTTTAAATTTTAAAGTTCTTCCTTCCGCATAAAAGAACTTCCCTACTGCGGCGAGGTTAAGCAGCGTGAGTTTTTTTAAGAGCTTGGTTCTCGATATTAAGACAAAAACACGGGCTCAGACCTACGGTTGCTCAAAGGTTAAACCGATTAAGGGGTTCTTTAGTGGTTCAGTCTCTCCCCGCCGGACAATAGAACAGCCACCAAGCGCGCTTTATTTTCCTTTAAAGTTCGCTCACAAGTGATTAAAGTGAGACTACATTTGGGAAGTAAAATATTAAATGAAGTTATGGCGGATTCGTCTAGAGGCTTAGGACTCCTGATCCTCAGTCAGGGAACGCTGGTTCGAATCCAACATCCGTCATTCCACAGAGGGTAGATAACCAGTTGGAGAAAATGTCCCTAATCTCACTTCGGCTAAGGACGGGGTGGAGCTGAAGTTGGGCGCTCAGCACTGGTAGGCTATCGTGGACAGAAGCATTAATCTCCGGTTCAAATCCAGATGGCGGCGGGTGCTAGGCACTAATGCGGTCATCGCCAAGAGGTAAGGCAAATGCTTAGTCGTCAAAACAGGGTTAGGATTTCTGATGGCAGAGACGACTTAAAAATAAACAGGCAGAGAAATCCATTATCGCCCGATCGTCTAATTGGACTAGGACAGCGCCCTTTCACGGCGCAAATCCGGGATCGTTCCCCGGCCGGGTGGTGCAGAGAGTTAGATGTTCGTTTTACCTCTTTTCTCTGGCTGGGCGACCAGTTAAAAAACGCCCATATTATCGCGGGGTAGAGGAGTGGTTCCTTATCTGCCTCATACGCAGAAGACGCGCGTCCGAATCGCGCCCCCGCAAGCCTCCTTTCGGAGCAAGTGACAATGCAGAAATATCCCAAATGTCCTGGGGAGAAATAATACATGGATCCGTTGCGGAAGGCGGTTAATCTTTCGCATAAGGGGGTCTGGTGGAATAGGCAGACACACGAGACTTAATTAGCTTACGACCTGAACCAAAGGAAGTAAAGTCGCCGGTTAATTAATCTCGGGACCGAAAGGTCGTGCGGGTTCAAGTCCCGCGACCCCTACTGTGTTTGTAGTTCAATGGCAGAACAGCGGTTTGTGGCACCGCATATGTGGGTTCAATTCCCACCTGGCACCTTTAAAGCCCTCTGAATCTACGGATGACAGTGAAGTAACCTCTGTTTGCGGACAAGTTAAGAAAGGCGTTGATATGCGGGAGTAACCGAATTGGCATAGGTACGCGGTTAAGGTCCGCGGTTTTATGGGTTCGACTCCCATCCCCCGTACTAAAGTGGCTGAACATAGTGAAACTGAATTAGTATGTAATCGCGCGCGAAAAGAGCTAATCTTTGAGTAACTATGATTCCGGGTCCACCACCTGGTACTTGTGAAAATCAAAAGCTGGGGAACTCCAGAGGGAGACCCTCTGCTAGTTGGGTTGTGCCAACAATAGGAAGTGTTGATGTGAAAGGCATCTTGCGGAAGCTCGGTAATACAGAGCTTTTAGTGTGAGAAGCGACAAGGAGCAGCACCGGCATCACTCACGCATGACCGTCCATAATAGTCGCTATATTTATTTTAATTTAATATTATATTTGAGACACATACAGCAATTTTTATAATTTCAAGCCATATTGAAAATGAAAATCTTAGTGTCTCGGCATTAGGGGTGTAGCATAATGGTAATGCAACTGTCTCTAAAACAGTCCGTCGGGCTCCAAACCCGAAGATGCGGGTTCAAATCCTGCCGCCTCTGCTTGACCGCACGGAGGAACATGCAGCCAACTTGATCAGTTACACTCCTTTGGGTGATTAGGTGCGGTATATAAATCAATATGGTTCTCCAATTAAGAGGATGGTAGCTGCTTCATCTCTCTTATTATGAGGAAGGTAGCTCAGCTGGTAGAGCGCAGTATGTGAGGATAGACATATTCTTGTACAGCAGTCTTTTTGCTTGGGGAGCCTGATGTCGTTGGTTCGAGTCCAACCCTTCCTCCTATATGGGTGGGTCACCGTAGCGGCGATCGGGCCGGACTGGTTTCAAAAGGAGTTGATAGTAGAAATGACTAACAGGGAAATTGGAAGAATAGGATTAAGTATGGCTATAAATTATTTTACTATAAAAGGTTATACAATTTCTCTTCCTTTGAATGACACTCAGTGGTATGATATGGTGGTTGAAAAAGATAAAAAATTTTATACTGTTCAATGTAAAGGCACTCAAACAGAGGATGGAACTATTCATCTTCGTTCGTGTGGCGGAACAAAAGGAGAAGAGTATGACAATATAATCAACCATCCTGAGTTGGATTATGTATTTGCAGTAAATAAAGATTTAGAATGTTGGTTAATTCCAGTAGACGCTATTATTAAAAGTGGAAACACTAAATCAATTCAATTAAGAAACACATTATCTGCTTATGCGCATCCAAAGTTAGATACTACTATTTACCGAGTTCAAATCTCGGATGAAGCATAAATCCGGTACACTAGAAACATCGGTGGTTCGAGTCCACCTCCGCCCACTAATGCAGTCATACTCAAGTCGGTGAAGAGGGCAGTTTGCTAAACTGCTAGGGCGGGTAACCGTCGCGAAGGTTCAAATCCTTCTGACTGCGTTTAAAGACTCATACAGCAATCTCTATTATTATTTTAAAATTGCCTAAAAATTTTTTAAATAAAATCATGAGTCTTGATTTGCGGATTTACTCTAATTGGTAAGAGGGCGGTCTTGAAAACCGCTGTAGCCCTAATAAGGCGATCGGGGTTCGAGTCCCTGAGTCCGCGGCGGGAAGGTCTGATGCCTTGAGCATTGGGCCTTTTTGTATGGCAGATAACTTATGTTATCTGCCATTTATTTTTAGTTATTTGATCTCTAAACAAAGCGGGCGGCTTGCGGCCGCACCTATCTGATCCAAACAGCTTCTTAGTTATTTTTAATTCGATTTTCTATTTCTCGGACAATTCTATAAAACCATCTCCCGCAAATTTTCAAATATATTCAGAAGATGAAACAAGGAGGGACAAAGCTATGTTTAAAGTAACTGGCAATTTACAAGCTGGAGTCGTCGAATTCACTGCTGATACTGTTGCTGACGTAGATGATCTTCCTACTGAAGAAATCAGTGCAGGCAGTACTTGCTTTGTCATTGAAAATTCTTCCGTGTACATGCTTAATAATATAGGCGAATGGCACGAGATTTAACAAAAGGAGGGCCTAGTCATGGGATTGAGTGTAGTTACATATGCTCTCTGTAAAAAATACACTGATGAAACCGCTATCCAGTTTGGCGGACTTAAAGGTGCTCCTTGTAAAGTTAAATCTGTAAGGAAAGAACATGGTCAAAACATAATCACTCTACAATGGCAGAATGATGCTGGCGATGTCCGCGAAACTGAGGTCTATATAAATGATGGTACTCCAATCTATACATGGGAACCGAATTATCCTTACGAATATGGCGATCTGGCAATTTATCAATCATGTTTCTATAGATGTATAACGCCTAATAGCGATCCTATTTTTGACGCTACAAAATGGAATGAAATTGGATCTCCTGATGGAAACTATGATATAGTAAATACTGCTGCAGATTTACCACCAAGATTCACTCCCGCAGATAGAAAAATGTATTATGTAATAGATGAAGGTATTTTCTATTTATAGACCGGAACTGAATGGGTCGCACAAGAACCCGACACAATAGATGATGCAGATATTGATGCTCTGTTCATCTAACAAAAATAATTTAGAAAGGAAGTATTGAATTATGGCGACGAAATATCTCGACTATGCGGGTCTCCAACGACTCGTTGAAAACATTGACAAGAAATACGCTCCAATTTCCGCAATCGTATTTAAATCTTCTGTAGAAGATCTTGCTAGCCTTCCCGCTCTGAATACTCAGAAGGCAGGTTGGATGTACAATACTAAGATTGGTGGAATTACGACTTCTGATTTCGTAGAAGGCGCAGGACATGTTGTTGCTGATGGTGAAAACATTGCGGCAGTTGAGCTTTTAACTGGTGCTTATACTCAAGTTTCTCCAGTTGCGGCAGATGCTGATCCTAAGGCTCTTGGTTGGTATGAAATCGATCAGATTAACTATGTTGACGTAACTGCTTCTCTTGATCCTTCTGATAGTCCTGTAGCTCTTGGACTTTATGAAGAAGATACAACCACTACTCCTGTTTCTTATGTATTAACTGCAGATGTTACTATCGTATCTGGTAAGAGTTACTTCGAAAAGGAAGTTACTTATAAGCTTTCTCAGGATAGACTTCCAGTTTCTGGTAAGGACTACTTTACTGCTGATACAGTAATGAAGTGGGACCTCATGGGCGGAGTATTCGATCTTGAAGATAGATACCTCGAATTTGGTGACCAGTTCCCTCAGGGTCCTGCATCCAGACTTGTTGATGGTCGTACCTTCTTATACATGGGTGAAGATACCAAGATTTATACTAAGGTTGATACTCCTACTGGAAGACCTAATGAAGATGGTTACTTCGAGCTTGATAGTGCTACTGCTATTACCGATGTTTCTACTATTTATAATCCTAAGCAGCAGGGATTATATGAGCAGGATGCTACTGATCCTAGTGCAATTTTCTATGTACACAGCCAGGATGTTGCTTATGATAACACCAAGACTTATTATGAGTGTGCATTTGTTGCTTCTACTGACACTACTGTTGATCCTACAAAGATTTACTACACAGAAGCTGATCAGTATAAGAAAGCTGTTATTTACCAGTACAACGCTACTACCAAGGATTGGGATGCTCAGTCTAGCGGTGGAACTGGTGATATGGTTCCTATTACTACTCAAGAGGTAGATGACCTGTTTATCTAATAATTTTGTAAAGGAGATATGAAAAATGGCTATTATAAAATATACAGGGGAGGAAGCGTTAGGTAGGGTTGCGGATTACGTTAACAAAAAATTAACTTTCGCTTCCACCATGCCAACGTCTCCAGATACAAATACCATAGTACTGTATGTAGGAGCTGATACCAGCTCCTACAGCCAGGGTGGTATTTATCAATATGAT
>Ga0310786_10012697_pt1 | contig 10417 bp, 10 predicted proteins | sample AusTroGonzalo_MG_FD_203881 | JGI IMG/M metagenome (GOLD analysis project Ga0310786, IMG submission 203881) | Bovine rumen microbial communities from tropical cattle in Woodstock, Queensland, Australia - Gonzalo_03 (v2) (version 2) | ecosystem: Host-associated > Mammals > Digestive system >... | reverse complement strand
CTCTGGGACCGCCTGCAATGCCGCCGATAGCCGAGCCGATGATGTGTCCGAAGGTGGCTCCGGCATAAAGACCCTCGTTGGTGTTGTAGCTGCCACAGCTGCTGAGCAGCAGAACGGCAGACGTTGCGATAATGAGTTGCTTTTTCATATTGATCACTTTTTGGGTTTTTCTGCTGCAAAAGTAAGATAATTATTTCTTCACGGCAAAGGATTTCCCCTAAATCTTCATACGGAAATCCCTATTTAGGGGATAATGTTTGGCCGTTTCGTTTTTTATGCGTACTTTTGCCAAGTCATATTATTAATTCTGTGTTATGGAAGGAACAGAGGTAAAAAACTACGGTGTACCCGTGAAGCGTTATGTGCAGACCCTTGAGCTGAAGGATGATCCCGAACTGATAGCACTCTACCGTAAAGCCCACAGCAAGGAAGAGTCCTGGCAGGAGATCCGAGACGGCATACGGGAGGTTGGCATCTTAGAGATGGAAATATACATCCTCGGCTCACGCCTTGTGATGATAGTCGAGACGGGGCTTGATTTCAACTGGGACGAGGCCATGGCTCGTTTAGCGACACTGCCACGCCAACAGGAGTGGGAAGCCTACGTGGCACGATTCCAGCAATGTGCAGAAGGGGCTACCAGCGACGAGAAATGGCAGATGATGGAACGGATGTTCTATCTCTATTAAACTTCAAACATTAAACTTCAAACTTCCAACGGCAATAAGGCATCTGGCGCAAGTGGGAGTTGTAGTAGCGGTGGTCGCCGGTGACCTCATCTCCTATGAAATCAGGCTTCTCAAAGCTTTCGTCAGGGGATGACAGCTCCACTTCGGCGATGACAAGTCCCGCGTTGTCACCATAGAACTCATCCACCTCAAAGGTGTGGTGACCGTCTGGTGACGGCACTAAAAAGCGGGTTTTGTCAATAAGGCCAGGTTCACAGAGGCGGAACAAATGGGCCGCCTCATCAAGTGTGATCTCCTTTTCAAATTCATAACGGCTCAAGCCCCCGTCGAGCGACGGGCCCTTGATGGTGAGGAAAGCCTGTTCGTCGCGGCGGCGGACACGAATAGTGATTCCCCTGCCGCTGGCAAAATAGCCTTGCTGAATACGATGGCTACCGACGGCTTGACGCCGGTAGCCATCGCCCCGAACGAGGAACTTTCGTTCGATTTCAAAACCACTCATCAGGAAGTCATCATAATGGTGAATACTGCATAGCCGACAGCCAAGAGGATGAGTACGGCCATAATCCATTTCACCACGTTGCGGCCTTCCTGTTCTTGCTTCTTTTCGTAAGCAATCTGTTTTGCATTCAAATGCTTTTCTTTTTCTTTCTTTGCCATAGCTGTTTATTGTTTGTTTTAAGGGTGTATGCTTTTCAGAGCGCAAAAGTACAAAGAAGCGGGGAATAAACAAAAGATTTTTGGATTTTTTTTAATCTCAGTCGTTCAGTCCCCTCAGTTAGGGGGCTTAAGAGGAAGGGAACTCCATGAGGTAGGCTTTGATGAAGCCGTCGAGGTTGCCGTTCATCACACTGTCCACATCACGTGTCTCATAGTTAGTGCGGTGATCTTTCACCCGCTTGTCGTCGAAGACGTAGCTGCGGATCTGTGAACCCCATTCAATTTTCTTCTTGCCGGCCTCAATCTTGGCCTGTGCCTCTAAGCGTTTCTTCATGGCACGGTCGTAGAGCTGGCTCTTCAGCAACTTCAGGGCACGTTCCTTGTTCTTCGGCTGGTCGCGCGTCTCTGTGTTCTCAATGAGGATTTCTTCCTCTTCGCCTGTGTCTGGGTCAGTGTACCAGTAGCGGAGGCGGACACCCGACTCCACCTTGTTCACGTTCTGGCCACCAGCACCAGAGGAGCGGAAAGTGTCCCAAGAGAGCTTGGCGGGGTCGACATAGACCTCGATAGTGTCGTCAACAAGTGGCGAGACGAAGACACTGGCAAAGCTGGTCATACGCTTGCCCTGAGCATTGAAGGGGCTGACGCGCACTAAGCGGTGCACACCGTTCTCACTCTTGAGGTAGCCGTAAGCGTACTCACCACCTTCTATCTGCATGGTGACGCTCTTGATGCCGGCATCATCGCCATCGAGAATGTTGGCAATAGTCACCTTGTAGCCATGAGCCTCAGCCCATCGCATATACATTCGCATAAGCATCTGAGCCCAGTCTTGCGCCTCGGTGCCACCGGCACCACTATTAATCTTCAGCACACAATCCATGGGATCTTCCTCCTGCCGCAGCATGTTCATCAGTTCGAGGTTCTCGATGGCTGTAATGGCCTGCTGGTAATTGTCGTCCACCTCCTGCTCACTTACCATCTCATCCTTGTAGAAGTCGAAGGCTAACTGCAGTTCGTCGGCTTTGGTACGCACATCCTTGAAGCCGTCGAGCCACCGTTTGATGTCCTTCACCTTTTTCATCTGTTCCTCTGCACGCTTGGGGTCTTCCCAGAAGTCGGGCGCCTGAGTGCGCAGTTCCTCCTCTTCGTATTCCATCTGGCGCTCGTCAATGCGAAGGTAGTGACGCAGCTTGTCAGCGCGGTCGAGCACATCTTTCAGTTGATCTTGTGTTATCATAAGTCTTTCAGTTTATTTTAAGAAGTCAAGAGCGGAGCGGACGATGCCCTCGGCATCCATACCGTAATGATGGAAGATTTCCTGGTTGGTACCGTGAACCACATTCTCGTCGGGAATGCCAATAATGCGGACGGGTACGGGCTGTTCAGACAGCACCTCGCAGACCATGGCTCCAAGGCCACCATAGCGGCTATGTTCCTCAACGGTGAGGATACGGCCGGTGTCACGGGCAGCTTGCCGGATGGCCGCCTCGTCGAAGGGCTTCAGCCAGGAGCAGTCGAGCACGCGGGCACTAACGCCTTGCTCACGCAACTGTAAGGCTGCCTGCCAGGCGTGGTAGACGGTCTCACCAGTAGCCACAATGGTCAGGTCACCGCCGTCGCAAACCTGAATGGCCTTACCCGGCAGGAAGACGAAGTCATCGTTATCATAGACATCAGGCACAGCGGCACGGCCCACACGGACATAGCAGGGCTGCCGGAAGTCCACAAGGAAGTGAACCAGCTTTTTCGTGACCCGCCAGTCAGAAGGCAGGCAGATGGTCATGCCGGGGAAGGTACGCAACACGGCAATGTCATGCAGAGAATGATGGGTAGCACCGAGCGCACCGTATGCCACGCCGCCCGATACGCCTAATACGGTGACGGGATTCTGGCTATAGGCCAGGTCAACCTTGACCTGCTCCAACGAACGGGCAACATAGAAGCAGGCAGGACCACAACAGAAGACTTTCTTGCCCGAATGAGCCAGACCTGCCGAGATACCCACGGCATCCTGTTCGGCAATGCCACACTCCACGAACTGGGCGGGCAAGGCTTCCGCAAAGTCACCTAATGTCACAGAGCCACGGGCATCGGTGGTCACTGCTACGATATCCTTGTCCTGACGTGCTAACTCTAAGAGTGTGTCAGTAAATTGTTTTCTACAGGCAATCATATTTGATGGGAGTTTAGAGTTCAGACGATAGTTTTTCTATGCGGGCTTCTATCTCGGCCACAGCCTGCTGGCATTGTCCGACATTCAGAACGCCATGATGCCACTTGGCAATGCCCTCCATGAAAGACACCCCACGGCCTTTAGTGGTGTTTGAAATGAGCAGATGAGGCTTCCCATTAGAGTAGTCAATGGCATCAAAGGTCTTCACGATGTCTTCCATTGAGTCTCCGTTCATGGTTGTGACCTCCCACCCGAAGGCCGTCCAGCGGTCGTGTATAGAGTCAATGGGCATCACATCCTCTGTATCGCCCGAAATCTGCAGGTGGTTGCGGTCGATGATGGCCACCAGATTATCCAAGTGGTAACGGTTGGCGGCCATGGCAGCCTCATAGATACTTCCCTCGCCCTGCTCGCCATCGCCCATCAACACATAGGTATGATAGTTCCTGCTGTCCATCTTGGCAGCAATCGCCATGCCGACACCAATAGAGAGACCATGACCAAGTGCACCACTATTCACCTCAATGCCCGGCACCTCAATGGTGGGATGGCCGGAAAGGACGGAACCGAACTGTCCTAATGTGTCAAGCACATCGGACGAAAGGAAACCGCGTGCTTCAAGTATTACGTAGAGTGCCTCCACGCAATGTCCTTTTGACAGCACAAAACGGTCACGCCCCGGGGCTTTGGGCTTTTGAGGATCCAAGCCCTGCATGACCTGGAAATAGAGAGCCGTCAAGACATTGAGACATGAGAGGTCGCCACCGATGTGGCCGGCTTTGGCACGATAGACCACCTCCACCAGCCGCTTGCGACGTTGTTCTGCTAAGAACTGTAGTTCTTTGATTGTCATTGTTGCTTTAGTTTTTTTTTATTCTATTCAAGACTTTTGTTCCAGTTTCCCTTGAAGAGACGGAGCAGGAAGATCATGCCCCTGAAGGTGAGTTCTATGGCCATGGCCGTCCAAACGCCCATAAGACCATACTTCTGAGAGAGCCACCAGGCAAGCGTCAGGCGCACGCCCCACATCGAGAAAAGGCTCATCTTGGCTGGCAGCAGCGTGTCACCTGCACCGATGAACACACCGTTACAGACAATAGCGGCCGCAAACATGGGTTCTGCGAAGGCTTCAATGCGCAAGGCCGTGGCACCCTGACTGACGATGGCGTCTACAGGCGACATGAACGACATGAGCTCTGGGGCAAAGATAAACATCAGCACACCCATCAGCGTCATCACCGCAATGCCAAGTCCCACGGAAAGATGGGCCAAGGAACGTGTCAGGGCACGCTGTCCCGCACCGATGCTTTGTCCGACGAGTGTCGTGGCAGCCTCCGCAATGCCATAGCCCGGCATGTAGCAGAGGCTCTCAACGGTAATGGCCAGCGAATTGGCCGCGATGGCCACAGTACCCAAAGGAGCCACGATGATGGTGCTCACTATCTGTGCACAGCCCATCAACAGATGCTGCAATCCCATGGGTGCACCAATCTTGAAAGCCATCCGCACCACGTCGCCTTTAGGACTGAAGGAGCCGGGACGGCCACGCAGGCTCAGCATGTCACTCCTCACAAGCAGGAAATAAAGCATCAGCAGCGCCGTAATCAGTTCGGCCATGGCAGTACCGATGGCAGCCCCCTTCACGCCCATGCCCAAGACATAGATAAACAGATAGTTGAACGCCACGTCGAGACAGCACATCATAATGTTAAGGGCAGAGGGAATCTTCATGTTGCCCGAACACTTGAGCATAGAACCGGCCAAGCCTGTCATCTGGAAGAAAATGCCTGCCAAGCCTATCAACACGAAATAGGTTGAGGCATCGGAGGCAATGTCAGATGAACCACCTAACCAGTAGGGTAACTGCCCGTGAACCACGACACACAAGGTACAGAGTATAAGGCTCCACGCCATACAGCAGACCAACGACTGTCGCAGCACACGCCGCGCACTCTCAAAGTCGTTGGCACCGATGAAATGGGCTACCTGTACAGCGAAACCCATATTGGCCGCCGACCCTAAGCCACCTAAGAGCCAAGTGGTGGTCTCCACGAGACCGATAGCTGCTGTGGCCCGCTCACCCAAATGACCCACCATGGCCGCGTCGATGAAGAACATGACCGTGGCCGAGATCTGCGCAAGGATGGAGGGTATGGACAAATCCACTATGAGGCGCAGTTTCTGCGCCTGCGTCAGAGTCCGTCCTTCACGGATATAAGCAAGCAGCTCGTTATTCTTCAATTCTTATGAGCGAAATGGCAAACCCGCCTCCAGGAGCCTGATTCAGCTTTAGCGTCTGGCCGGCCTTGACAATCTTCTTAATGATGGTGTATGCCTTAGGATTCTTCTCATAGTGAGCATCCTTTGCGTCGGCATAGATGGTGGCCTCATACTTGCAGCCAGCATCCAGGAAGTCGAGCTTCAGCGTAGTGAGATGGCCCTGCTCGTCACATTTGCCACCCACAAACCAGTTATCCGTACCCTTTGCCTTGCGGGCTACAGTGATGTAGTCAGCGGGTTCGGCCTCAAGATAGCGCGAGTCGCTCCAGTCGCACGCCACATCTTTTATAAATTGGAAGGCATCCATATACTTGGCGTAGTTCTCCGGCAGGTCGGCTGCCATCTGTAGGGGTGAATAGAGAGTGACGTAGAGTGCCAACTGACCCACAAGCGTGGTGTGGACAAAATTAGGATTATTGCTCCATGTCTTGAGCTGCGTCTCGAGAATACCTGGCGTATAGTCCATCGGACCGCCTTGCAGGCGGGTAAAGGGCAGAATGAGCGTATGGTCGGGACGGGAGCCTCCAAATGCCTCATACTCCGTGCCGCGTGCCGATTCGTTGCCTACTAAGTTGGGGTAAGTACGGCAGAGTCCTGTGGGGCGCGTGGCCTCATGGCCGTTCACCATAATGTGGTGACGGGCAGCCTCTTTGATGACATGCAAGTAGTGGTTGTTCATCGACTGCGAGTAGTGGTGGTCGCCACGGGGAATGATGTCACCCACATAACCGGTCTTCACGGCATCGTAGCCATAGCGGTTCATCAACTGGTATGCCTCCTCCATGTGCCTCTCATAGTTCTGCGTACTGGACGAGGTCTCATGGTGCATCATCAGTCGCACACCCTTCGAATGGGCGTAATCGTTCAGCGCTTTAATGTCAAAGTCAGGATAAGGCGTCACAAAGTCAAACACATCACGTTTCCACATGTTGGCCCAGTCTTCCCAGCCAATGTTCCAGCCTTCAACGAGCACTTCATCGAGGCCGTTGTCAGCAGCGAAATCAATGTAACGGCGCACCTTCTCGTTATTGGCCGCATGACGGCCATGGGGCTTCACCTTCGTCCAGTCCACCTGATCGATATACACAGAGGGGAAGTCGTCAGTATAATGCCAGTTGCTCTTGCCGACAATCATCTCCCACCACACGCCACAGTATTTCGTAGGGTGAATCCATGAGGTATCGTCCAATGCGCACGGCTCGTTGAGGTTTAGGATAAGGTTCGACGACAGCATGTCACGGGCATCGTCGCTCACAATGACGGTTCGCCACGGTGTCATGCAGGGGGTCTGCATACAACCTTTCAGACCCGTAGCATCAGGGGTAAGGTGGCTGACAAAGGTAAACACACCAGGCAGCGGATAGCGTGACGGCTTGGGGGCAGGGGTGTAGACGTTGCTATTGCCATCAAGGTTGGTGGTGAGAGCCTTGGTCTCAGCGTCCACTAACTCAAGGTGCATCGTGGCATAATCGAGACAGGCTGCCTCATGAAGGTTGATATAGAGGCCGTCGTCAGTCTTCATCTGCAATGATGTCTGAACACCCGTCGGTGAGAATACGGCCACAGAGCTGTTGCCCCAGTTCACGGCATCCTTCATGCGGCCACGGATCTCCGAGAGACGCGTCTGCTGGGTCTCCTGTTCCTGCGTGTCATAGTCACCAGGCAGCCACCAGGCCGTGTGATCACCCGCCATGCGGAACTCCGTGCGCTCCTCCTCTATCAGGAAATAATTGAGGTCTTTCTGCTGCGGGAACTCATAACGCAATCCCATGCCATCATCATAAACCCGGAAACGGATGATAATGGAACGTTCATACAGCTTGACAGACATGCCCTCTGCCGTGGGGTCTTCGGGTTGGTGCTTGGTGTCCCATCGCTGCATCAGCGACACAGCATACTCGTTATAGTGGTTGCGAATAGTGGCGGTCTCGCCCCAGACGGGTGTCCACGTCTCGTCGAAGGTGGATGTCTTCTCGTCCTTGATAGTGAAGTCGTCCATCAGGTCACGCTCGTTCATTTTCATGGAAGCATGTTTGTCGCGTGCCAACTCCAGCCCCAAGTGTGACGGAAGGATAACAGGCCGGCCCTTGTAGGCCATCTCGTATGTAGGACGGCCGTTGTCCGACAAGTAGAATTTAACCACGATGTTGCCATTAGGCGATGTGACCTCACCAGCGAAGGCCATCACAGGAGCCAGCAAGGCGGAAAGCAGGAAGTTCTTGATTTTCATAACAGTCAGTCGAGTTTGATGTTTTTACGGTGGCAAAGGTACATTAAAAAAATGACACGTCCAAATGTTGAGTCACGTTTTTTACAAAGATTTCTTTTGGTGTTTACGGAAAAATGTGTATTTTTGCAGGCGATTAAAACAAAAGAGGCTTCAAGTAGCTAAAATAACATGAAAAAACAACGTGTAATTGGAATCGGCGAAACCGTTCTTGACATCATTTTCAAAGACGATCAGCCCATCAGTGCTGTGCCGGGCGGGTCAGTATTCAACAGTATCATCTCGTTAGGCCGTTCAGGCATCAGCTGTTCGTTCATCAGCGAGACCGGCAACGACCGTGTGGGGCGTCGCATCATCGATTTCCTGCAAAAGAACGGCGTGGACGCATCGTGCGTGAATGTCTATCCTGCATCCAAGTCGCCCATCTCATTGGCATTCCTTAATGAGCAGCACGATGCTGAATACCTTTTTTATAAAGACCATCCCAACGACCGCCTCGACTTTGTCTATCCCGATGTGCGACCCGACGACATTGTGCTCTTCGGCTCTTACTATGCCGTCAACCCCGTCATACGCCCTCAGGTGATGGGATTCCTTGAGCACGCCAAGAGCCATGGAGCCATCCTTTATTATGATGTCAATTTCCGTGCCTCACATAAGAATGAGGTGATGAAGCTGACTCCCAACATCCTTGACAATTTGGAGCTGGCTGACATTGTCCGTGGGTCGTCTGAGGACTTTCAGGTCATGTTCAACCGAACTGACGCCGACCAGGTCTACCGCCAGCAGATTGCTTTCTACACCAAGAAGTTCATATTCACCCAAGGTGCCCAGCCTGTAGAGTTGCGTGCCGACGGCGGTTTCAGGAAAAGCTACCAAGTTAACCAGATTGACGGCATCCTGAGCACTATCGGCGCAGGCGACAATTTCAATGCCGGCTTTGCCTTCGGTCTTATCCGTGAGGGCATCACCCGCGATGACATGGAGCGTGGTCTCAGTGAGGCACAGTGGGATGCCATCATCGCCTCGGCCCAGCAGTTCTCAGCCAATGTCTGCCAGAGCCTTGACAACTATGTGTCACTCTCTTTCGCCCAGGAGCGCAGAGAAGAACTGAAAAACTGAAATATACTCACAATAAACGATGAAACCTATTACCCAGAACATCTATTATGTCGGTGTAAACGACCGCAACAAAAATCTCTTCGAGGGGCTTTGGCCTCTGCCGAAGGGTGTCAGTTACAATGCCTATCTCATTGATGATGACAAGACCTGTCTCATCGACACCGTAGAGGCAGACTTCTTTCTCCCCTTCCTTGAGAACATTCGCCAAGTGTTAGGAGAGCGTCCTCTTGACTACATCGTGGTGAACCACATGGAGCCTGATCACAGCGGCTCGCTGGCTCTGCTGCGCCAATATTATCCTGAGGTAAAGATTGTGGGCAACAAGAAGACCTTTGACATGATGCAAGGCTTCTATCGCCTCACCGACGGACTCGTTGAAGTGAAAAACGGCGATTCCATCGAGCTTGGACACCACAAGCTCCAGTTCGTGCTCACCCCCATGGTGCACTGGCCGGAGACCATGATGACGCTTTGTAGCGGTGTGCTCTTCAGCGGCGATGCCTTCGGTTGTTTCGGTGCTCTGAACGGTGCCTGGATAGACGAACAGATGAACTGCGATGAGTTCTGGCTTGAGATGACGCGCTACTACTCGAACATCGTTGGCAAGTATGGAACACCTGTACAGATGGCTTTGAAGAAACTCGCCGGTGTTCAGGTGGACTACATCTGCTCCACACACGGCCCTGTATGGCATGAGCATGTGCAGAAGGTCATTGGCATTTATGACCGTCTTTCCAAGTACGAGGCCGAGCCGGGCCTGGTCATCTGCTACGGCACGATGTACGGCAACACTGAGCGTGCGGCTGAGGTCATTGCCCGTGCTGCCGCAGAGGCAGGATTGAAGAACATCGTGCTCTACAATGTGTCAAAGACTCACCACTCTTATATCATACGCGACATCTTCCGCTACCGTGGCATCATCGTGGGAGCTCCCACATACAACACAGGTCTTTATCACGAAATGAACGTGCTGCTCGACGAACTGTCCCAAAAGGACATCAAAGGCCGCCTCTTTGGCTGGTTTGGCTCCTTCGGATGGGCATCGAAGGCGGTGAGCGAAATCAAACGCTGGAACGATGAGCGGCTGAAGTATGAGGCCGTCGGACAGCCCGTTGAAATCCGTCAGGCTCTCACTCCTGAGACATTCGCCCAGTGCGAGGCTTTAGGCCGTGAGATGGCAAAGAGACTGTTGGATATTTGAAGCTTGAGATGTAAGCTGTGCTTCAGATACTTAGCATTATAGAAGATACAATGGTGGATGGT
>Ga0310786_10012696_pt1 | contig 10417 bp, 6 predicted proteins | sample AusTroGonzalo_MG_FD_203881 | JGI IMG/M metagenome (GOLD analysis project Ga0310786, IMG submission 203881) | Bovine rumen microbial communities from tropical cattle in Woodstock, Queensland, Australia - Gonzalo_03 (v2) (version 2) | ecosystem: Host-associated > Mammals > Digestive system >... | reverse complement strand
CCGTCTGACCTTGTATGGTGACAGAGACCAGCACAGCCCACAAGGCCAACAAACATCTAATATGTAGGTGGTTGTCAGATTTCATAACTGCTATTCATTGTTTTCTGACGGCAAAGGTACGAATAAGTGAGCAAAATGCAAAAGGAAAACAAGTTTTTCTTTTCATTTTCGAACGAAAGTACCTTCTCGCAGAGCGAAAAGTTACAAATAAGTGAGAACAATACAAAATAAACGTTATTTTTTGTTGTTCACAATGCCACACTCATGCCTTCAGGTATGAAAACAGCAGACTTTCACCCTAAAAAGGTGCAATTTCTTTCACTCCATAGGTCTGATACACCAGATAGTAGCTGTCGGCAGCGAATGAGAAGCTGTCGCCGAGGGCTTCGTTCAAAGTTCCTTGCCACCATTCGTCATAGGCATAGCTGTTCCATCGCAGTCCCTCTGAAGTCAATTGCCGACAGCCGAAATTAAAGATGCTGACCTGCTTGCCTTTCTCCGATTGGAAAGTCCGATTACCATAGGCGGGAGTGAAGAAGCCATAGTCTGTAAACATGATGCCCTCGACGCCCATCTTCCGATAGTAGCGCATGAGCAGACCGATATTGCCCAACGTGTGGTCTTCACGTAAACCTGTGCAGCCCAGATATGCAATCCGTTTCCAGCCTTTATTTAAACAATAGCGTGTGGCCTTAGTCAGGTCGTTGTCCTCCTGCTCGTCAATCTGGAAAAGGCGATTGTGGTATTCTGCTGGAACGCTGTCACCGTCGCCCACCACAGCTTCAGCCTGTGGTACATGGCTGATGGCACCATCGCAAGCTACGATATGGCGGGCGTGCTTCAACACCTCTAAAGGAATGCGGTGAGTAGGGAATTCACCATTGGCTACTATGACTACGTCGAACTGTTCTGTCATGACTTTTCTTTATGATGATAGTTACTGATTGCTCTTGACCACCCTGGCCTCTCGCCTCCATTTGAAATAGCCTGCTATGGCAATGACGTTGTAAAGTCCGTAGAGGAAGATGTAGTAGGGCATGTCTGTCTGTGCGTAGACGATACAGCTGATGGTATTGGCTACTATCCAGAAGAACCACTGTTCCAAGAACTTGCGCGACAACGCCCACAATCCTACAATTGAGACGGCGTTGGTCAGCGATTCCAGCGTGGGCGTGGGAGAATCGGTAAACCTGACGAGGACATAGCATGTAACGCCCCAAAGCACAAGGATAACAGCGACGACAGGGAGGTAGAACCGTCGTGGCATGTAGACAATGGGCAACGGCTGGTGTGTTTCCCTTGTCTTCCTGAATTTCCATACGGCAAGTCCGTAGAAAGCTGCCGCTGTATAGTAGCAGGTCAGGGCTGCAAAGGCATAGAGACCGTGACTCCAATAGAGATACACCTGCATGGCAGGCATGACGATGCCTACCACCCAAAGCCAGATACTGGCTTTGTACTCGAGCCAGATGTATATCAGCCCGAGTATCGTGGTTACTATCTCTAACCAGTTGGAAGCCAGATAATCTGTCATATTCTCTCTCTGCCCTCCTGTTCCTTAGAAGTTCAACGACAGGTGCGCCATCATGTTGAAAGGTGCAGAAGGAGCGAAACCTGCTGCTCCGCTGTCACGTATGCCCCACTCATTGACGGCTTTCACTGTGCCACCTTCGCTGATGAGCTGAGGTGCTGCCCAGCCATTATTGTCGAACTTGGCACTGAAGATGTTATAGAAGGTGGCTCCGACTGTGGCCGACTGCAGCCCAATCTTCTTACATGTGAAAGTGTACGACAAGTCTATATTCGTAGTGAAATGGTTTTTCAGCTGCAGAGTTTCCAGAGTCTTATTACCCTGCTCGTCCATACATTCCATATCCTTGAATCCGGTATTGGTCAGATATTGGTCGCCCACATATTGGCTTTGGATGCTGGTCTTCAGGCCTTGCCAGGTGAATGTAAAGATGTTGTTGGCAATGAGGTCGGGCGAGAAAGCCAGCGGCTGGTCGCCCAGGTTGACATTCGTGCCGTCAGTCAGGGTCACCACCATATCTTTCACGCGATTCCGACTCCACATGGCGTTGATATCCCAGCGGAACCACTCTACAGGCATCCATGCTGCTTCCAGCTCTATACCCAAGCGATAACTCTTATCCAAGTTCTTTGTCAGTGCCTCACCAATGGCATTCAGTTCACCTGTCAGCACTAATTGGTCCTTGTAGTCCATCCAGTAGAAATTGGCTCCTGCCGAGAAGTGAGGGCTTTGGTATTTGTAGCCAACCTCTAAATCGTTCAGTCGCTCAGCCTTGGCAACGACATCCTGACGGTCGGGGTTGGCAATCTGCTGCATAAAGTTATTGCGTACTGGTTCTTTGTGACCGATACCATACGAGGCATACACCTTGTGGCGGGTATTGATGTCATAGTTGAAACCGAATTTGGGGTTAAAGAAGTTATAGTGGTTATCGATGACGTAACGCTTGTCTGTATTCACACCATACGCCACTGTGGGGTCTTGCAGCTTGTAGCCTACATGGCGGTATTGCAGGTCGAGGTAGGCACGCAGGTTCCTGACAAACTCGTATTCAGCCTTTCCATAGATATTGAAATCTGTCTTGCGCGAATGATTGCGATAGTATTCGAAGTCAGGAGACAGCGAGGCCGGCTCCGGCACAGTAGTTTCCACGCCTGGCTTAGCCCACACAATGTGTCCGAACTGGTCACCTGAGTATCTGTTCCATGCGCCTCCGAAAACGGCCTGCAGGTTCTTGCGATTGTTATAGTTCAGCGAGGCTACAATACCATAGAAATCGTTGTCCATTTTCTGCTGATCAGCCAAATCCTCCTGTACATTATCGTCAATGCTCAGACCGAAGGTCTTCCACGATGTTCCATACAACATCTGGGTGGATGCACTCTGGTATTGTTGGTAGTAGCCCTGGCCCTTAGTGTAGTGCAGTCCTACGTTCGAATTCAACTCGTTGCTGATACGCTGGTTCCATATCAACTGGTAGTTTTGCTGATGGTAGTTGTCTGTCTGGTCATTGTAATAGCCTGATGGATTGCCGTTGTCATCATAGCCCATCACACCACACGAGTTATAGCGACGACCATAGAGGCTCTGCTCGTATTTGGACGTATAGTTCCAGGCGTGGTAGGTTTCTTCGATGCCGTTCCAAGTAATGAGTTTCACTACTGTGTTGTCGCTGAAGTAACCACCCTGAATCAGATAGCTGTTCAGCTTAGTAGAGGCGCGCTCCAGATAGCCTTTCGAGCCGATGTTGCTGAGTCGGCCCTGTATGCCCCAATGCTCGCCCAGTATTCCAGTGCCAAAACGCAGCGTCTCCTTATGGCTGTAGTATGAACCGCCACTGAGGTCAAGCCCGACAAACGGCTTCATGCCGATATTCTCAGTCTGCATGTTCAGCGTTGCACCGAATGCTCCGGCACCATTTGTTGACGTACCCACACCACGCTGTATCTGCATGGACTGCACACTTGAGGCAAAGTCGCCCATATTCACCCAAAACACAGTGGCACTCTCTGCATCGTTCAAGGGAATGCCGTTGGCAGTGATGTTGATGCGGCTGGGGTCTGTACCTCTTACGCGCAACGAGGTGTATCCAATACCATTGCCTGCATCTGAAGTTATTGTGATGCTCGGCGTCAGCGACAGCAGATACGGAACGTCCTGTCCGTAATTCACTGCTTTCAGCTGTTCCTTACTCATGTCCGTAAATGCAACGGGGGTTTTCTTCGAAGCACGCGTAGATACTACCTGAACATTCTGCAGTTCCACTGTTTTCAACGTGTCCAACTCGACGGCTTGGGCTGTTATCGTACCCAGCAATGCCATCATGAAAAACTTTCTCATTTCTTTTACCTTATTTATTAGAAATACCAAAAATAAGGGGTTGTTCAGTTACTCTATCATCCCTACGCCGGCATTACCCGTATCAGGTTTGGAGGGTATCATCTCAGCCCACACACGTGAGCACCCCTTGATTGCAAGCAATCGAGAACAGGCTACACCTCAACATAGAGCAAGCTCTTTGCATTCGGTTTGCACTGTCCTTGAAAAGTCGGGTGCAAAGGTACGAATAAGTGAGCACAATACAAAACAAAAAAGCAATTATTTTTATTTTTATTGTCGAGCGATAGATTGCGACGCCACGCTCTTTGAGAACCTTCTCGCGAAGCAAAAGGTGGCTTATCCCCATGAGTTATTGTGGCAGGAGGGCGACGCCGTGCTGCTTTTTGCCGTCCATCATGATTTTCAGGGGGCGGGGGAAGCGAACGTGGCGCACGTATTCCGTTTCTTCTACGGCGGGCAGGGCGTCGAGGACGGCGGTTTGGAGGATGCCGTCGTTGGTATAGGTGTTGATGGTGAAGTAGCCTACGCCGAACGAGGTGAGGTTCTGGAAGAAGTGCGTACCCTGTGAGGGGTCGACGTGGTAATTCTTCAGTCCAGCCTCGACAATGACGCGCGCTGCGGAGATGTGCGGCCACTTGACGGGAATGCCTAACCAGTAGTCGCTGGAGCCCCAGCGTCCCGGCCCGATAAGCACGTAGTTGGCTCCGGTGCCGTCCTCTTGGAGATATTTGCCGTCGAGGAAGCGGCGGTTGATCTGCTCTATCTCGTCGGCAATCTGCGGATTATTCACGGCTGTGAAGTCCTCGCCAGTCTTGACATATACCACGTCGACGACATCCTCGGAGATGCCGTGACCGAGTGAGTTATGCGAACGCAGCAGACACTGTTCGTCGGGAATGGCTGCGAGGTCTTCGTCCAACACCTGCTTCGAGTCGACGATGGGACGAATTTGCAGCAGGTAGAAGTCGCCGCTTGCGCCGTCTGGTGCGAGGTTGCAGGCAAACTCTATCTCCACAGGACGGCGCATCTCCTCCGAGCCGTATTTCTGTGATAGCTGGAGGATTTCCGGCAGGGGGAAGATGCCGTGCTGCAGGACGCCGGAGAACGAGATGACCTTGCGGCCACCCTCGTAGATGCCGTCGCGGATAATCTGGTCTACGGGGTCGTAGGTCGAAGCGATGCCTTGCAGCGAATGGTCCTTGTCGGCCTCTTTTACACGGAGGTTCAGGATGTTATAGCCGTCGTCGACGGAGAAGGTTGGCAAACCGCCTTCCGCATTCTCCCCTGCGGGGTGCATGTCCAGCGCATAGAAGCGTGTCTGCGTTTCCTTCAGTGCCGTGTCCATCTCCGACATCTGCAACACCTGCTTGGGGTGGTAGGGCGATACGCGCAGCGTCTGTCCGCCGTCGACGATATACTTTCCCAAGCCCAACGCCAGCGACGCAATGCCCTCTTCGGCCAGCTCGTCACCAATGGGGTAGTAGTTCAGCGAGCGCAGTACACCTGAGAACGTCGGATAGAATCGGGTGTCGTACTGTTTGCCGACGACCTCCTGCAGGATGACCGCCATCTTTTCCTGGTCGATGACGTTCGATGTTGCCGTCATATATGCCTTTGAGTCCTTGTAGTACACCGACGCGTAGACGCCCTTGATGGCGCACGCCACCATGCGTAGCATTTCGTATTTGTCGTCTAAATACGGCACCATATATGTGGAGTAGATGCCTGCGAAGGGCTGGTAGTGGGAGTCTTCAAGCAGCGACGATGAACGCACGGCAATGGGTGCGTTGATGGCTTCGAAGAACGTGAAGAAGTCGGCAATGAGCGCGTCGGGCAATTGTGCGCGCATAAAATGCTGCAATATCTCCTCGTCAGGTGCGTCGCTCAGTGCGATGCTCCACAGGTTGTTCTTGTCCATGAATTCATCGAAGAAGTCGGTACACAGCACGACGGTCTTCGGAATCTGCACGGTGGCATTGTCGAACTGGTTCAGTTCCGGATGGCGCTTGATGATGTTGTCGAGGAACGCCAGACCGCGCCCTTTGCCGCCTAAGGAACCGTCGCCGATGCGTGCGAAGTGGGCGTAGCGGTCGAACTTCAGTCGGTCGAAGACGGCTACGACGCCGATATTCTTCATGCGGCGATATTGCACGATGGCATCGAAGATAATCTGTCGGTGGGCGTCCAGGTCCTGCAGCTTATGCCACGTGACGGTCTTCAGGAACTGCGACACGGGGAAGATGGCTCGCGCACAGAGCCAGCGGCTCATGTTGTTGCGCGACACGTGGTACTGGAACGACTCGGCGGGAATCTTGAAGATGTTGTCCTGCAGCTCCTTCAGCGAGCGGACGCGTGCAACCTCCTCCTTTGTCTTGGGGTCGCGGAAGATAAAGTCGCCGAAGCCCATGTGCTCCTCAATGAGCTGGCGCAGGTCGACGTTCATCTTCTTCGAATTCTTGTCGACGAAGTGGAAACCGTCCTTCGCGGCCTTTTCCTTATTGATAATCTCTGAGCTTTGCAGGATGAGCGGCACATACTCGTCGCGCTTCCGGATTTCGCGCAACAGTTTCAAGCCCGCCTCGGGGTCGCCTTCTTCGACGTGTGCCAGACGACCGTTCACGCCCTTCAGCGGGAATCGCGTGTCGCTGATGACGCCCAACACGTTGTCGTGGTACAGCTCGTACCAATGGATGGCCTCCTCGTAGGTTGTGGCCAGCACCACCTTCGGACGTCCGCGCTTGCGCTGTGCGGCAGCGTGGGGGTTCAGTGCCTCGGTCGAGAAGTTCTTCGACTGCGCGAGGATGTAGTTATACAGGTTGGGCAGCACCGAGGAGTAGAAGCGGATGTTGTCCTCGACGAGTAGTATCATCTGCACACCGGCCTCCTTGATGTCGTGTTCGATGTTCATCTGGTCCTCAATGAGCTTGATGATGCTCAGGATGAGGTTCGTATTGCCCAGCCAGCAGAACACGTAGTCGAAGATGGTCATGTCCTCGTTCTCGATGCGCTTCGTGATGCCGTGCGAGAAAGGTGTCAGCACCACACATGGCACGTATGGTGCCATCTGCTTCACGTCGCGAGCTACGGCGAAAGCGTCGTTGTCGGCATTACCCGGCATACAGATGACCAGGTCGATGTCCGTCGTTTCCAGCACATGACTCGCCTCCTCGGTCGTCGACACCTGCGTAAACGTGGGCGGATAGCGCATGCCCAGCTCCGTGTATTCGTCGAAGATTTTCTCGTCAACACGTCCGTCGTCTTCCAACATGAAGGCATCATACGGGTTGGCTACGATGAGTACGTTGAAGATGCGCCGCGTCATCAGGTTGACGAACGACACATCCTTCAGGAAGAAGTTGTTGAACTCCTGAGGAATGTTACTCATAATTGTCTATCACGCCTATGCTGTTCCATTCATTTATCATTGCGGTGATGTCGTTGCGGGCCTCGTCGGCAGCGACCTCGTATTCCTCGCAGAGTTTCTGCGTCAGCTGCTCTACGTTGAAGTCGCCTATTGCCACAGCCTGTTCCCAAAGCCAAGCCGCCGTCTCGTTCAGAGACAGCAACTTACCGAAGTTCACAGCACCGAGTCCTTCACCCACAATCACTTTCTCGCCGCACACATCGCGCAGCACAAATCCTTGCTTTATTCTCATAATCGTTTGTATTATTTATTTTATTGTTGTCAGCATCTTGCCAATCGTAATTATGCCGCGAAGGTACGAAGAAATGAGTGAAATACCAAGAAAAAGCAAAGAAAAATGACTTTTTCTATTGTATTTTGCTCACTTATTCGTACCTTTGTACCGTCAAAGACTGTTTATCAATTATTTAATAAGGTAATATGTTTCATATTTACAAAGGTTATGAGCTCGTAGAAGCTTATCATCAAATGCGAATGGGGCGCCGCTTTCATCCAAGCGGAGCCTTCAAGAAGACCTCACAGGCCATTATTGTCGCTATCGTTACACTGCTGTTGTGGAATGCACCAATCGAATGGTTCGGCATCGACGGACTGACGGTCATCCAGCAGCGCATCATTGCTATCTTCGCCTTTGCCACGCTGATGTGGGTCATGTCGGTGGTGTCGTCGTGGGCTACGTCGGTGTCTATCATCGTGCTGATGCTGGTATTTTGTACGGATAGCGGTATAGCGCCGATGGTCGTTGAGGACAAAGTAGGTCCGTTATTGTCGTACAAAGGTGTGATGGCGACGTTTGCCGACCCTGTCATCATGCTGTTCATCGGCGGTTTCGTGCTGGCTATTGCTGCCACGAAGACGGGACTGGACGCGCAATTGGCAAAGGTGTTGCTGAAGCCTTTCGGCACGCGGAGTGAAATGGTGCTGTTGGGATTCCTGCTGATTACGGGACTGTTCTCGATGTTCGTGTCGAACACCGCCACAGCCGCTATGATGCTGACGTTCCTGACACCGGTGTTCCGCCAGTTGCCGCCTGAGGGCAAGGGCCGCATCTCGCTGGCCATGTCGATTCCCATTGCTGCTAATCTCGGTGGTATGGGTACGCCAATCGGAACGCCGCCGAACACCATCGCGCTGAAATACCTGAACGACCCCGAAGGATTGAACCTCGGTCTGGGCTTCGGTCAGTGGATGATGTTTATGTTCCCGCTGGTTATCATTCTGCTGTTCATCAGCTGGCGCCTGCTGCTGAAGTTCTTCCCCTTCACCCAGAAGACTGTCGAGCTGAAAATCGAGGACGGCATGAAGGAGGGCGCCCACTCGTGGATTGTCATCATCACCTTTTTTATTACGGTGGCACTGTGGTTGCTGGATCGTGTGACTGGCATCAATTCGTATACCGTTGCTATGATTCCGTTTATGGTATTTGCCCTGACGGGTGTCATTACCAAGCGTGACCTGGAGCAGATTAACTGGAGTGTCATCTGGATGGTGGCTGGTGGTTTCGCATTAGGTTACGGACTGAATGCATCGGGACTGGCAGCTAATGCCGTGAAGAGCATTCCGTTCGGTGAATTCTCGCCGCTGCTCATCCTGTTGATGGGAGGATTGATCTGCTACCTGCTGTCGAACTTCATCTCGAACTCCGCAACGGCTGCATTGTTGATGCCTATCCTCGCAGTGGTCTGCGGTGCTATGGGTGACAAACTCGACCCCATCGGAGGAACCCCGACCGTACTCATTGGTGTGGCCATTGCAGCATCGTCGGCTATGATTCTGCCGATATCGACGCCGCCGAACGCGCTGGCTTTCGCTACGGGCTATGTGAAGCAGAAGGATATGTCGATGATGGGTATCATCATGGGTATCATCTCGATGGTATTAGGTTTTGGACTGGTCTATTTGATGGGTACATTGCGCTTAATTTAACAAAATGTAACCTTTTAGAAAAAATAATTGGGAATTTCCTTTGCAGTTTGCAGGAAATTCCCTATTTTTGCGTTGTGAAACTAACATTGTGACATAGTCACTAACTTATAAACTCAATAAAGAACTTAAAAACTTTTACTATGAACGTAGAGAAAATCATGCAAGGCTTGGAGCAGAAACACCCTGGCGAAGTGGAGTTCCTGCAGGCAGTGCGCGAAGTGTTGGAGTCAATTAAAGACGTGTACAATCAGCACCCGGAGTTTGAGAAAGCCAAGATCATTGAGCGTATCGTAGAGCCCGAGCGCATCACGACATTCCGTGTGCCTTGGGTTGACGACAAAGGCGAGGTGCAGGTGAACATCGGTTACCGCGTGCAGTTCAACAGTGCTATCGGTCCATATAAGGGCGGTTTGCGTTTCCACCCGTCAGTGAACCTGAGCATCCTGAAGTTCCTCGGTTTCGAGCAAACTTTCAAGAATGCGCTGACCACGCTGCCGATGGGCGGTGGCAAGGGTGGCTCGGACTTCTCCATTCGCGGCAAGAGCGACAACGAAGTGATGAAGTTCTGCCAGTCGTTCATGACGGAATTATACAAGATTATCGGTCCGGATATGGATGTTCCCGCTGGTGACATCGGTGTCGGTGCCCGTGAGATTGGATATCTCTTCGGACAATACAAGCGTCTGACATCGCAGTTCCATGGTGCTACCCTGACAGGTAAGGGCATAGAGTGGGGTGGTAGCATCCTGCGTCCGGAGGCTACTGGTTACGGTGCGCTGTATTTCGTTCACCACATGATGGAGACCCACGGCCTCGACATCAAGGGCAAGACCGTTGCATTGTCGGGCTTCGGCAATGTCGCGTGGGGTGCTGCGAAGAAGGCTACCGAACTGGGAGCAAAGGTCATTACCATCAGCGGTCCTGACGGTTACATCTACGACCCTGAGGGGCTGGACGACGAAAAGATAGAGTATATGCTGGAGTTGCGTGCCAGTGGCAATGACGTCTGCCAGCCGTACGAGGAGGAGTTCCCTGGTTCGAAGTTCTTTGCCGGCAAGAAGCCTTGGGAGCAGAAAGCCGACATCTATCTGCCCTGTGCTACTCAGAACGAGCTGAACGGCGACGATGCCGACAAGATACTGGCGCAGAAGCCGCTGTGTGTTGCTGAAGTGTCGAATATGGGTTGTACCGCTGAG
>Ga0310786_10012694_pt1 | contig 10417 bp, 14 predicted proteins | sample AusTroGonzalo_MG_FD_203881 | JGI IMG/M metagenome (GOLD analysis project Ga0310786, IMG submission 203881) | Bovine rumen microbial communities from tropical cattle in Woodstock, Queensland, Australia - Gonzalo_03 (v2) (version 2) | ecosystem: Host-associated > Mammals > Digestive system >... | reverse complement strand
GCGATAACCGTGCTTAATGCTTACCAACTAGAGTGCGGCGATAATGACCTGGTGTATCTCAAGTCCGACGTGGACAAGGTTCTTGCCGAAAAGGACAGGCTCATTGAAGAACTGAAGTCCAAAGCCCCCCAATGGGTGCGTATGTCCGACAGGCTACCGACCACATCCGGTCCGCACCTTGTCATCTTCCAAAACGGCAAGGGTGGGTGTCTGCCGTTCAACGTGGAAGCCAAGAGTTTCCAGGTCGCAGGGACTGTCCAATTGTGGGCAGACGCAACAAACATTTTCGGGGATTGGACGGGGGACAAATAAAATGAAAGTAGAATTAGTCTGCGACTACCGCAGCAGCAAGCCCCTCCCCGAACACTCCGTAACATAGTCCAACCGATACATCTGAAAGGAACTACAGCTATGAAAAATAAGCAAATGCGTTATCGTATCGTGAAAGAAGAAACCCTGTCCTTGGACGGTGTGCGGCATATCGCCTACTACCCGGAATACAAAGGTTGGTTCGGTTGGAAACGCTTTGTGAAATACGACATTGACAACTGCTCCACGTGTGCCGGGTTCGACGATTACTGCAAGGCAAAGGCGTTCTTGAACAGCACCGCACGCTTGAAGGGTCTTCAGCAGGTTTCTGTCGTGAGCGAGTTCGTGTATGGAAATGGCTTGACGGACCCGACGGAATTTGAGGCGTGCGCGGAAGCACAAGCCACCCCCCAAAGGAACTCCTGCCTAGATAACCTGTTATATTCGCCTTCAACCTCACGGCATATTATGAAAAGACTACTCGTCCTCATTCCCGCAATCCTCCTGCTGACCTCGTGCGGTTGGGTCATTGACTCGCACAACTACGACGCACTGATAATACTGCCCGGAAAGAACTTTGAATACGACTGCAATATGGTACAGAACGTGCATATCGAATCCACGCAGTTAGACTGCAAGGGCACGCTCTATTTCTGCCGGGTCCGCAACAATCAGTTCTTGGGAACGTTTGAAATCATAGACCACACAATCGCAGCACGATGTAACGACAGCAACAACCTGTATTACAACCTGTCCGACGTAGGCTTCAAACCCCTGTCTAAACAGCATGAATAGATAACCTGTTATATCCTCCCTAAACCCCGCGCCCCATATGATTACACACACCGAATACGGCCTCACCATCGCAGCCATTATCGCCATCCTGACATTTATTGCCTGTATCCAGGACGTCTCTGACGCAGGCGGGTGCGGGTGCTGTCTCTCCATCCTAATACTGCTCGCCTCCGTAATCTACTTGTTCTATTTCGCCATCCGGCTTATATTCTCGCTTTTCTAAGTAACCTGTCATATCCACCCTGCCCCATCCTGCTACTCCTGTTCCTCATCGCTTCCACCTACTGCGCCCTAAACTTGCTCCCGTTTAAATAACCTGTTATATTCACCCTCAACTCCAGTTGGTTTTTATATGACAATAGACTACGATAAATGCCCCGAAGCCTACGACCTGCAAGAACTTATGGAACGTGCGGATTTTGCCGTCACGTATCTAGGAAACAAAATTCGTAATATGGTGGCGAGAGGTATAATGATAAAACAAAGTGTCATGTCTAGCCCCCCTACGTTCACTATGACCCCCGACCATAATTGGGAAATCACGGGCTACGTCCAAATGTGCGACAGCCCCATACGCTACGATTACGTCGCAAAGCTGTATATGCAGACTGACGAAACGGACAAAATCACGATTTCCCGTAGCGACGTGTATGGTTCAAAAACCGTGGACCTTACGCAGGAAAATATCAACCTTGCGATAGCGGAACTACCCGAACCCGAGGAAAATACGACAATCTGCGAAGTCTGCGGGAAGCCTGGGGCATACGCAACGCCTGTGGACCCAAACCACAAAATCTGCTTCGACTGCCGCGAACTTCTGCACTGCAACCATACGGGGTGTGTCACTTCCAACCCGTATGCCGACATCCACGGTGGCATCGGACAATCTGCTATATCCCATACATAGGACCCGCAGACATCAACCGCCACATATAATTACACCCTATGAACTCCACACTATCCCCCGAACCATCCAATGAATCCCCCCGTCTCCGTCCGTGGCTCCCTCAACACGCCCATCGGTAACGTCATTACCGTTCAGGACGCCATCGACCTGCTACTCCAAGCACCCGACAAGTCCGCCCCGCTCCTGATAGACTCCAACCGATTCTTCTCCAAACTATCCATATCCCACGCCGACAACTGCATACGCTTGGACGCCACCGTTGCCCCGTACATCAACTCCGTCACATACGAATACCCGAAAAAACCCACCACAATACTACCGGACAGATGGCGGGAGCTCGTTCGATACCGCCCAATTGGAATCCATCCTAAAAGGGGGTTTGTACTGACATCACGGCCCGATGAATATGCGCAAACACCCCGCTCGGAACCTGCGCGGCAGATAGCATGGAGAACCTACAAAAATGTAGATATTATGTTATATCTGTATCCTGTTATATTGCAGAGGGAGACCCCTCCCCCTCCCCGCCACGCGGGTGCCTCCCGCCCACGGAACCTACCTACCGATTTTTACGAATAGACTAGATATAATAATTTATCTATAATTATGAGGAAATGAGCATAGAAATGGAGACGAAACATATTGGATTCAGGACTTACAGGGTACACCTCCCTGGGGAGAATGCACCCGTGGAGGTGTACAGGAAGGACGACGTGGATTCCTACCTGGAAGACACGCCCGAATTGGGGGCCGAGGTTGTCGTGCCACAGGGCAGTGGGGTCCCCATCCCGGTACCGAGGCTCCGATTGGAGGTAGAGACGGGGATATTCGCACCGTTCGTGAAGCTATTCTCTTGGCTCGGCCTCTGCAAGATGAAAGAACGGGTCCAAGCGGAGAACCCGGACATGGACGTATTCTACGACTACGAGTAATGGTGCGTGCAAATGGCGTAAAGTAGTAGACCGATGCGACAAGGAATTGGAGGCATGATATGGAAGCATGGCACGTTGTATTGGCTGTAGCGGATTTGGTAGTCCTCTGCCTGTGCAGGAGCGTGGGCAAGGACATACAGGAGATAGCGGAGAATCCGAGCCTGTTGGGTGCGGTGGTCTGCTTCCTGTACATCTGCGTAATGATTTTAGGGTGCATATACGGGATTTGGTTTCTATACAATATTTTCGGTATTCTTACAGGAGGTTACTAACATATGGACATAAACTTGGGAATCGTGATACTCGGGATAGCCTGCACGGGCATAGGGCTGTGGTTCGGATGGCTTTACTACCACGGGAAGGTGGGGCTGTTGCGCTTGGAGATACAGGTGCTGCGTGGGGAATTGGCTGACGAGAAGGCGAGAGGGGAGGCGTGCGGGAAGGCAGCGGACGAGTGGCGGTGCGTGGCGTTACGACACGTGCGGGAGACCGAGGAGCTGAAGCACGAGCTGGAGGTATTGCGGCAGGGCATTCAGATAGGCCAGGAGGCAGCGGAACTGAAGAACACGGTGCCCCTGTTCTTGGGGTATTGGCGTGACGCCTCCGACCTTCCGGATACTGACGGTTCCTATCTAATAAGGACGGCTACCGGATGGGCCGAAGCCGAATACCGCAAGGGTCGCGGGTGGTATCAATACCGTTGGGGCGTGACGGACCCGGAAATACTCAAGTGGTGCGATGTGGTTGTGACTCGTTTAGGAGGATAGCTGGATGTTGGCTGATGACGCACTGAATATAAGCGTGATGCACAGGGACTACGACATGTGGATTTGGACCCATATGGACGAAGCCCTGAAAGAATACGTGTCCTCAGGCAAGGTACGCGGGGTCATACGGATTCCGTCACCTCCCGGACTGCCGCACGCTTGCAGCAGGCTATTCCCCAACATCTGCGTGGAATGCTTCAAGCGTTGGGGTTACAAGGTCGAGAACGAGTTATTCAACGAGGAGGCTAACTTCATCCTGTCGTGGGGTACGTCCGACTACGAAAAATTGACGATGGCCGTACCAGGGCTGCGTGTGGACGGGTGGAGGCCGGTGAGCGAGAATCCGAGCACGGAGGGACTATACCTAATGCGGGACACGGACGGTAAATGGAACACGGGCGAATGGGTAGAAGGGCGGTGGCTGACGCGGTACGGCTTCGAACCCGTGCAGTGGGCGATACCCGGGGAATTGTGCCGGAGGGTACGGCAGGAAGAATCCAAGAAATCCATGCAGCCCGTCCCGAGGAAATGGTGGGCGGTGCCGGTAACGATGCTCTGTGGCGCAGGCGCATGGGAGCTTGGGAGGTGGATAGCCGGATTGGTAATGGGCATGATAGGGGGGTAGCGCATGACGCACACGTGGCTGATACATTGGAAGGGTAGAGCCGTCAATGGCGTCGGGGCCGAGGGCCACAAGACCATTAAAACAGAGAATACAGGGGATGCGCTTTTCCACGAGATAATGCAGTGCGTACGTCCCGATGTTCCGGAAGACGTGGGGGATGCGTTCATCATCGCAGGCGCGTACGACCTGGGCGAGGACAGGGCGGAGCCCGTAAGGACGTACGAGGACGTGGTGGCGCGGGGGGGGCTAGGGAAGAATCGTAAATATTTTTACGGCTTGCTATTGACAAGGTATAGGTAATTTATTATATTATGAGGGAAACTTTGAAACGGCACCGATTGCGGTGCCCAGGACCTCGGGTAGCTCCCGTACGGTAATCGCGGTGAAACGGGGCCCCTAGTACCGGAAGACCTTTTTGAAACGGAGACAAATACAATGAAGAAGAACGTATTGCAGGGCCTGGCCGTGTTCGCCTTCCTCGCCATCGCGGTCGGGGGCGACATCACCACCTCGCTGCTGTAACGGTGGCATAAGACCCTTTGGACAGGTCCTCCGAGGCCTGCCCGCAGATTGGAATATTCGGGAATAGCGGTATAGGCACGCAACCGCCAAATCGATGCGACGATGGGCGGTGGCGATTAAATCGGCTTTGGGCCTCGTATGCCCGAGACAGCGGTATGCAGCCGATTGACTGACCAGGCGACCATCAATGCGTGCCGGACCGATGCGGACCTCAGATGTGCGGTGCGATGCATGGACGGCAACCATACGTTCCCAGCAACCCCTCGGGTCGGGTACCGCTGTTCCCATAGTCTTGGACGGTGAGCTCGGTTGGTATGCGAGCAGGTGACTCATAACCACACGGCCCACGGGTTCGAATCCCTGACCGTCCACTAGGCCCGATGGATGCATCCTTGTTGATAGACTGATGCATACTACCTTACCGCATCCGGAGGGCCACTGACATATGCGCTTCCGTCACAGGCCCGTCTAGCCTGCCGGAATACCGGAGGCCACGAATCCACCCAACTGGTAGATTATTACACCGGGGCCCGAGGTGCGGGCGGTTCTGTCGGAAACCGTAAACATTCAAACTTTGCCGTCCGTCGCACAGAAACTAACAACCGCTAAACAGGAGAAACACGACATGAGAATCGGATGCATTTTCGCAATCGTAATCATTTGGACGCTGGCATCGACCATACTCAGCCTCTGCGGGGTCGGCAGGTTCGCAGAGTTCCCCATAACCGCGTGGCCATGGCATTGGAGCTGCCTGTGCATCCTGTACTGGGTGGCCATCACCTGCACCGCATTCTTCATCGGGGTCATGGCCTTCTGCCTGCTCGGTACCAAGCGGGAACTGAGGGCCAAGGCCGAAAAGGACGCCATGGGCAGGGCGGCCCGCCTCATCATGCAGAATGACGTGGAAGGTGCCTGGAAGCTCGCCAAGGACACGTGGGGCGACAGGATACCCGAGAAAGTCAAGAAGGCCCTCATGGAGGCAGCTCAGACGAAATAACGGGGAGGTGTAACCCCCGTGCCCCGTACGTGGTATTCTCCGTGCCATGGACGGGGCACATTCCCGTGTTTACAGGAAAGGCCCCCGTCAGAAGGGGGCCTTGAGGAGTTCAGTCTGCATATGTGTCATTATTCACAATATAGCAAGGATACCGCATGAAAGCACCATCGTTGGACCTGGAACTGCGCATGTCGTTCGAGACCCTGCCGCTAGAGGAATGCGCAAAGGGATACAGGGAACTGCGCCCGTGGCTGCACACGTACCACGCCTTCCTGCTGCGCCTGATAATCGGGGAGCGCACCGTGTACGGGTACGGCAGGAATCCGGGGTCCCGTGCCCCAGGACGCACGGACAGGAACCTGGTACGCCTGTACCAGCTTTTGGACATCCCCCAGTGCGTGGAGTTGTTCCGCAAGCAGGAGCCCAACCTGAACAGGAAAACAACCCTGTCCCTGCTATCACTAATCGGGGCGAAAGTGCTCTACGGCAGCGACTACGAGCCGTACAAGGGGAAATTTCCCGAGGCCTAGAATTTTTCTATATTCCTGGATATTCATAATTACTCCTTACGACACACAAGCCCCGTGGACAACCCACAGGGGCTTTCCTATATTTCCCGTCAGCAGTCTCCCGCTGCATATTTCTCCTAATCGCATAAAGGCCCCCCGCACGTCTGCGGAGGGCCTTTCCGACCACAAGGGGCGCATCACCGACACGTGGCCTACGTCTCGTCGAGCAGCTGCTTGATGCGCTTGGCCAGTATCTTCTTCAGACCCTCCAGGGCCGCGATGCTCACCTTCAGGACGGCCTTCTCGTCGGCGTCCTTGGTTTCCTCCAATTCCTTCTTCTTGGCAACCACCATGTCGTAATACCTGTCGCGCTCGCGGGCGATAAGCATTATGCGTTCGCTCGGGGTCGGTTCCCTGTCGGGGGTCTTCAGTGCCGCGATGAGCCCCGCAAGGCCCGATTCCGGTTTCTTCTTTTCTTCTGCCATTGTTCCGTTCCTTTGCACACTCCGGTGCGGTTTTTTCAGTGAAAATGCCTGTACATGATATACCAAATCAGCCCGACTGCCGGCACCGCCACGCACAGCATGAACAGCGAGGATATCGCCCCCGCGTGCGCCTGCGGCACCTCCCCGAGACTAGAGAGCCATGAATACAATACGTCCCACCGCATACGCCACCATGAGCGAGATACCGACTGCGTTCGTCACGATATGGCTACGGCTCATGCTTCATTCTCCCCAGCGCCTTGCGCAGCACGTCGCTCTCCTCCTCCGTGTACGTCACGGGGGCGGTACTCCCCACGTAGCAAACCTTCGCCATCCTGGTCATGGCGTTGATTTCCGTGGCCAACGCGAAGTTCACGAATCGGCCCTGCGATACTTCCAATATGTACGGTTCCATGGTATAATCCTCCTTCTCGGGTGTACCTGTATGAATAATATAATAAATTACTCGCAAGTTGTCAATATCCTATTGTAAAAATTCAGTACAAGTTCACTCACCCCGAAAATCCCGGAATCACCGAAATTTTTGAGTACATCATCTAACAATTTACCTGCGATTTTGCCCACGATGCGACAAAAACCCTAGGGGATTTTCCACCTTTTTGCCAAAATCCGATTACCTTGTCCGTAACCGCTCCCGAAATTTTTGAGTACATTTATAACTAATTATCTAAAAATTTACACCGGAGGCCTTGACCGGGTGCCCCGACTTTCCTATATTCAGTATCAAGATTCATATTCCTTCTTACAGGTACAACAAGCCCCCGACACCCTCGGGGGCTTTCCGTTTTGCCATATCCTGCCATGCCCGTTTGATTCACTGTCTGCACAGGCCCCGGACGATTGACACCGCCTCAAGGATTTCCTATATTCCCACGCAGATGCCATGGACGCATGGAACGTAGCACCGGACAGGCAGAACCGCATATCGGTGCGCAACGGATGCGGGTGCCCAAATAGTCCACCGGAACGTAGGCCGGGATGCGTGCAGACCGCACGTAGGCATACCGCCCCACCCATCCTCGGGTGGGGCTTTATTTATACAGGAATGGCGGGAACAGTATCCCGCCACATGCCGCCACTGGAAACCCCCGTACCTGGACGCTAGTCCTTCGGTATGGGCGGGCACACCGTGGCGGGTCCGCCTCCGTGCTTGGAATGGAACTCCCGGTATTTCCCCATGTCCACCCCGCCAATGCGTGCGGTAGACGGGACGCCTCGCAGCTCTCCCAGGATAGGGCGGTCCGACAGATACACGGGCGGGAGATACGGACCGTGGACCACTCCGCCACAATCACGCATGCGGGTGCGACGCCCACGATTCCCGCTCGGCCTCCCCCAGTCGTGCACGCTGAAAAGCACGCAACCGAGGACCATCACCGCCACCACGAACAATACCGTCCAAATCATCTGTCTGTCTCCTGTCATTAATTGTCAATACCTGTGTGTCAAATCCTGTCAGTTTTCCGTGTCAGATGTTGACACGGGCTGTACTCCGTACATATCCATATATACGGATACCGCACCCGTGCAGGGGTGCGTTCTGCGTGCCGAGCCATCTGCGAGAGGCAGAGGCGGGGGATTTTCGCTCTATATAACACATCACCTTGTCACCTGTTAATATAACAAATAAAACAAGAAAGCGTTATACCGATTATATCGATTCTATCAATCATGTCAATTCTACTAATTCTATCAATTATATCGATTATATCAATTAGTATAACGGAGTGCTTCCGCCTCTATAGTGAGGCCCGCCTAATTACCTGCACATCTGAACACTAGAATAGAGGGGGATGGGAGTGGGGAGCATGTATGCGGGTTCCTGGACTATGGGGACGATAGCGAGGGGTCTATGGGCTAGTGTAGGGAGTGATGTCCACCTGTGTGCGTGTGGGTGCCCTGTAGGGTATATGTGTGAGAATGGGACATAGAGTAGGGTGTGTGGGTGCGTGTGCGCTTATGATACACTTGTGTGTGGGTGTGAGTAGGTGTAGCGATAGTATGTATGGGGGGATATTGTAGGGGATTGGGGATTTGAATTTGTTTTTGGATTCGGGGTGGGGATTTCCTATTCGGATTTCCCAGAAGTTCCCAAGAATGCCCAAGCGGTCACATTGATTATAGGCGTGAGTTCTTTCGGGTTTGACACGATACGGATAGAGCAGGGGCTTTCTGCGTCATACCAGGCTTCCCACAGACCGCCCGTCGTATTGACTTCGCCCTGTTGGTCGGGGTGATACACGGACGAACAGGGCGGGGGCAGTATTTCGCCCTGGGCTACGAGGTATCGCCCGCTGCGGTTGAATGTGAAAGTGGATAGTGGGTTTAACACTAGGGTTGTAGCTTCTGTGGTTTTAGGAGGCTTTCGTTTCATAGGAGGGTCGGTTCCTTTTGGTTAGGATGATGTATGGGGATATTGTAGGGGATTGGTTCCGGGTTTGTTGTTTTCGGTTCCTGCGTGGTGCTGTACATGAAAAAGCCCGAACTATTGTGTCCTGGGCGTAAGCGGCAAATGAAAGTTTACAGGATTAGCCGTCAGCCATAGAGGTATTTCCCTTCAGTTGCTTCTCACGCAGAATGCGCAGAAAAATATCCGAGCAGACTGCATGGACTTCAAAGTTAGCAGCACGGACCTGCATACTCGTATTGTTCGTCATCCCCCTATGCCAGTAATCATTCATACTCTTGCGAATATGGGCACTCTCAATAAGGGCAAGGATGTATTTTCGGTTCTCGTACCTGTCCTCGTCCTTGGACAATTTCTGCGGGGTCTGTCGGGCAACAATAATCTGTTCCACCCTATCTTCCAATGCCTTCTCTCTCTGTTCCGCTTCGTATTCAGCCATCTGCCTGCGGAACTCCAACTTTTCATCCTCGGTCATCAAGGCGATGCGGAGATTCATTTGCAGGAGAGCCTTGATTTCCTCGGTGTTCTGCACAGCCATTTCCTGCTGTGCCATCAGTTTGTCGTGGGCTTTGCGAGCAAGAGTCAATTCCCGCTTCATAGCCTCGTGGTTGTCATAAAAGACAGAATAGCCCGATGACCTTCTTTCGCTATAGTGTTCGTGGATTTCCACTTTCGGGGCAGCAAGTCTAGCCCCGATAAACCCGCCTGCAAGGGCACCAATCGCAGCACCAATCATAACTCCTCCTATCTAGGAATAGTCAAGTTGGATATACCCTGTGTGGCCACATAGACGAATCTGTAATCGCCATCTTCAAGAATGTAAGTCCACACGGTCTTGTTCCGCAACTTGTCAATGGTGCATACATCCCCGGGCATCCCCTTGAAGGATTCATCGGGAGTTCCTACACCGATGTCGTAGCGGGTGATATGTTCGGTAGCCTGCGAATTAAGTTGGGTGCGGACTCCGTAGAACACCACCACGAACCTGCCGTCCTGTTCCAACAGGACAGCGGTATATTCCCCGACACTGCCGATGCGGGCTTGAGTGCAGAACTCCCATCCATAGTTGAGATATTCCATCACCTTCTTGGTAAATTCTTGATTCATCGTAGTTGCCATTGTTTTATCCTCGGTTAATCTT
>Ga0310786_10012693_pt1 | contig 10418 bp, 3 predicted proteins | sample AusTroGonzalo_MG_FD_203881 | JGI IMG/M metagenome (GOLD analysis project Ga0310786, IMG submission 203881) | Bovine rumen microbial communities from tropical cattle in Woodstock, Queensland, Australia - Gonzalo_03 (v2) (version 2) | ecosystem: Host-associated > Mammals > Digestive system >... | reverse complement strand
GACTTCTTGGCTAAGAAGGCTGGCGGAAAGCGTGGTGGTTCCGACCAAGTAGGCCAGTGTGGCGATGTGGGTCAGTTCTCTAGTTATCTGCCTGGGGCCAGCAAGCCGTCCGAATACACCTATTTGCAGTCCGACTCGCTTTACGCTCTCGAAGGTGAAGGTGGTCTGGGCTTTGTGATGCTGGACAGCGAGGGTAAGCTGAAGTATGCAGCAAACTCCAAGAATTTCTGTATCCCCACCAGCGTTGGAACAGATTGGACCATATATTCATACGATGAGGGCGGCATTTTGCACGAAGTACCAAAGGCTGGCGATGGTACCGTTTACATCACGCTTCTTTCTGCAGGATCTCTCAAGACCAAGCAGGAGACCAAGCAGGCTATCAAGTTGGTTGTCAGCGGTCCGATTAATTCTACTGACATCAATTATATGAAGCAGCTCGTCAATACGGAGAATCTGCAGTCCATCGACCTGGAACAGAGCAGAACTACCACCATATCTGCCAATGTGTTCCATGGAATTAAGAAACTTGCCTCCATAAAGTTCCCCTTAACATTGACCAGTATAGGCTCAAATGCCTTCTCCAACTCAGGTCTTAGTACGATTGTGATTCCCGATAAGGTGACCAGTGTTGGTGAAGATGCTTTTGCTTATTGTAGCAACCTCACCTCTGTACTAATAGGCGAGAAGGTTAAAACGATGAATCAGGGCGTGTTCTATGATTCTAAGGTTAAGGATGCTTATGTGAAGGCTCATACACCTCCAACTATTTCTTCCTATCTCTTCTCAAGTAATCCCACTATCCATGTCTATTCACAAGACTTGGCTAAATACCAGAAGTCTGCTTGGGCAGAGTATGGTACTATTGTTGGTGATTTGGAAGAGTGCGATATTATTGTTACTCCTATCGTTGTTCCAATGGCTGATACTAAGACCATACTGGAAGACGGTCCTGTTTATAACTTGCAAGGTATTCAGGTTGCCAATATGCAGCCTGGTACTATCTATATTCAGAATGGTAAGAAGTTCCGATATTAACATAATATAAGATGGGAGGGTTGAGTTCACCCTTGACCCTTCTCTCTTGGCTTTTGAGAAATAAATTAATACCAATGAAACGTAACAAGATAATCATAAAGGCATTGCTTCTGAATATTGCCTTTTTGTGCTCGATGAACAGTTGGTCGGCAACAGAATTGAATGTTGCCAAGGCTGGAACGCTGCAAAGCCTGATGCAGGACATTACGCCAGAGAAAGAGTTGTGCTTGACGGGCTCCATTAATGGTACTGACGTGAAGTACATCCGCGAATTGCTGACTGCCGGCAAGGTTACAAGACTTAATCTTCAGGATGTACGCATTGTGAAGGGTGGGGTAGCCTATAATGAAAGCTATACTACGGCTAATGACGTGCTGGGCGACTATATGTTTGCCGACTGCTCCAAACTCACAAAATGTATCCTTCCTAAGACAATTACATCGATAGGTCGTTATGCTTTCTCGCATTCAGGACTCAAGGAGGTGGATATTCCTAATACTGTGACCCGGCTTGGCCATGCCTCTTTTGCCGACTGTAACTCATTAACAAAGGCGGTTATTGGCAGTAAGGTCTCTTTCTTGGAGCAGGCTGTGTTTTATAACTCGTCTCAGATGACAAATATATATGTAAAGCCTAAGACTCCGCCATATCTGGATGCCTACATCTTTACTACCAGACCCACTATCCGCGTGTATTCCAGTGTGTTAGAAGAATACAAGGCTTCCAGCTGGAAACAATACGGTACCATCGTCGGATCGTTAGAAAGGTATTATCCGGACGAGAATAACGACTCCAGTGATATAGTCAATGAAAATGCAGGCACTTGGTTCGAGGATGTTGCCTGCACCCAGCTGAAGCCCGAATACAAGGCAATGTCCGACGAGGAACTGACGGCCTCTCTGAAGGCTGGCGGCATGCCTGAGTATATGGTTGATATTGCCTTGAAACTGAAAAACGATCAATGGGCTGCCTATGAGCAGGATTTCCGTATTCATAGTTACAACGCCTATAGTGATGCAGGTTACTGGAATAATAAACTGCGTTGCACTGGCGGCTCTTTCATGGGGAATCCCACAGGTATCTATACCAAGGGTGACGAACCGCTTTATGTGTTTGTGGACGATGACGTTCCTGCAAATGCAACACTCTATATAGCCGGTTGTGCAGGAAATGACTTGGTTACAAGTGCCAAGCAGGGAAAGATGTTGAAGAAAGGTCTGAACGTGGTGGACGGAAAGGAGAATTCTCTTTTCTACGTCCTTTATATAGCTGATACGCAGAAGATGACACAGACGCTGAGTGAATGGCCTGCTATCAAGATTCACATTGAGGGTGGCTTGGTGAACGGCTACTATGATATCAGTCGGCATAGCCAGGCTGATTATAAAGCGATTCTGAAAGCTGCCAAGCATGAACGTTTCACGGTGAAGGGAGGACAGTCGCTCTTCAACTTCAAAACAAGTACCTACAAGTCAGTATGGCCTTCGAGTGTTGACAAGAGTATCTGCTGGTTTGATAGTCTGACCGTTTGGGAGAAGGAACTGATGGGTATATGCGAATCTGTAGCTACAGGCAAGCGTGCCGGAGCGCCTTTCTATCTGGCAGGTGGCGAAGCCATCTTCCCCCTCTATTACAACAATCCCAACTTTGCCATTGAGGGTGAGGCAACAGACGGCGGCTATGCCAACTCCGCTTATTTCAGGACAATGTACAATACAGCAGGCTGTGTGCAAAGCTCGTTCGACGTAAGTCGCACAGCCGACTTTGATGAATGGTGTGCTGCACATGAATGTGGCCATAATAACCAGGGGGCAATAACCGTAGAAGGTGGAACGGAGGTTAGCAACAACCTGTTCTCGAACTACATTCGCTTCCATGACGGTCTGGTCACCACAAGCGGAAACTCCCTTGCTACCATTATGGATGAATATGCTCGGCATGAGCCGTTCTTTACCCGTTCGCTGAACAGCCAGATGCGTATGTACTGGCAGCTTTACCTCTATTATCACTTGGCACAGAAGAACACCTCGTTTTATCCCGAACTCTTTAAGGCGTTACGTGCAGATCCTCTGACGCTGTATAGTTCGAACACCGGTTGCCTGAAATTTGTGCGTAAGGTGTGTGAGATAGCGCAGGAGGACCTCACCGATTTTTTCCGTATCTGGGGTTTCTTTGAGCCACTCAATAACTATATCGTTAATGATTACGGTGAACATAAGATGACGGTATACCAGTCTGATATCAACAAGACGTTGGCTGAGATTGCCAAATATCCTACCAAGAATCGCGAGATTATCTTTATCGAAGACCGTATCGAGAGTATTCCTACTACGGATTTCCTCACTACAGCAGGGCAGAAGCGTAGAGAATCTGACCAAGTGGGCCAGTGCGGCGATGTGGGTCAGTTTACTGATTATCTTCCTGGAGCTGGCAAACCGTCGGAATATTCTTATCTGCAAGCAGATTCGCTTTATGCCCTTGAAGGCGAAGGTGGGTTGGGATTCCTGATGCTGGATGCTGAGGGTAATCTGAAGTTTGCTGCCAACGCCAAGCACTTCTGCATTCCCCTCTCCCTAATGGAGGACGATGGGACCCTTTATTCATACGATGAAGGGGGCGTGCTGCATGAAATCAACAAGGCCGGAGACGGAACAGAGTATGTGAAAATGACGCAGGCAGGATCGTTGTCCAGAAATCTTACTGACAAAGCAATCAAAGCAGTTATCAGCGGTCCTCTTAATGGGACGGATATCAAATACTTGCGTCAGCTTCTCACAGAGGGTAATTTGGCATCTATCGACCTTACGGATGCCAAGATAGTTGCAGGTGGAACCTCTTACTATCAAAGCTACAAGACCGCAGCCAATACTATGGGTGTTTATATCTTTGATCATTTCAAGCAGCTTGCCTCTATTAGTCTGTCTTCTAAGACTACCTCGATAGCAGAACATTCTTTCCGCGGGTTAGGAGTTAAGATGATTGAGATTCCGGATGCTGTAACATCCATTGGCCTTGAAGCCTTTGGCGATTGCAGTATGCTCTCAACGGTTATTCTAGGCAAGGGACTAAAGACGATAAGTCAGGGCGTTTTCTACAATACTCCCGTTAAGGATGTCTATGTAAAAGCCCTTACACCTCCAACCCTCTCAGATTATATCTTCAACAGTAATCCTACGATTCATGTTTATGCCAGCTCTCTTGCCAAGTATCAAGCATCCAGTTGGGCAAAGTTCGGCACTATTGTCGGTGATTTGGAGGACTTCATAGATGGCATACAGCCTATCGACGAGGAATTTGCGGAGGATAAGAATGAAGCCCCCGCCTATAATTTACAGGGAATACAGGTTACCGACTTGCAGCGGGGAACCCTCTATATACGGAACGGAAAGAAAGTAATATACTGATTTAACTTAAAAACTTATATATATGAAGACCTCGAAGAAAATCCTAAAGGTAATGCTCCTGGGTATTGCCTTACTCTGTTCACAGAACCTATGGTCCGTAACTGAGATTAATGTGAGTGAAGCTGGTACGCTTTCTACTCTGTTGACCAGTACCGAGTCAAAACTGAAGATTACAGGTGTTATCAATGGTACGGACATCAAATATATCCGTTCACTGGTAACAGCTGGTACGGTAACATCACTTGACTGGTCGGAAGTCAGTATCGTTAGCGGTGGAGAGGCTTACTTTGGAACGTTCACTACAGCGAACAATGTGATAGGCGAACAGATGTTCACCGAATGTGCTAACCTACAGGAGATGATTCTGCCCACAAACATAACAGCTATCCTGAGCAACGCTTTCTCCCGGACGGGACTTAAGGCAATAGATATTCCCAACTCGGTTACCCGTTTGGGAATGGATGCCTTTGCCTATTGTTCTTCGTTGGCCAAAGTGGTTATTGGTTCCAAGGTGAGGCAGATGGAACAGGGCGTTTTCTGGTCTTCTGATGTCAAGAATGCCTACGTTAAACCCGTCAATCCTCCTGCTGTTCCTTACTATCTGTTTGGCTCTAATCCCAAGATTTACGTCTATACAATGGTTCTGTCGGACTATAAGGCATCTGATTGGAATGGATTAGGTACTGTCGTAGGTGGATTGGAGAACTACTATTCAATGGACGCAGATCCTAATACTGCAGCCAAGGCCATGAATGGAAAGTACTTCGAGGATGCTGCCTGCACACAGTTAAAGCCCGAGTATCAGGAAATGACGGATGAAGACTTGACTGCCGCCCTGAAAGAAGACGGAATGCCAGAGCTGATGATAACTACCGCCCTGAAGGTAAAGAACCAGACTTGGGCAGCTTACGAGGAGGGATTCCGCATTCATACATACAAGGCTTACAGTGATGCCAACTATTGGAATGACAAGATGATGTCTTCGGGTGGTTCATATATGGGTAACCCCACTGGCATCTATGCTGAGAATAATGGTGATGAGATTTACGTCTTTGTGGACAGCGACATCCCTTCTGATGCTACCTTGTACTTTGCAGGTTGTGTCGAGAATGAACTCATTACCAATGCCACCATGGGAACGAAGTTGAGTAAGGGACTTAACATTATAGAAGGAACCAAGAATGCACTCTATTATGTTGTTTACACGGCTAATACGCAGTCTATGAAGAAAACCCTGAGCGAATGGCCTGATATGAAGATTCACATTGAGGGTGGTAAGGTGAATGGTTATTATGATATCAACTTCCATACTTCTACCGACTACCTGAAGATCATGAAGGCAGCCAAACTTAATCGCTTTACTGTTAGGGGTGGGCATTCGCTTTATCATCTGAAGACCGCTTCCTACAAGGAGGTGTTCACTACCTCTTCCAAGATGAACAAGAGCATCTGTTGGTTCGATAGTGTTGCTGTATGGGAGAAGAACCTAATGGGTATGACCGAGGAGGTGGCATCAGGTAAGAAGGCTGGCTATCCCTGGTATCTGACAGGCGGCGAGGCTATCTATCCCATCTATTATAACAACCCCAACTTTGCTATCGAAGGTGAGGAGAGTGATGCTGGATATGCTAACTCTACACCTTACAGAACCTCTTACAACGGTTTTGCATGTATAAGGAACTGTTTGGATGCTACCAATTCCAATATGGATGACTGGTGTGCTGGTCATGAGTGTGGTCATAACAACCAGAAGGCTATCAATGTGGAGGGTTGTACGGAAGCCTCTAATAATGTGTTCTCCAACCTTGTCCGCTATCTTGACGGTCTCAATACATCCGGCGGCTCAACCCTTTCTACCGTAATGGACGAATATGCCCGAAGGGTTCCCTTCTATTACCGAGACGTGAACAGCCGTTTACGTTTCTACTGGGATCTCTATCTGTATTATCATCTGGGCCAGAAGAATACCTCTTTCTATCCCGAACTATTCAAGGCATTACGTAAGGATCCTTTGACACTTTATAATACCACAAATAATAATAGTGGCGGTCTGAAGTTTGTACGCAAGGTTTGCGAGGTTGCTCAGGAGGATTTGACGGACTTCTTTACCATCTGGGGCTTCTTCGAGCCTATAAAGCGTGGAAGTACATTGGAGGATTACGGTGTTCATCCAATTACTGTGTTAAGCTCCAATATCAGTTCTACGAAGAATAACATAGCCAAATACGAAAAGAAGAATCGTGAAATCATCTTTGTGGAAGACCGTGCTGACTATGTTCTTTCTACAGGATTCCTGCAGGCAGCAGGCAGAAAGCGAAATGGCTCAGACCAAGTAGGACAATGTGGCGACCTCGGTCAGTTTACCAGTTATCTGCCAGGAGCTTGTGAACCTTCAGAGTACGTTTATCTGCAGGCCGATTCACTCTATGCAATGGAGGGAACAGGTGGCTTAGGTTTCCTGATGTTGGACGAGGAGAATAATATCAAGTATGCTTCAAACTCCAAGAACCTATGTATCCCGAGCTGCGTGGGTGATGGTTTTACCATCTATTCCTACGATGCGGACGGCACTTTGCACGAAGTCGCTAAGTCAACAGGTAGCGGGACAGAGTACGTACAGATGACCACAGCAGGAAGGCTTAAGTCGCAATTGCAGAATAATCAGGTCATCAAGTTGATTGTTAGCGGTCCGATTAACACTACTGATGTTAACTATATGAAGCAGCTTGTAACCAAAGAGAATCTGCAGTCCATCGACCTGATTCTGGCAAAGACAAGCTCTATCGCGAGCAGTGCCTTCCAGAGCATCAAGAAGCTTATTGCAATGAATTTGCCGCAGACCCTTACTTCGATTGGTTCTAATGCCTTCTCCAGTTCAGGACTTAAGTTTATAGAGATACCTGATAAGGTGACAAGCGTAGGCGGTGATGCCTTTGCATACTGTGACCAGTTGACAACAGTAGTTGTTGGTAAGGGGGTTAAGACAATGGATCAGGGTGTATTCTACAGTTCTGCCGTTAAGGAGGCCTATGTGAAGGCACTTACTCCTCCCACCATAGGTAATTACCTCTTCTCCAGTAAGCCCGTCATCCATGTTTATTCCAGTTCACTTGATGCTTATCTGGCATCTGGATGGGCAGATTTCGGCACTATTGTAGGTGATTTGGAAAACTGCGAGATTATTACGGCTATTCAGGCACCTGACGAGGATTCTTCTATGGAAGGCTTGACAGATACTCCCGTATATAATTTACAGGGTATCCAGGTTACCAAGTTGCAGCCTGGAACCGTGTACATAAAGAACGGCAAGAAGTTTATTTTTTGACTTCGCTAATTAATAAAGGAAAATCTTGAAATCCTTGATACTTCCGGGAGCGCCTTGCTCTGCGCGAGGCAAGTACTCTAAGGCTGTGAGGGTTTGAACAGAACCTAAATCAATAACTAACAGATGGGGAGCTGCGGCTCCCTTTTCTGTTTGCCAATAGGTGCTTTCTTGAAGGTCGAATACCTTGTCGCCCAAGCGGTTACCGTTCTCGTCCTCTGAATTGGCATACTTTGTTGTCCAGGATTCACGACTGATGCGATTCCCCTTGGTATCTTGTAGATAAATTTCAGCAATGGCCACACAGTCACCTTCCTTTTGGGTGCTTAGGCATTCGATAGCCAAGTAACGGCCTTTGGCTGGCTTGCCGAACTGAATGGTCTGCCATCCGTTTCCTGCCTTCATCTGACCTTTGGCTATTGGCTCTTGGCTGTTCAGGTCAGGCTTGTCACCGATGTTATTGTGCTTGTTGCTCTTCTCTAGCTGCAACTTGTTCAGCTCTGGTTCTGCCTGTCCCCAAACTACACGTTCATTGGGACCAACGATGTCGAGGACTATCACCTCGTTCTTTCCCTTCTTCAACCAGCAACCCGGCACGTAGAGTGTCTGTTGCGGACCAATGCTCCAGATACGCCCCAAAGCGTGACCGTTCACCCAAACCTGTCCCTTGCCCCAAGTCTCGAAATTAAGGAATGTGTCGCCCACCTTATTTATATTAAAGTAGCCGCGATGATAACCAGCCTTGAGGATGGGTGAAAGTGTTTGTGAGCCCTCGTAACCTTGCATGAAAATCTGACCTTGGAAACTGCCCTTTATGTCGACATTCTTGATATTCTCCACCATGTCAAGTGTCTTCTTGGCTGTTTCATAGTCATCGGGGAATGCTACGTTTGTCCACATCTTCGGCTTCCATATTATCTCGGTTTTGTCAATTTCTGCACTGATGGTCACGTCGCTAACGATACCCTTATAATCCTTGATGGCGCGTCCGAAGTTTATTCTTCCCATACCTTCCACGTATATCAAAAGCTCCTCGCCTTTCTTTACGGGTGGAAGTGTGATACTCTTCTCGTTTTTAACGCGGTCAATTTTCCCGATATATTTGTCGCCGATGAATATTAGTGCAAAGTCGTGGAAATCAGCCGTAAGTACACTTGGTGATGTAATCTCAGGCAGACGGGTCGAGTAAGACATAATACCCCATCCTAAGTCCATCTCTTCAAATGTTTTCAATGTGCCTGTTTCAGACTTTTCCATAGCTGCTACCAATAGTAATGGTACGAACTCCGTTAGTTCGAACTTAGGAACGGAGATGATAGGCATCGGAGCCTTGGGAACAGCAGACATCTTTTTGCCATCATTATATTTCTCCATCATCTTTCGGAGTTCCCAGAACTTAGGAGTAGGGAGGCCCCATTCGTTGATGGGGGCGTCATAGTCATAAGAAGTTACGTCAGGTGCAAAGCCAGGAGAGTTGGCTCCTGCCCAATGTCCGAAGCTTGTTCCTCCGTGTGTCATATAGAGCGAGAAACTAATGCCTTTCGAAAGCATCTCGTCCATGCCATCCACCATGTCCTTGGCGGGACGGGTTTCGTGGCGGGCTCCCCACTTATCGAACCAACCGCTCCAGAACTCGGAGCACATCTTGGGGGCATTAGGGCGCAGTTCACCAAGTCGCCGGAACTGATTGTCGATATTGGCTCCCGTGCCGAAGTTCATGGTCCAAGTGAGGTCATCCAAGCCGTTCTTCTCGAAGTTGCTCGACCAGTCGCACTGGAACAACTCCAATTCTTTGCCATAAATTCCACGCAGACAATCGCGAATTTCTGAAACGTAGGGTTTGTCTTCGCCATAGCTTCCGTATTCGTTCTCTACCTGCATCATGATGATAGGGCCGCCATTCTGAATGGTTAGGGGAAGAAGCTGTTCGCCCACTTTCTGCTCGAATATCTTTACACGTTCCATGAAATAAGGGTCACGTTCACGAAGTTTGATATCTTTCTTCTTCAGCAACCACCAAGGCAGACCGCCCATTTCCCATTCGGCACAAACGTATGGACCTGGACGAACAATTACATACATGCCATTCTTTTGGGCAATACGGCAAAACTCCGCTACATCGTTATTATCGGTAAAATCGAACTGTCCCTCCTGCTGCTCATGGATATTCCAGAAGATGTAGATGCAAACAGCGTTCATGCCTAAGGCCTTGCACATCTGAATTCGATGCTCCCAGTAAGGGCGTGGAATGCGGGGATAATGTATCTCTGCTGCTTTCACTATGAAGGGCTGACCATTTAGGAGGAACGTCTTGTCGCCTATGGTAAACGAACCGGGTTTGGAGCTTGCCAAGGTTGTTGCAGAAATCAATGCAAACAACGCAAAAAAGGTCAGAATCTTCTTCATTTTGCTGTTAGTTTTAATTTTTCGGACGTAAAGGTATCTATTTTTCCACAAAGGTGGAAATGCTACGGGCAGAAAGTTGTGTTTTACCTTTACAATAACCTATGGGTTTCAGGTTTTCTTCTTCTACGTCGCTAGTTCGGTAAATCTGCCACTTCTTGTTCTTTTTATCAGAGAATGAAAGTTGGAAATCCTGTGTTTCTTCTGCATAATTGATGACAACGCAGACCCATTTTCCGTTCTGGTTCTTG
>Ga0310786_10012692_pt1 | contig 10418 bp, 7 predicted proteins | sample AusTroGonzalo_MG_FD_203881 | JGI IMG/M metagenome (GOLD analysis project Ga0310786, IMG submission 203881) | Bovine rumen microbial communities from tropical cattle in Woodstock, Queensland, Australia - Gonzalo_03 (v2) (version 2) | ecosystem: Host-associated > Mammals > Digestive system >... | reverse complement strand
CCGAACATCGGTACCTTGCTGCCTGCTATGGGTTATGGTGCTGAGCAAATGAAGGACCTCGAGAAGACCATCGCAAACACTCCTTGCGACGCTGTCGTTATCGGTACTCCTATCGACCTGCCTCGTTTCATCAAGATCAAACAACCCGTTGTGAAGGTCGGTTACGAACTGCAGGAGATCGGTACTCCTACTTTGAAGGAAGTTTTGGACGAATTCGTTGCAAAACACAACCTCAAACCCAAAAGACGCAAAAAATAGTATTTGTTTTGCATAAAAAAAGCGTGCCAAACGGCACGCTTTTTTTTATGCAAAAAATTAAACTTACTCGCCGAAGCGTTGTCAAAAAAATGTATTTTTGCAAACTGATTAAAATAGAAAAATTAAATTATGAAAAGAATATTTACTCTCCTGTTGGTTATGGCGGCTGTGGCAGTTAACGCTCAGTCAATCAAGTTGTTCTATGGTGAAACCCCGATGAACAATAATGATACGGTCTTTGTTCCGGTTGATGGGCACAGCGACCAAACGGATGCCTTTTTCGGTTATCAGAACCTGACTGGCAACGCTTTGGAGTTTCGTGTCAAGAAAGAGGTTATTTTCCATGGCGATGATGCAGACTTCTCTTTCTGCATTGGCGAATGCTACACCGGAAACCTCTCAATGCCTCTCTCTTTGGCAGCTAATGAGATGGTGTCTTCCTCCGATTTGATGGGTTTGCATACCATCTACATGGGTCCGGCAGAGCCCGCTTTGGTGAAATACACGTTTTTTAGAACCGATAATGAGTCTGACGCGGTTTCGTTCTATATTGGTTACAGTACAGGCAGTGAAGTGCGTGAATCCGATGTTATGAAGGTGTTACGTGCATTCCCGAACCCTGCAGTCTCCTCTGTGAACATCGATTTCGTGGCTCCTGATCATAATGCTTTCTTGGTGATTAAAAACCTCACTGGCAAGGAAGTCTATCGTGCTGCCGTCAGCAATGTCGGTCGCAAGCAAATCAACGTCACATCCTTCAGCCCTGGTGTCTATCTTTATGGTATTGAGGCAGATGGACGTATGATGTGTACTAAGAAGTTGTTAGTTAAGTAGTTCCGTTTCTTTCGTTCGGCTTTTCCATTCCAATCAATGTTGTTAGAACATTGGCTTGTGGTCACCCAGTATAACTGGGATAAGGTATTGCAGCCCAATAATTGGCTTACAGCTCTGTTTTGTGTGCTGCTTTTCCTCTTTACGCTGTTGCTTGTTACGTTTCGGCGTAAGATGCTGTTGCTTTTCCGCGCTCTCTTCTCTCAACGCCATTTTTCTCTGGTGCAACGCGACGGTAAAGTCTTGGAAACGCGAGGCTCCGTTCTACTGCTCTTTTTCAACCTACTCACCCTTACCGCAGGATTAGTGATGTTCTGCACCACCTATCTGCCTTCCCCGATGTCCAAGCTTCCCTTCATAGCTTATTTGGGTATTGGCTTTGTGGCATTGTTGTTGGCGTATGTTCTCAAATTGCTTGCTAACGAACTCTATTCTGTGCTTTTCGGTCGCGACAAGGAACGTGCGGCCATCAACCAGTACAAATTCATTGTGATGACCGACTTTTCCGTGTTGGCTTTCCCGATGCTGCTTCTAATACAGTATGCTGGCTTCCGTTTCCTCTATTACGTTCTTTTTGCTGTCTTGATGATTCTTCTTGTGATATGGCTTTATCGCCTGATGAAAATAAATTCAATGAGCGACCACGGGTTTCATTTTTTTCTCTATTTTTGCACCCTTGAAATTTTACCTTGGATATTATTGTTTAAGGTATTGTTAATTGTTTGATAGATAATAAATTAAAGAAAATAATATAGATCTCATAAAAGTATTGAAATGAGAATAAAAAACATATTAGTTTCCCAAAATGCGCCGGAGGATGTCGAAAGATCTCCTTACGGGGACTTGATTAAGAAGTATAGTATCAATATTGATTTCTATAAATTCTTTAAAATCAAATGTACAACGGCCATTGATTTTCGAAAGACGCACATCAACATTCTGGAATACGAATCCATCGTGTTTTCCAGCACGAATACTATTGACAAATTCTTTGAATTGTGCAAAGATATGCGCATCGAGATGCCGGAATCGATGAAGTATTTCTGCGCCACGGAGTCTATCGCACTCTATTTGCAGAAGTATGTTCCGTATCGGAAACGTCGCGTGTTTGCCGCAAAAGATGCACAAGTCGCCAGTTTCTATGATCTCCTCATCAAGAACAAGGCTGTCAGTATGCTGATCCCGTGTAGCCAGGACGGCATTCCACCGCAATTGGAGTCGGTGTTGACGGAGAATGAAATTAAGTTTGCAGAGGCGGTGGTCTTTAAGATCGAATTTGCGGATTTGGTACACGATGTGGATATCGACAAGTACGACATGATTGCGTTCTTCAGCCCTAACGGTGTCAAGTCGGTACAGCATAATTATCCTGATTTCCAGCAGGGAGAGAAGGCTTTTGCAGCGCTCGGCAATGCAGCTAAACAAGCAGTGGAGGAAGCCGGTTGGACTCTTCATGTGATGGCTCCCACCAAAGAGTATCCCTCCCTAACCGAGGCCTTGGATGCTTTCTTGAAAGAATATGCTAGCCGCAGACGCTAAATCGTTTTCCTTCCCGAAAACCAATCGTCTGAAATCGTCGTTGCTCATCAAGGAGGTGGTGCAACAGCGGCAGAGTGTCTTCTGCTTTCCAGTGAAATGCTTCTACCAAGTGGTGGAGGCCAATGATTTTGTTGCTCCCAAAATAGCAGTGTTAGTCTCCAAAAAACGCTTCCATCATGCTGTGGATCGCAACCGAGTGAAACGCCTGCTGAGAGAAGCGTATAGACTTCATTGTCATGAACTCACCTTGCCTGATCACCTTACGTTGAATATGTGTTGGATGTTTGTGGGGGTAGAGAAGCCCACGCAAGAGCAGGTGGAGGCTGCCGCTGTACAGATATTCCAGGACCTTACGTCCAAAATAGCTTCCGAAAAGCCATGAAAAAGCTCTACCAAGGCTTTTGTAAAATCTTGTCTATGATGTTGATAGGGCTGATTAAGCTCTATCAGGTGACTTTGTCGCCCTTCATCGGGCGTTCATGCCGTTACACGCCCACTTGCTCCAACTACGGTATAGAGGCCATCCAAAAGCACGGTCCGTTCAAAGGCACGTGGCTGACCATCAAGCGTGTGCTCTCCTGCAACCCGTGGGGCGGGAGCGGGTATGATCCGGTGCCTTGAGGGTTTATCAATGCACAATTCACAATTCACAATGCACAAATCACAATTAGGGGGCGATATTTGTGGGTTTAGAGTTAATTGTTTAGGGCAAACAGCCAAAGTCCAAGTCTATATCTAAGTCATTTGTCTATGTCATAAATCATAAATCAAAAATCACACATCTTACGTCACACATCACACGTCATACGTCCCATTTTTTTTGTTTCTTTGCAGTCTTTAAAAAACCGCAATTAATCTTAGGGATTATTTCGCCATCTATTTGTTAATGAACAGAATAAGAGGTTTTGGGAAGATTCGAGAGCTGACCGTTTTGGTGGGATGGGTCGGATGTTTGCTCCTGCAATGTGCATTTTGGGGCGGACTTTCGGCGCAGGATCTCCGTGGAAAGGTCTATTCTGTGGACGAAAAAGGCGATACGGTGGCGGTTTATATGGCCCGTTTGCAATGGCTGAATACTTCCGTGGGCACTTATACGAATCCTCGCGGCTCCTATCGTTTACCGTTTGCGAAAACCGATACACTGTTGGTGAGTTATTCTTTTTTTAAGCCAGACACACTGATTATTACATCCGATATTAAACAGCGCAACATCTATCTCAATATGACTCAGCCACTGCAGGAGGTGGTGGTCTCGAAACGCAAAAAGTCTAAATATGTCCGTAAAGGAAACCCTGCCGTGTTGCTCGTGGAGAATGTGATAGCGCGTAAGGATTCGAATTATATCGATTTTGCAGATAGCTATAAATCAAAGATTTACAAAAAGATGGTAATGTCTTTCGGGCGATTTGACATGAATTTCCAAAAAAATTCTTTCAATCGTCAGCTCTCCTTTTTGGAAAAATATATCGATACTATCCGGACGGATACGGTTCCTGTGTTGGCATTCTCCATCAGAGAGTTTTTGTTGGATCGTTATTATCAGAAATCGCCTCATAAGAATATTAACTATGTGACAGCCAAACGAATGCAAGGCATAGATGAGGTGCTACAAGAAGAGGGTCGCGGAGTGAATCTAGATGCCATGTTTGCCGAAGTGAATATTTTTGAAAATAATATTGACTTGATGCTTAATAGGTTCGTAAGTCCGCTCTCCTCCACGATAGGGACATTGTATTACCATTATTTCATTACGGATACCCTACTGGTTGACAGTATTCCTTGCATTGAGCTCTCTTTTTCGCCAGTCAACAGCCGGACTTTCGGCTTCACAGGGCGGCTCTACATTGTGAATGACGGTACATACGCCTTAAAAAAGTACGCTATCAATGTTCCCATCGACATCAATATGAATTATGTGAAACGACTGATTGTCGAGCAGGACTATAAGAAAATTGACAGTATTGGTTTGTGGGTGCCGAACACATCAGAAACGTTTGCCTCGTTTGTTATCATAAAGCGAAAGAAAAAGAAACAGCGTCAGGTCTATATTCGTCAGAATACTATCTATTACCAATATGAGATTGGAGCCAGTATTCCAGATTCGTTGTCGTCTAAGGGAGGGGAGGTTGTGGCCTCAGATGCAGAGAAGTACAAACGGTGGCAGTGGGGAATGATGCGTCCGGAACCTTTGACCCGACAAGAGTCCGTCATTGACAGCCTTTCAAGCGAGTTTCGTCGGTTGCCAGCATATAAGGTGTTGGAAAAAACGGCAGAAATCATAGCAACAGGGTATATCCCCATAACTAAGAAACGGAAGGATAGTCCTTTAGACATAGGTACGATTTACGATATGATCAGCTACAACCCGACGGAGGGACTTCGGTTGCGTGTCGGAGCTATGACCACCGCCAAGCTTGACGATCGATTGTTCTTGACGGGCTATGTTGCTTTTGGTTGCAAGGATTTACGGTTCAAGTACAATGCAACCATGATTTACAGTTTTGTGAAGAAAGAGCGTCACTACAACGAGTTTCCTCGCCATGCTCTATATCTCAGCACTAGTTATGATATGGAGATGATAGGGCAGAGCTTTTCTTATATGGACCGCGACAATATACTGATGTCCTATACCGTTGACTCGCTGTCATCTTCGTCGCAGTATGTCCGTCGTCATAAGTTGCGTTATTTACGTGAGTGGAAGAATAAATTCAGTATTGACACGTGGTTTCAATATGAGAGCAGTGAAGGTGCGGGCACGTTGAACTACTGGAGAATTAATCCAGACGGCACCACCACGCGTATTAACGATTATCAGAATATGGAGTGGGCGGTGAAGATTCGTTGGGCTCCTGGCGAGCGGATTTACAACAACCAATCTGGAAAGGGTGATATGCTCAGATTAGCCAAAAGTCCAGCTGTGCTGCAACTAACACATACTTTCGGTCTTTTGGGAGGGCTAGATTGGTACAACCGGACGGAATTATCCGTTGAGAAACGGTTTGGACTTTCTGCGTTCGGCTATATCGATGTGTTGGCGCAAGGAGGCATAGTCTGGAACGCGGTACCTTTCCCGAAACTTTTTGTTCCGCAGAGCAATCAGTCGTGGTTTCTCACGCCCAATACATTCTGTTTGATGAAGCCGATGGAGTTCATCATGGATAAATATATAGGGCTATATGCTACTTATCACCTGAAAGGATGGATTTTCAACCGTATTCCGTTATGGAATCGTCTGCATTTCCGCGAAGTGATTTCGTTTAGCGGCGTTTACGGCGGATTGTCGGCCAAGAACACGCCGTCGCCAAGCACCCCAGGCCTCTACGTGCTGCCCGACGGCTGCTCGCCAATGGGAAAAGTGCCATATATGGAAATCACCGCCGGCATTGAAAACATTTTACAAGTTTTGCGCATCGATTACGTCCGCCGCCTCACCTACGCTAAAGACCTGACGGGCTGGGGAAAGAATGGAGTGAGGGTGTCGTTGGAGATTAGTTTTTAGGCAAAAGGGAATAGGGGAGAGAAGGTTAGGAGGTTAATAGGTTAAAGGGTTAAGAGGTTTGATATTTGGAGTAGAGACGTCATATTATAGCGTCTCTACGTTTATGGCGTTTCTACATTATATCTTTTGTATCCCGATATGTCCGCCACAAATACACAATCGCCATGGCGCTGACGAGGGCACAGGAGATGGCCGTGGGGATGGAGCCGCGCACGTCAGTGAATTGCAGGTCGTTGGTGTTGATGCCACGGCCTTGCAGGGTGTAATCGATTAAGATGGAGAGGGCGTTGTGTAGCACGTGGGCCAAAATGGGCAGCCACAGCGAACGACTCCAGAAGAAAAGGTATCCCAAATAGACTCCTAACACAAAGCGAGGGATAAATCCGTAGAATTGAAAATGCAATGCGCTGAATATCAGTGCGGTGATGAGAATGCCGATATGCGGATTCTTGGTCCATTTCATCATCAGAGGCTGAAGAGCTCCTTGGAAGAAAAACTCCTCACAGACACCCGCCAACACTGCGAATATCAGCAGGTTGGAGATAAGATCCCAAGTGCTGTGTTGACTGGTGACGAGTTCCAGGATGTGGTTGGCGGCTTCTTCCATATTGCGCATGAACTCTGCCACGGAACCTTCCTGCGGCATGATGTTCTGGTTGAACGCTGACAGTACGCCCACGACGGGCAGCAAAGTGATGGAGAGAATCAGCACGATGTTGGTCATAGCGTAGGGCGGTTTCCGGTTGGCGGCGTTGTAGTTGAACCACATACGGTCCTGACAGTAGGCGAACAGTAGCGCAGGCACAAGGAATGCGCCGATAGTCGTGAGCATCTGTGAGATACGGATGGCCGTCACAGGGTCGGAGGCCTCCAACATGTTTGGGGTGTGGTAAATCAGCAGGATGATGAGCTCCCCGAGGGAGGTGAAAATCAGCAGTCCGCCGATCATTAACAGCGCCAACACCAGCAGTTGTATCCAATAGGATTTTTGTTGTAATTGCATCTTTTTAATCGTTTACCGTTTAATGTAGAGACGCGATTCATCGCGTCTCTACATAGGATTACGTTTTATAGATTACCATCTCTTGACCACAATCTTTCTTGTCACGCTTTGTCCGTCGTCGAGCAGGACTTTAACCACGTAATGTCCTGTTGCAAATCCGGTAACGTCAATTTGCATGCTTTCAGGACTGTCGGCATTGACCTTGCTGACAAGTTTGCCGTTGAGGTCATAGACGAACACTTGTTTCATTCTTTCACCGGTGATATTGAGAACTGCAGAGGTCGGGTTCGGGAAGAACTTGAAGTCGGGCACCATCACGTACTCTTCGATACCGTCGTTGTACTGGACGTAGAGGGAGAGGTGGATGACAGAGTCGCAGCCTGCAAGTGTGTAGTATTGGATGTCGTATTCGTAGGTGCCACTGTCCGCAGGGGTGATAACGAAGCTGCCGTAGGTGTACTCGTGCTCGCGCATTGCGGTGTCGTTCACGAAAATGTCGTAGGTCGGGTTGACGGTGAGATGGAGTACATAGACGGAGTCGCAACCGTTGGCGGCGACAAGGCTATCGTAGTAAGTGCCTTCCGTGTCGAAGACGAAGCCTCTCCATTCGTACGGGGTGTTCTGGCAGGTCTCTCCGTAAGTTTCAGAGACGAATGCAGGCAGTACGGTGAGGATGAGGTTGACGGTGCTGTCACAACCGACACTGTTGTCAAGATATTGATGGAGGTAGAGGGTGCCGGCTTGTGCGGCGAGAGTGTCGAAACCGTAGAGGGTGTAGTAGCTGCCTTCGCAGACGGTGTCTCGGAGGGTGACTACATTGCTATTGTTAACAGTGAGTGCAAGTTCGAAGACATCCAAACAGCCGAAGGTGTTCTGGACAGTATCGAAGTAATGTCCCGAAGCAGAGAGGTTGAATCCGCGCCAAGAGTACGGCAAGTTGCCGTCACAAACGGTGTCGGTGGTCAGGATGTATTGCGACGGGTTGACAGTGAGGTTCAGCGTGAAAGTGCTGTCACAACCGTTGACGGCAGCAACGGTGTCAAAGTAGCTGCCAGCGGCCGTCAGTACCTGTCCGTGCCAGAGATACGGCAGGTCGTAATCGCAGACGGAAGCGCTCTCAGTGGCGTGGTAAGACGGGTTGACGAAGAGAGTCAGACGGTAGATGCTGTCGCAATGGGTCGCTTCGGTTTGCAAGTAAACCTCGCGGAAGCCTGCTTCGTTGAGGGTGAAATCTCTCCAAATGTACGGCAACTCATCGCTGCAGATGGTGACGGTGTCGTGGAAGAGGTAGGTCGGGTTGACGATGACCATCACCTCTTCAATGATGCGGCAACCGGTAGTCTCATTGTACATAGTATCGCTGTAAATACCTGCTTCAGAGAGCGTCATGCCGTGCCAAGTTTCGGATTCTCCGTCGCAGAGCACGATAGGATCATTCACCACAACCTGCGTCTCGTTGACAGTAAGGTTCAGCACGAAGACGCTGTCACAACCGTAGAAGGAAGGCAGAGAGTCGTAGTAAACGCCGCTCTGGGTGTATTCACCGCCTCTCCAGAGGTAAGGAAGCGTGTGGTCGCAAATCTCAGCAGTCTCCGTAAAGCTGTACTCTTGAGCCTCGATGAGGGTGAGGGTGACGACGCTGTCGCAGAGGCCTTCACGATCAAAGGTGACCGTATAGACACCTGCAGCGTTGAAGGTTTGTCCGCCGTAGCTGAACGGGAAGTCGTTGGCGCAGACGTGCTGGGTCTCAGTTCCTTGCGCGGTGGGGATAACGTTCAAAGTGACGGTGACGAGACTGTCACAGAGGTTGACGGCGCTGAAATGCACATCGTGGGTGCCAGCGGTCATAAGGGTGGAGTCACCGTAGAAGACAGGCAGTTCCTCTTGACAGACGGTCAGCTCGTCGTATCCATGGTAAGTTTCGTTGACGATGAGGGTGAAGTAGGTGATGGTGAGACAACCGTCAAGGTCAGCTTCGGGGATGTCGAAGGTGCCGGCATGGTCGAAGGATTCTCCCATGAAAATAATGGGTAGTTCGTTGTCGCAGACGGTCTGCGTAGCGGTGTGCTCGGTGTTGGGCGTTACAAAGAGTTCGAGGTTCCAAACACTGTCGCAACCGTTGACGGTTTGCAGGTTGACGGAGTAGCTGCCGGCTTCAGTGAAACTGTAGCCTGTGCAGAACTCGTAAGGCAACATGCCGTTGCATACGGTGACCATAGTGTCGCGGCTATAGGTCGGATGGACCTTAAGGTGCAGACGGATGATGCTATCGCAACCTTCTACGGTCGAGTAAAGTATGTCGTAAACATTAGTTGTCCAGTATTCTTGACCGTCCCAAGAGAAAGGCAGATCTACGTCGCAGACATCAACGATGGTGTCTAATGTGTATGTCGGGTTGATGGTCAGATGCAGTGTGGCGATGCTGTCGCAACCGTTCACAGTTTGGAGATTGAAGACTGTTACAGACTGTTCGGGAGTGCCAGCAGCGAATACTGTATCGCCGTAAGTGTAAGGCAGTTCACTTTCGCAAATAGTAACGTAATCATCGGTAGCAATGGAATTGTAAATCGTCAAGTGCAAGGTGATAGTGGAGTCACAACCGTTGATGCCGGTGAAAACTTGCTCATAATCGCCGGAAGTCGTGTAAGTAGAGTCATTCCATGTGTAAGAATCGCAAGCGGTTTCGGAGAATTGATTGAATTGAGCGTGGTTGACGGTCAAATGCAATGTGACAGTAGAGTCGCAGCCGTTGTGGTCGGTGAAGACCTGCGTATAATCGCCCGAAATAGTATAAATGGAATCATTCCAAGTATAAGAATCGCAAGCAGTCTCGGCAAATTGCTCTGATTGAGCGTAATGAACAGTCAAGTGCAAGGTGACCGTGGAATCGCAACCGTTTCTATTAGTGAAAACTTGAGTATAATCACCAGAGGTGGTATAAACAGAATCGTTCCATGTGAAACTGTCACAAGCAACCGTGTCGAAAGCGAAAGTCTCGGAGTAGTTGACAGTCAAGTGCAGGGTGACGGTGGAGTCGCAAGCGTATCTGTTGGAGAAATGTTGTACGTAATCGTTGGAAACCGTATAAACAGAGTCGTTCCAAGTGAAGCTGTCGCAAACAACAGTGTCAAATTCAGTGGTTTCTGCATAGTTGACGGTCAGGTGCAGGGTGACGGTGGAGTCGCAACCGTTTCTGTTGGTGAAATGTTGTACGTAATCGTTGGAAACTGTATAGACAGAATCGTTCCAAGTGAAAGAATCGCAGACAACAGTGTCAAATTCATTGAT
>Ga0310786_10012691_pt1 | contig 10420 bp, 4 predicted proteins | sample AusTroGonzalo_MG_FD_203881 | JGI IMG/M metagenome (GOLD analysis project Ga0310786, IMG submission 203881) | Bovine rumen microbial communities from tropical cattle in Woodstock, Queensland, Australia - Gonzalo_03 (v2) (version 2) | ecosystem: Host-associated > Mammals > Digestive system >... | reverse complement strand
TGCCGTAGCATCGATGGTGGCGTTCATCTGCCATATACCGCTCTGGTCGGCAGACCTGTCGGTAAGGGTAAAACTCATGTCCGCTTTGTCGAGCGTCAGGAAGCGGTCGGTAGCCGTGATGGCGGATACCGTATTGCCGTTGAGGTCCAAGGTGATATCATTCTCGTTCACCGTGGCAGCCAAGGTATGCGGACCGTAGAACAACGCATCCTTCATAAGCGTCACCGTCGCCGGACTTGTCTGCTGACGCGCATAACGGATGGCGCCTTGCAGCATAGCGAACTCTTTCTCCTCGCCATCCACCTTCACTTTCGCGAGTCGCTCGGAAGTGGGCACTACCTGATAGCGGAAACCGTACGCATAGAGCGGGTCTGTCTCCGGCAGTTCGGCAAGCGTATGGTCGTCCGCGATATGCAGCGGCAGGTCTTTGAATGTATTGAAATAGCCGCCCGTCAGTTCTTTCATATCCGAATTAGCGGCATCCGCATTGGACCCGCTGCCGGTACCTTGGAGACACATGAACCGACCGCCTCGCACGATGATGTCGCGGTTGGCCTTGCCGTACGCGCCGACAGTCCCTGCGCGCTGATAGAAGGTACGGGAGTTCTCCGGCGTATTCGTCACGAAGTTTCCGTCCAGTACCGTTACGAGGCTGCTCATCGCATAACCGCCGTCCGGCGAGGAAGAGATAGCGCCGTAAGAAGTAACCGCCGTAGCTGTTTTCTCTTCGGCGTTGACATAGAATGAACCGCCGTTGACTTCTATTTCCGCGAGGTTGTTCGCATCATCCGCATCGCAATAGTTATCGCTATTCCACGGCGCTGCCACAACGCCTCTTGCGTTGGAGCGACAATAGATTTGGAATACCGGATTGCCGGAGACGGTAGCTTTGTTACGATAACATGCCACACCTACCGCGGAAGTACTCTGATAGATAGTGAATGTACCTCCGGTCACGTTGAGCGTACCCCAACTGCGGAGCAGGTCCACATTACCTTCGTTTGCAACCCATGCGCCGTTGGCACGGGTATCGACGGTAAATTCGCCGCCGGAGATATTCACTTCGCCGAAGGACTCACCTATCATGTGATGCGGCGTCTGATTGTCAAACTCACGCCATTCTGCGCATTGGACACCGAACACCTGTGTAGCTGTCTCGGCAGTACAGATAACATTAAACGTACCGCCGGTCACGTTCGCTACGCCTCGGCCGGTTAGTATATTGCCGTTAAGATTCAATCCTGTTCCTTGTACTTGCAGACCACTGGCATTATGCTTGGCAGCCGAGACATTGAATGTACCGCCGGAGATATTCAGTACGCTGCTACGCACATCGGTGCCATCCTCCATTATCCAGCCGCTTGCAAAAGCACCGTACGCGAGAGAAGAAGCCGAGACATTGAATGTACCGCCGGAGATGGTAGCGACACCGGCTGTCGCGAGGAATCCATATGCCCGTTCCTCGGTAGCATTGGCGATGATGTTTCCGCCGGAAATATGGATTTTACCGTAACTGTAAACAGGGATAGCCTGATATTTGGCCTGCGCCTCTACCGTACCGCCGGTCATCGTGAATGTAGCGCCGTCTCCCCGACCGACATGTACCGTTATCGCCGGATACCAACTGTCTTCTTTATCCAATTCCGCCGTATTCTCCAGATAGAGTTTACCGCCCTCCATAATCAGTTCGCCGGTATATACCGTACAGAAGAACAAGACGGTGTCGCACTCCCGTCTCTTGTACAGACAGCCGTTCCCTTCGGCAGAGTTATCCGTAATGGTCAGTTTCGCATCCGCCTTGTCGATAATCAGCAGACGGTCTTGGATATTCTCCGTGATGGTATGGTTGTTGAGGTCGAAGGTATGGTTTGCGCCGTCCACTTTCGGGCGATAGACGATACTCTCCGTGCGCTCAATGTCCGCTAATAGTTTGACGGTAGCCTGAGGTACATTCATCACGGCCGTCCATGCATCGTCGAAATTGTCAAATTCCTGCTCGGGGTATCCTTCTACTATCACACTGACCATCGGCTCCGATGCCGCTCTCATCTGTCCCACCCCAATGGTGAACAGCAAGGTTATCATTGTTGCCAAACGTGTCCACGAATGATTAGATAGAAAATTTACGCTCATATCTTTGTCTTTTTGATTACTTATTTATCGTCCTTGCCAAACGGCAGTTCGTCCTGCGGAGTGATGTGGTCAATGGCTTTTTCGCTACTGATGACGGAATGTCCCAAGCGGTGTTCAATGTCCGCACGAGCGTTACGTGCCACTTCCGCGCCGTCTTTCGCCACATGCGCTGTCTCAATAATTCCTTTCGGGTCGCGCTCCTTGCTCAGGTCGGTAGCCGTCTGCTCCGCAAGCGCATTAAGCAGCAACTCCATATTTGTCATGTTATCACGCAGGTTCTGACTCGTCAAGCCCTTATGCTCTTTATACTCGCGCGTCGTCATGCCGCTCCAAATCTTACTCATCAAATCTGTCAACTGCGCATACTCCGACTCACTCTCCACGCCACTGCGCTTCCACTCATCCGTCAGCCCCTTGCGAATCTCAATAGTCTTGATACGTTGGTTAATCCAGCTCTCCGAATAACCTAAACGGCGATAGTCTTTGATAGCTTGCTCGATGCTGCGTTCGGGGTCTTGCAACTGGTAGAACCGCTCGCTACCCACCTGCGCTAACCAGCGTTTTACCGGCTCCGCTTTCTTCGACGGGATAGATTGAATAATACGCAGAATGCCCTCTAAATCAGCCACATCAGTCTTGTAACTTTTCCCATCCGCTGCAGGCAATTTCAGTTGGTTACAAATTGTAACCGACTCAAATCCTTCTTGGATAAGTCTGTGTTTCAAGACCTTCCAGTAGGTACGAGCATCAGCGCTATCCGTTAATACTCCGACGACATCAACAACGGAGAAATACCATTTCTCCTGAACATCGTCCCAAACGACACGAATCTTCGTGCTGTCAAATAACTTTATCAAATCGTGTGTAGCCATGTATGTACGTGCGTATGCGTGATAAAAACTGCCTGCAAAGTTACTACAAAATTTGCATATATGCAAATATTTCTGTTTTTTTTGCACGAAAAAGTCACCTTGCTTATGCTTGGTGACTCTTTCGTTTGAGGAAGATGCCGTAGCCGATGGCGAATAGCAGCATCAATAGCCATGGGGTGTTGCCCACAGGGATGAAGCCTTCCGAACCCGGATTACTCGGACCGGTACCCGGACCGTCTTTCTTCGCGCGATGCATCATCATGCGCTCGGCTTGCTCGCCCTGCTCGCCCATCATATGGTCGGACGAATACGCCGGAGTAACCCATGCCAAGGAAGGCATGGATACCGAAGCCGCGCCGGCATTCTGTATACCGCGGGAGGAACTGCCGTGAGAACCGCCCGAGACAGCAGCGACTACACCGCCTCCGCCGCCGGAACCGCTGCCGACGCTCTTGACCGTAGCCGAAGAGGTGGTATGGATCTGACCGCTCGTATTGGATGCAGGCGCAGAAGCATGACCGCTGCGGGCATAACTGCGAACGGTATTTCCGCTGATAAGCGGGGTGACGGCTCTATGCTCCGGAGCGGATACAAGAGGAACAGTAGCGGAGGAATGGGTACCGTAACTTACGGCACCCGGACGTATGGCTACGTCAAATGTCTCCTTTGGACTCTCACTTGTCAGCGCGATGATAGCGCATATCCATAAGGCCGTCACGCCTATCAGGAAGAAGACGGCGGCGCCTACACGCGGAGAGGTGAATCTTTGGTTTGAAAATATACTCATTGGACTAATACCTTACTTGTTGTTTTTTACTGTTTTACCTGTTGCATCATATATCCTGCCGTTGCGGATGATATATAACTTATCGTTGATGAGTTGCTTCTGAACGCTGGCTTCTGAATCCTGAATACCCTCTATACCTTGCGGCGTCTTCGCCAACGGCGTAGCGCTGATGATGAAGCGCGTATCGTCATTGTCCGTCGTAGCAAAGGTGTAGGTGGTCTCCGCGCTGATGAGCGTGGAAGTCTCCGTCAGCAGGTCATTGAGATACCATACCTCGTCGCCATTATAGGAGAAGGAGAACGTATATTCGCTGTCCTCGCCGGCATGGAAGCCCACTATTGCGCCTTCGAACGCAGGAATAGCGCTAATCACATCCTTCGTACCGTCCTCACGCAGCGTGTACATGAGCGGACCTGCGCCCGTTCCGTTGATATTCTCGCCATCCCATCCGAGGTCATAGCCGCGGCTGAAGTCCTCGCGGGACAAGAGATATAATTCGGAAGCGTAACGGCTACCCTGAGCAACTATCGTCATCACTTCCGGCTTGTCGGCCTGCATACGCTTCGGCGCCAACATCGGACCGTTCACGATGGTGTTACCACCGCTCGGACGCACATGCTTCGCATAACTCAACTGCACTTTGGCATCCGCACCGATGCTCTTCACGTAGAAGCCCTGTGCCGAACTAATCTTCGTAGGCGAGCCTTCGATTACTCCGGCTGCTTTGATAGTTATCGTGCGATAGGTGCCCGGCGCTGTTCCGGCGCCTCCCGTACCGTCCTCATCGAGACCGGTATTAAAGAGATAGATAGTCGGATTGACGTTCACGAAGTCTGCCGGCTCCATCTGCGTAATCTGTATCGGAGCTGTCCAGCTATTGGCGAACACCATGTTTTGGCCGGCGCCGGAAGACATACTGAAATCCAAATCTACCGTAGCGGTCGGGCACAACGTTCCTTGCGGCGAGACATTGCCTGCCGTACGCTGCGTGATACAATAGCCCTTCCACGGATTGACTACATCGCCAGGGGATTTCGCCATCCAAGTCCATGTCTCGCCGTTATATGCCCATTCATAGAGCCAGGTCTCATAGTAATTCGAGAGCGCATCGATACCGTTGGCAAACGGAACACCGATATACTGCCACGTAGCCGTACCGCCAACCGGATAGGTTGCCTTCGAATACGTCTCTACCGTAGCTTGGGTGTATTTCGTATTATCGGTATTGTCGAAGACAAGCGACGCGTTGCCGTCCGAAGAAGACTGCAGAATGAGGTCACTCGGCGTGGTGGCGATGCGGTTGCTACCGTTGGTAGTCTTGGTAATCGCACCTGCCACCTCCAAGGCTTGGTTCGGACCAATGATTAACTGACCGGTCTTATCGCTGCCGTTATTGTAAATCGCAATACTCTTTGCCTTGGCATCCTGTACATTCACATTACACGGCTTCTGGATAATCACGTCGTGCTCCGCCGTCGGCAGGACTCCCGACGACCAGTTTGTAGTCGTACTCCAGAGACTATTCGTCGCACCGGTAAAGGTTATCGCTGCAGGTACCCATGTAGCCGTAACGGTTGCACCGGTAGCTTGCGCAGTGATAGTGGTAGAAGCATCCCCGGTATTACCGATTGTTACGCTACCCGTCGAGGTCCAACCGGCAAAGGTATAGCCCGGGTCAGCGGTAGCCACAAGGGTCTTCGTGGTAAAGTGTCTTACCGAAGCCGTACCGCCATTATCGATGGTAGCCCCCGCAACCTGTATTGTTCCGTGACCTCCATTAAAGAAGGTGACATTATATGCTTTCTGAACCCAATTGGCTTCATAGGTGGCGTTTGCAGCAGGCATCGTTGAAGCAGGATAAGGACTCCATATGTCAAAATCATAGCCCTCCTTACCTACCGTCGGAACAGTTATTGGAGCCTCATACTTAACGGATGTATAGGGAGTACCTGTAGTTCCGACTGCCGCTCCTGTACCGGCGACAGTTACCGTACCGCCGTCCAAATCCCACGTCAGCGTATAACTATTACGATTATAATTTATCGAAACTACGGTGGAACCATTAGCTGCGATCGTAGTTTGAGAGAAGGATTGTACCGTAAAGCCTGTGTAGGATTTAGCCACAGCTGCCGTTGACGCACCCGTCGTACCTGTCTTGTCATCTGTATCCGCCAAATCATAGCCGGTACCTGCCAGGTTCTGCTTGTAATGCTTAACCTTATAAGCCGTATTCGTGTTCGGCGACCAATAAGGATAGAGGGTGGCCGCTGCATTTGCTGTATAGGAAGCGCTGAGGTTATATGCCTTCGCACCGCCGTCAGTCGTACTCCAACCGGTCTGTGTATAGCCCGTACGGGTGAAAGTAACGCCACGCAACGTGATAGCATCGCCATCCGCTTTGTAATCCGTGTATTCCGTACCCGTACCGCTCGCGCCTTTCTTATAAGCGATAGCGTAACCGGTGACTACCTTATATACATACTCTGAGCCGTATGTACTCTTTTCCGTGGGATTCGTATTGAATACGCGTTTCGGAGAAACACAACGGCTCGAGATTTGAGTCTGATAGGTAGTACCACTATACTCATTGAAATATCCGCCGGTGATACTAATTGTTCCGCTGAGAGGAGTAGCATTTGCCGAAGCCTTAAAGAGTCCACCCTCAATGGTAAACGTAGACCCGCTGCCTTCATTTCGCGCCACTTCAGTGCCAGACGCTGCACCGCTTGCAGATATTTTCGGAGTGTTAGTGCCTTTTACCGTCATCTGTGCTCCTCCGGCAACTGTTAAAGCAAAGGCATAGTCGCCGCTTGAGGTAGTTGCAGTCACCTCTCCTCCGGAGATAGTCGCTTTTGCGTATGAACTGATTTTAGCCAGAATACCATACGCTCTACCGCTGCTTGTCGCAGTAGCTTGAACTTTTCCACCCGTAACTTCCAATTCCGCATTACTTGAATTATTCGGTTCTATTCCTACACCTACCGCGTAACTTGTGGTACTCGTACGAGAGATCGTACCACTTTGAAGAATCATTTTTCCGTTAGCCACTTTAACACATGCATTCCAGTTACCTCCGTTGGAAAAACTCATTGTTCCACCGCTCTGAGAATCTTTGACGGTGAGCGTAGTTCCCGCTTTATCGACAGTCAACACTGTGACAGATGTCGAAGAAAGTGTCTTTCCGTTCAAATCCAATGTTCCGTTGATAGCGTTCGTCGGAGCGAAGGTCAGTGTGGATGTTACGGTGCAAGGCTGCAAGACCGTAATCGTCACATTTGCGGTCTTCTCATTTGCTCGTGCAAATGCATCCGCGATTGTAGTATGGTATGTGGTTGCACCACCGCTAACGGCTACAGAAGCTACAATCTGTTCCCATTTCGGATAAAGGTTCGCTCCGGAAGCAGTTCTTGTCCATTTGCCATCGGTTACCCAGCCGCTATAATTGACCAATCCACCTGTATTCGTTAACACCTTATTGGTACAACCGGCTTCTGCATAGTATCCCTCTATCGTGTAGCCATCACGGGTCGGTGGGGTAAGAGTGAACGGACCCGCAGAATTGAAAGTTGCCGTAGTCGAACCGTCAGCACTACCGCCGTTGGCTTTCAATGTCACGTTCTGTGTCCATTTAGCATAGAGGGTTATGTTACCATCGTACTTCCAATTCTTGCTGGCGTCGGTATAAGTACCGCCGCCGGCATTTGCATTCACAGTACCATCCGCCGCAATAATCTGCGTACCGGTACCGCAGGTACCTGTGTAGTAGCCGCCGAAATTGTAATTGGTCTTTTTCGGGTTCGTGATGGCCGGAGTTCCCGTCAAATAGGTATTGTCATCATAAGTTACCGATATCGAAGCTGTTCCGGCAGTAGTCGCCGATTGGTTATTCAGCGTAACGGTATAATGTTTCTTGGTCCATTTTGCATACAAGGTCTTCGTTGCATCCGTCAAGTCCCATGTACGGGCGCTCGCACCCGTTTCCGTATAGTATTGGGTTCCCGTGCCGCCGCTGCCGCTATAATAGCCGCCGAAGTTATAACCTGTCTTTGTCGGCAGAGTGATAGGCGTCGGCATGGCTTGACCATAGGTAGCGGTCTTGGTGCTCGTCTGTCCGCCGGTACCGCCATTCTGATTGAACGAGACTGTAGTAGTCGCTATAGTTACCTTGTACGAACCGGAAGGCATGCCGTGCGCCGCATAGTCAGGATCTGATGCTGCTTTGTAACCCGTGACACAATAGTTCTGTAAACCTCCCGTATTATTGGAATAATAACCGCCCGTCAGTTGAATCTTTCCGTTGGTGGTACCCGTCGATTTTGCCGGAATAGGAATCTGGCCCGTAACTTTAAACTTTCCGCCATCAATGGATATTCTCGCTTTGGCATCTGAAACAAGTCCTTGGTTATTCGACACGAATGTACCGCCGGAAACAGTAACGATGGTAGAGTCTGTCCCATCAGAAGGAGTATAAGCATGAAGAAGACGTGCTTTTGCCGAGTTGACTGTTATTACGGCATTTTCTGATATTTCAATTTTACCTCCGTTTTGTGCAAACATAGCATACGACCAATTGCCGCCATACGCATCCTCCATGGTTACCTTTCCTTGCCCTTTGATGATTGCTTTCGCCTCCGTAGATCCTAAGACATAGATTGCCTTCGTACATGAATTTGTAATACTTGTACTCGTATTCTTTGCATATACTTCGCCGCCTTGTACTACCAACGTTCCGTGATGCACCGTTATTGCGTAGTTAATTCCGCTGTACCGACAATCAATCTTACCATTGTTCGTACCGGAATTGTCTGTAATAGTAAATGTTGTTCCTGTTTTGTCAATCTGGAATAAACGATCCGCGACTGTCGAATTGATTGTTTTGCCATTCAAATCCAGCGTCAACGAAGCGCCAGCCGGAACGCCTGCACTATTTGCATAGTATAATTTTGCGCCTGTGTAGTCTATAGGCGTTTTAACCAATACTATCTTCGATGTAGATTGCTTGGCAGCGTATGCATAAGCATCTGCAAACGCCAAGAAGTAACTATAGTTCGATTCCGAACCTTTTTTCACTTTCGCCTCATAGTATGGCGAAGTAAGGCCAATTGGCACGATATGAAGACGATAAGCTTCCGTGGCATTATATAATACATCATCCGACGGAATATTGATAAACTGATAAGAGCCATTGGAATTATTCCAATACGAACCAGAAGTCTTGCTTGTGTAATATCCGCCCTGAAGGTATCGTTTTGAAAATCCGGCTACTGCTTCATTATTGGTACATCCATATGCTGCCATTTTTGGATTGCCGGTCACTGTTAACTCGGATGAATTGGGGTGACCTGACGTACCCTCCGCTCGCACAGCAAAAGCGTTTGCAGCACCACCTTTCGCTATGATAGTACCACCATTTATAGTAGCAGTCGGGGCGGCATCTGGAGCAGCCAAAAGCAGCGCATAAGAATTGCCGGTGGTAGTCGATTTTACCGTTCCGCCATTAATAATCACTTCTGCATCGTTGCTGGCTCCTATTTTTATCGCCCCATATATATTGCCGGTTGTAGCTTCCGCAGAAACCGTTCCTCCATTAACCTTAAATGTTCCTGTAGCAACTTGTACTGCTATAGGAGTACCGGTTGTGGTTGACGCAGAAATCGTTCCACTTTCAAGAACCACAGTTCCCGAAGTAACTTGAAGTGTAATAGGACTGCCTGAATACGTGCCATAGATGCCGGCATCTTCAGAGGATGCTCTAATCGTAAATGTTTTCGTACCTCCATTAATCGTAAGTGCATTGGCTTTGGCGCTTTGGGTAATCTTGTAGGTCTGCAAGTCCAACACGCACGATAGCGGTGCAGAGGTTCCCAAAGGATAGCCATAGTTATCATCCGTTGTTGCCGTATAGTCAGCCAGCAACGTGATGGTCACATGTTCTCCTGCGGTAGCATAAGAAAGCGCTTGCTTCAAGGTCTCTTTATAACCAACGGTACCGTTACCTCGGTCAATCTTGAAATTGTTCGCCGCCTCTGCATTCGTTACGCCGAGACATACTACGCCCACGAGGGCGAGAATCATTGTTTTGAAAGAAAAATTGAATTTTATCATAGCTGTTTTATCGTATTTTCGATTATTTATTTGTTATAGTCATCATATATCGGCGAATTAAAACCAACCGGATTCATTGGTTTAGGTTGCGGCTTTGCCTGTAATTCCGCTAAAGCCGCACTGATAGCTTCCAGTTGAGCAGCCGTTTCCTCATTAATGGCGCGCTGCATCTCATTCACATCACTCTGGTCATGCATCACTTCCTCAATATACAAATTCAAACGCTCAATCTTCTCATTCAACAACTCTACCTTGGCTTCCGTTGATGCTAATGCTACCAGTGCCTGACGCATCGCCACGAATGCACGCGTAATCTGTACACTCATCTTGATAGCAATCTCACTGCGCAATAGTGATGCTAACATCACTACTCCATGTTCGGTAAATACATAAGGCAGACGACGCAATCCCATATTAATAGCGCTCAACTCTTCTTCCGACATCTGAATGGAGGTCACAAATTGTGACTTCCAATTCTTTAACTCCTTTGGAGTTAGTTGGAACATAAAATCCTCGGGAAAAC
>Ga0310786_10012690_pt1 | contig 10420 bp, 6 predicted proteins | sample AusTroGonzalo_MG_FD_203881 | JGI IMG/M metagenome (GOLD analysis project Ga0310786, IMG submission 203881) | Bovine rumen microbial communities from tropical cattle in Woodstock, Queensland, Australia - Gonzalo_03 (v2) (version 2) | ecosystem: Host-associated > Mammals > Digestive system >... | reverse complement strand
TCGACATCATCGGCCACCTGGCCCAGCCGCAGGTGGGCGCCGTCCTCGTGACCCCGGAAGGCGTGGAGTTCCCGGTGAAGGCGCAGGGGTGGAAGGAATAAATCACCCCGTGGCGCAGGTCCCAGGTCTGGGACCGATAGATTTGTAAGCAACTGTAAATCAACCGATTACAAAACATCAAGTTCCCACCCTCCTCTTTTTCTGGCAGGGTGGGAACTTATCGTTTTATAACACTCTGTTATTCAACCACTTACAAAACACTTACCAGCAACCCCTTAGAACCGGAAGTTTACATTCCCCTTGACGGACCACTCGTAGAAGGTCCCGCGGGTCGTCACTTTGGTGCGCAGGTGATCGTTCTCCTCCGAAATCTCCGTATCCACTCCCTGGAAGCCGAAGCGGCTGTAAGTGGTTTCGGCGCTGAAGCTCCAACGGCCCAACGTATAGCAGACAGCGCCCCGGAGCGTCGGGCAGAAAGCCGGCTGGCCGTTGATGCGCACATGCTGTTCGCCCTTCTCCGTCTCCTCTTCCGTCTGGACGTGGTTCAGGAAGGAGATCATCGGGAGAACCGTCGCGTTGAGTGTGAGGTTCTGGAGGCCGCCCGCCGTTTCCGGTTTTGCGGGGTCCCGGTGCAGTGGAACCCAGTTGAAGGAATAGCCGCCACCCACCGAGAACTGCCGGGTCGAGTAGCCCCGCATGCCCTTCAGGGTCTCCCTCACCAGCGGGTCGTCCTGGTTCAGGGAGAACTCGCCCTGCAGGAATTTCGCCGTCACCATCCAGGATCCGGCGGAGCGTCGCTGGATGATCCGGGCGTTATCGGTCGCCGTGTACACGAACCGGTGCCGGTTGATGCAGTAGTAGGCGTCCACGACAAGGCTCCGCGTTTCCCCGGGGTAATCGGAACTCAGGTCGATGGGCTCGAAGCCCTCCATGGCCAGCGTGCCGCTCGGGTACTGATAGATGGTGTGGCAGCGGATCTGGGCTCCGTAGGACGGTGCGTACAGGCCCAGGTTGAAGTACTTGTCTTGATTTCCCTTCGTCTTCGCCAGGTTCAGGCCGTAGCCGATGCGGAGGGAGCCGAAGCCGGCCGCGAGGCCCACTTTCCGGTAAGGCATGTTCTTCATGCCGGTGTCCATGGTGCCGCGGTAGATCTGTCCGCTTTCCCCCGTGAAGTCCGAAAGCGTGATCCCGCTGTGCAGATCGGCTCCCGTATAGATAAAATCGCTTTCCAGCGCCACAGTCCACAGGAGCTCCGGCTGGAGCACGTACACGGAGTCCAGCGACTGATTCGGACCCGTCACGAGGCGCCAGGCAAGCTGACCCGCGCGGACGATCCACGACGGCTCCTTTTCCTGGGCCGGCAGGGCTGCCGCCGGCAAGAGGAAAAGCAGGAAGAGGACGAGCGGACGTTTCATAGTTTATGGATGGATGCGCCTTATTTCTCCAGGCACGCGAGGAACTCCTCGCGGTCCGGATCGGAAGAGGCTTTGATGCGCTCCTTCAGGCGGTAAAGGCGATTATAGACGTAGGGCTTGTCCTTCTCCAGGAGCGTGGAGATGGTCGTGGCGGAAAAGCCCGAGGCGGTGAACAGGTACAGGAGGAAGTCCTCGTCCTTCCACTTGGGGAAGGCGGCGCGGAGGCGTTTCATCACTCCGCCGGTGCGCTCGTCCAGCGCCTGCTCCAGGTTCTTCTGGACCTTGCCGTCGCTGCGGAGCCCCTCCACGATGGATTTCACCTCACCCAGGATGCGGGGCTGAAGATTGGAGGTGCCTTCAAATACGTAATACTGTTCGCACAGGCGGTCCAGCGTGTCCAGGCCGCCCATCCGCGGCCGGTCGGCCCGGAGGGCGGAAAGCTTGGACTGGAGGTCTTCCGCCGCGGACATATACCGCTCATTCTCAGCTTGTTTCTCTTCCAGAAGTTTCTCCGTCTGGATCTTCCGGGCCCAGAAATAGAGCACCAGGGTAGCCAGGACGGCCGCGACCAGCAGGGCCAGCATCCCCAGACGGCTGCGGGACCGCTCGATCTCGCGGGCCACCGCGTTCGCCTTCCGGAAGGAGACCATGCCGATGCCGTACCGCCCCGAGGCGGTCTGGACCGTGCCCATCAGTTCCCATGAGCGCATCCGCTCCATCGCCGGTCCGTTCTCCTCGAAGTAGAAGCAGGCCCGCTCCAACGCGGCTTCGGAAGCGTCGTCCAGGAAGAAATATGTCCGATAGAACGCCTCGGCGGTCAGGTAGTCGTATTCCGCCTTTTCACGCTCCGTCTTCAGATCCACCCGCAACACCCCGTCCAGCACATACAACGCACTGTCCGGATGATCCTCAATCACCCGCTCTGCCGTGCTCAGCACAGGATTTCCCCGCCCGCAGGACAGGAGAACGAGCAGAACGAGGTATGCCAGGCGGAACTTCATACCGCAAAGATAACGATTTGGACGGAATAATGCACTCCTCCGGAGACGTTAGGCGGGGGTTGCGGCCGATGGTTTTGTAAGTGACTGAAGAATAGCTTGTTACAAGGCGCCAGGTTCCCACCCTGCCCCCAAAAGAGGAGGGTGGGAACTTGATGTTTTACAATCGGCTGATTTATAATCACTTACAAATTGACCTGCCCCAGACCAGGGACCTGCGCCAAGCGAAGATGCAGGGAAGTGCCCTACCGTCCGTACCGGGCCTTGAAGTCGTCCCACTTGTAGTACGGCCAGGAGTCGGTTTCCAGGGGGAGGCGGGCCTCCTCGCCGTTCAGCAGAACCTTGAACAGGACCGTCGGGTTCTTCTTCGAGCGGTAGAACACCAGGTGCACGTTGGCGCCCATGGGGACGTTGTAGGTCTGCCCCAGGGAGGGGATGTCGTCCCCGCTTTCGAGGTCGGTGCCGAGGCCGTTGATGTTCAGGAGCATCATCAGGGGGAGGATCGTGTAGTCATGGCCGAAGCGGAGGTCGGCGCCCACGCGGCCGGCGGCGATGCGGTCATCGGCCTTCGCGATGATGTCGTCCACGATGGGCTGGTAGCCCTTGTGGGTGGGCCAGATTTCGGCGTAGAACTGGAAGGCGTCGATCTTCCACAGGGCCAGCAGCTCCTCGTCCGTGAAAAGGTCCCAGAACGAAAGGTCCGTATCCAGGCTGTTCATCCCGGCTGCGTAGAACCACAGGTAAGAGACGAGGTTCCACTGCTTTTCCGGCGCCACGGCCTTGTCCACGTCCTTGAACAGGCGCCCGAGGATGGTCCGGTAGTCCACCATCCGCTCGATGTACTGCGCCCAGGTCTCACTGAAACGCACCGGGGTTTTCTCGAAATTCTTGTCCCGGAAGGGGTTTCCGCTGTCCTGCGGCAGGATGGCCGGGAGGAACACCTTCCCGAAGTTCTCGAAAAGGTCGATCTTCGGGTTCATCTCCTTGAGCCCCAGGCAGAAGGAGGACATCGTCATCACGCAGCGGGTGGAGGTCGATGTCCACGCCCGCACCTCGGCCCCGTCCGGGAACACCATCGGGAAGTTCCGGTACATCCGCTCCGCCAGGTCGTGCTGCTGCTGCCATCCCCGGCGGGACAGGTCGCCCACCCGGTAGCGGACCTCCGGGTAAAGGCTGTCGAAGCGCCGCTTGTAGTCCGCGCCGAACTCGGTGAGGTTGCCGGCCTCGGCCGCTCCGGAGAGCGTGTTGTTGATCAGTTCATAGATGTCGCTCTGCCAGCCGTACCGGGCGCCGTGCCGGCCGTAATGACTGATATAGAATGGTTTGTAGCCCTTCGGCGCCTTGGTCATCGCGACGGGACCGGTGGGACAAAGGTAGTCGGTGCCGGCAAGAAGCTCAGGGTGTGCGCGCAGGTGCGCGTCGATGTCCGGCTGCTGGGCTGCCGCGGTAAGGGCCGCCGTGAGAAGGCAGGCGGCCGCGAGGAGGAATCGTTTCATCATGGCGTACTGGGTTTACGTTGTTTTTCTCTCCACTGGACCGGCGTGCAGCCGTACAGCTGCTTGAACCGCCGGGCAATGCTCTTGGTATCGTTTTCTCCGAGGGACAGGGCGATGCTCATCACCTGGTCGTCCGTCTCCTCAAGCATCTCGGCGAAGCACTTGAGCTTCTGGTCGGTGATGTATTCATACAGGGTCTTGCCGGTGATTTCCTTGAACCGCCGCTCCAGCAGGCGCCGCGACAGGGCCGCCTCGACCATGACGTCCCGTACGGAAATCTTCTTCCGGGCGTTCTTGTGGATGAAAAGAAGCGCCCGGAGAATCTGCTGGTCCATGGTCGCGAAGGCGGCCGTGGACAGGCGGGTGACGATCTTGACTGGTCTCAGGACCACGTCCTTCACCGGGGCCTTCGGGTTCGCGACCAGCTGTTCCACGAGTTCCGCCGTCTGCCGGCCTCCTTCCTCGATGTCCACCTGGATGCTCGTAAGGGTGGTGCTTCCGAGACTGCACAGCGTCTCGTCGTTGTCCACGCCCATGACGGATACCTCCGACGGGATCTTAATGCCCAAGGAGTGGCAGGCTTCGACGAGGTTGGACCCCTGGTTGTCGTCGCAGGCCATGATGGCGATGGGCTTGGGGATCATCTCGAGCCATTCCCGGAGCCGGTTTCGCTGGTAGTACCAGATCGTCTCGATATCCTGCATCCGGTAGCTGTAGAAGGAATCTCCGAAGCCGGCGGCCTCGATCTCCCGGCGGAACCCCTCGCAGCGCTCGTCCGACCAGCAGACGTCGTTGAAACCGAAGAAGCCGAAATTCCGGAAGCCCCTTTCAATGAAGAACTTCGCGGCCATCTGGCCGGTGCCGACATAGTCGCCCGTCACATTGGGGATGGTGGAAAACCGCTTCTTGTAGTCCTGGGCGATGGCGATGATGCCGTTCTCGGCGAACAGGCCGATGTCGTCCGTGGGCTCAAACTGCCCGATCACCGCATTCACATCCCATTCCTTCGCGATCCGGATGACGCCCGGGATGCCGATCTGCGCCTTGTATTCCGGCGGCATCCGGCGCACGATCCACTGTTCCTTGCGCCGGGAGTAATCGACGATTCCGGCGAGGAGCTTATGGGAAAAGGACTCCGTGAAATCCGATATGATCAGGACGCGGATCATTCGTGGCGGTGCCAGGAGATGCCAAGATCCTCAAAGTACGGATATTCCCGCTCCACGATCGTGGTGAAGAAGCGGTCAAAGTCCTCCGCGAAGGCCGGGTCGTCGGGGGCCGTCGTCTCCGCCCATTCCGGGGAGGCGTTCCAGCCGCGCTCGAACAGGCCGACCGCCTTCGGGAACAGGTAATACGTCACGTGGTCGAAATTGCGGAGCGTCTCGGACCACAGCTGTCCCTGCACGCCGAGGATGTTCTGCCTCCCTTCGGGGGTGAGGGCCGGCTTCCCTTCGCTGACGGAGGTGAGGTCCACGGCCCGTCCCTTGTCGTCCCAGCGGACGGACTTATATAGGTCGTACGGGAGGAAGGAGAAGGAGCGGCGCTCGTCGATGAATCCCGCCCAGGAGTGGCCCCGTTCGGTTTTAGACCAGTTGTAGGCAAGGTCGAAGTAGGTGTTGGAGGAGTTCGACAGGACCACGGGGATTCCGTCGTTGGCGAAAGTATAGCCGATCTTCTCCCGGCTGCGGGAGACCGCCCAGAAATTCGTGAAGGCGAGGTTGCGCTTGAGCCTTTCGTAGGTCTCGTCCGTCAGGTGCTGCGCAATCTCCTGCCAGCCGGCGACCTTGACCCCCTTCGCCTCGGCAATGTCCAGCACGCGGGAGGTGAAGTAGTCCTTGAGCCATTCCACGTCCGTCTGGCCATGGGCCTCCATGAGCGCCCGGCAGGAAGGGGAACCCTCCCAGGAGCCGTCCGGGACTTCGTCGCCGCCGATGTGGATGGCGTCCAGCGGTACGCCGGCCTCGGCGTACAGCGCGATGATCCCGTCAAACACCTTCTCAATAAAAGTATAGGTGGAAGGCAGGGAAACGTCGATGACGTTGTCGCAGTAATCCTGCGCGGAGTTATACTTGGACGTATCCGCCGGGTCCTGGAGCTGGTAGGTCCGGTCCCCGGTCGTGCGGATGCGGTAGTCCATCGACTTGACCGCGGCACGGGAATGGCCCGGGATGTCGAATTCGGGGATGACGTGGATGCGGCGCTCCTGGGCGTAGCGGAGGATTTCGAGGAAGTCGTCGTGAGAATAGAACCCGTTGCCGGAAGTCTTGGTGTCGCGGCGGTCCGGGGTCATGCAGTAGGTGGGCATAAGGGCGTCGGGCTCCTCGATCGAGCCGTCTTCCTTCAGGGTCGGGATGCCGCGGTAGGCGCCGTAGGAGGTGAGCTCCGGGAGGCCGTCGATCGCGACCCGCCAGCCCTCGTCGTCACCGAAGTGCAGGTGCAGGCGGTTCACCTTGTAATGGGCCAGGATGTCCATGAGTTTCATCAGGTTCTCCTTCGTCGTGAAGTTCCGGCTCACGTCCAGCATCAGGCCCCGGTAGGGGAGGTCGGGCCAGTCCTCGATGACGGCGTTCGGAACGGTACCGTCAGGGGCGTTCCGCTTGAGGTTATTCAGGGTGACGGAGGCGTAATAGGCGCCGTCCATGTCGGCGAATTCGATCTTCGGCGACCCGTCCAGGGTGATCCGGTACCAGCCGGGACGCTGCCCCTCGACCGGGAAGACGGAGATGTCTTCGTCATCGAACTGGGTCGTCCCCTCACGGAGATCGACCTTCTTGAGCCTCGGGACCATGTCAAAGACGGTCAGATCCGCAGGGGTCCAGTCGAAGGTATGGACCGGCTCCGCGGGAAGGAACACGTATTCCGCCTCCACGGCGACGGGCTTTTTGCCTTTCTTTTCCAGGTAGAAGCCTTCCGGGGCCCGGCACTGGTTCACCAGGGCGCGCGCCTCATACCGGAGAACGAGGGCTTTCCCGCCCGGATCGGCCTCGGGGACGACCCGGTACAGGGTGCCGCCCAGATGGTCGATGCGGCCGGCTCCTTCGAGAATCGAGACCGGAGTGCGGAACTGGGAGAACCACAGGGTCCAGTCCGTGCCCTTGGGCGGGTTCTGGATTTCCATCGTGTGGACGGTCTTCCCGGTTTCGGGATCGGTGGTCCCTTCGGTCCAGACGACCCGGCAGGGTTTCGCGCACGCAAGCGCAAACAGACTGACAATAAGGCAGGTAGCGATCGATTTTGTGGTCATGGCCATAGTTTTTCGGTTTCCAAAGCCAAAGATGGGAAAAAAATCCCATGCTTAAAACGATTTGACGCATTTTGTGTACTCAAATACGCAAAAATTCGTTTGACCTGTCTGTTTTGTCTATAATTTTGCAAAAGAGCAATGCGCCCAACTTGATATTTTTAAAAATTTTAAGAATGGCGCCTGAAACCTTAATTTAATAATACCCATTCCTATGACGCTCGGCATCGATATCGGAGGCACCAACATCAGCTTTGGCCTCGTTGAAGACGGGAAGGTCGTACAAGGGTTTTCCGTCCCTTCCTTCTCCCGTGAATCGACCCAGGAACAAACCCTGGACTATCTCTCTGCCCAGATCCGCAAGCTGATCACCCCGGCTGTCAGGAAGATCGGCATCGGCGTTCCGTCGGTCGTGGATGTCAAGCGGGGAATTGTCTATGACACCCAGAACATCCCTTCCTGGCAGGAAGTTCCGCTCAAGGAGGTCCTGGAGGAGCGTTTCGGCGTCCCGGTGGCCGTAAACAACGATGCCAACTGCTACGCCCTCGGCGTCTATGGCAGCTATCCTGCCGATGCGAAGCCCGAAACCCTGGTGGTGATCACCCTCGGGACCGGTGTGGGGCTCGGAATCGTGAGCGACGGAAAGCTCTTTTGCGGGGCGAACTGCGGCGCCGGCGAGCTGGGCTGCCTGCCCTACAAGGATTCCATCCTGGAAGACTACGTGAGCAAGAAATTCTTTACCGGGGCGAATTGGAACAGCTATGAGGCCAACCAGGCCGCCCAGGCCGGCGACTCCGACGCCCTCCTTCTGTTCGAGGAGTTCGGGAAGAACCTCGGCGCCATGGTGACCACGGTCATGTACGCCTACGACCCCGACCGCATCGCCCTCGCCGGCGGCATCGCGAATAACTATCCCTTCTTCTGCCAGGCCATGGAGGACTACGTCCGCACGAACTTCCCCTACCGGAAGGCCGTCGAGCGCCTGGAAATCGACATTTGCACCGACGGGAACCTGCCGGTTGTGGGCGCCGCCCTCCTGTAGACAATTATCAGCCGTATGCATAGACTCACGATTCTTCTGATCACGATGGCCTCCATCGCCTGCGCCCGGGAAATCCCTTCCGACGGCGTGCGCACGGTCCTTTCCGGGGACTGGACCCTCTCCCGCGAGGGCGCTGCCGAGACCTGGACCGCCCAGGTCCCCTCGACCGTTGCGGGTACCCTGTACGAAGCCGGTTACTTCGGGGAGGATTTCCTCTCCGGCCTGAACTATAAGACGGCGGACAAATCGATCTTTGACAAGACCTGGACCTACTCGACCGTCTTCTCCGGCAAGCCCGGCAGGGGCCGCCACGCCGAACTCGTGTTCGACGGCCTGAACTATTATGCCGATGTTTTCCTGAACGGGAAGCAGCTCGCCAGCTCCGACACCACCTTTGGCGTCTTTATCCGCCGCGCCTACGACGTGACGGGGATGCTCAAGTCCCGGAACAAGCTGGAAGTCAAGCTCCGCCGCGCCCAGAAGGGGGACCTGAACATCGGCTTTGTGGACTGGAACCCGCGTCCGCTGGACGAGAGCATGGGCATCGTCCGTCCGGTGACCCTGCACACTACGGGGGCCGTTTCCATCGAGGATGTTTTCGTAAAGCCTGACCTGAACGTGGAAAACTTCCAGACGGCGGACCTCTCTGTGCGCGTGAGACTGCGCAACAGGGAGGCCCAAGCCGTCAATGCCACCGTCGTCCTGGACCTCGGCAGCGGCCCGGTCCGGATTCCGGTGACCCTGGGCCCCGGCGATCTGAAGGAGTTCGAATTCACCCCTTCGGAGGCGGACATCCTGCATATCGAGAATCCCCGCGTGTGGTGGACCTGGGACCTCGGGACGCCCGAGCTGTATGACCTCGCGGTGAGCGTGGAGGAAGGCGGGAAGGTCTCGGACCAGGAAAAGACCACCTTCGGCATCCGCAAGATCGAGAGCCGCCTGACGGAAGAGAATTACCGCCAGTTCACCCTGAACGGGAAGGACATCCTCCTGAAGGGCGCCGGCTGGACCGACGACATCTTCCTCCTGGACACCCCGGAATCAATTGAGCGCCAGGTGCGTTATGTCATGGACATGAACCTCAATCTCATCCGCTTCGAGAACATCTGGGGAAAGGATGACACCGTGTACGACCTCTGCGACCGGCTGGGCGTGCTGGCCCTTGTGGGCTGGAGCTGCCAGTGGGAGTGGGAGGATTACTGCGGCCTTCCCGAGGTCAAGGGCTACGGCTGCATCAACGGGAAGGAGGTCGAGGACCTCGCCTTCGCGTATTTCCGCGACCAGGTGACCCGCCTGCACAACCATCCGGCCATCATCGCCTGGATGACCGGCAGCGACCGCATCCCGAACCCGGACCTGGAACGGCGCTACCTCGCCGTGTATGAGCGGGAGGACTACCGCCCCTACGTGTGCTCCGCGAAGAACCTCAAGAGCCTCGCCGGCTGGTCCGGCACCAAGATGGAAGGCCCGTACGAGTACGTGGGCGCCGATTACTGGTACAAGGATACGAAGGCGGGCGGTGCCTTCGGCTGGAATACGGAAACCTGCACCGGGGCGAACCTGCCCCAGCTGGAATCCCTGAAGAAGATGATCCCGGAAGAGGCCCTCTGGCCCCTGTCCGAGACCTGGGACTACCACTGCACGGCCGCCTCGTCCGACATGAACTCGACCCGGCAGCTGCAGGAGACCATTAACGGCCTCTACGGCGGCTTCGACGGCCTCGAAGACTTTGTCCGCAAGGCCCATGCGGTGGACTACGACGGCACGCGCGCCATGTTCGAGGCCTTCCGCGTCCGGGTTCCCAAGACCACCGGCATCGTCCAGTGGATGCTCAATTCCGCCTGGCCGTCCCTGTACTGGCAACTCTATGACTATTATGGAGTTCCGACGGCCGCCTACTACGGAACGAAGAAGGCCTGCGAGCCCGTTCAGCTCCTGTTCGACTATGCCACCCGGCAGGTATATGCCGTGAACGAGAGCGCTGCAGGGCGCGAACTGACCGCCACCCTGGAGGTGTTCGGTGCCGATTCCAAGCCCCTCGGGAAGGAAACCAAGGCCGTGAAGGTGGGCTACCGGGAAGTGGTTCCGGTGTTCGACCTCAAGCGCTTTGACGGCAAGCCGCACTTCGTGGCCCTCGCCCTCACCGACGGCGACGCCCCTGTCGCGGACAACTTCTATGTCCTCCCCGCGAAGGACAACGAGTACAACTGGAAAAAGACCAACTGGTA
>Ga0310786_10012689_pt1 | contig 10421 bp, 9 predicted proteins | sample AusTroGonzalo_MG_FD_203881 | JGI IMG/M metagenome (GOLD analysis project Ga0310786, IMG submission 203881) | Bovine rumen microbial communities from tropical cattle in Woodstock, Queensland, Australia - Gonzalo_03 (v2) (version 2) | ecosystem: Host-associated > Mammals > Digestive system >... | reverse complement strand
TTTAATACCGAGTTTGATCATTTTGTTTGATTTAGGTTGTTTATTATACTAGAAATTCTCTTTCTCCTTAAAAACGGCGCAAAATTAAGAAATTCTTTTTACTTTCGCGCAAAATTACAGAACTATTAAGGTTAAAACAGTTTAAGAATATAAGGTATAACAATATGGGCTTTTTCAGCAAACTATTAGGAAAGAAGAATAATGAGGTAGAAAACGTCGGTGGAATGGAGGACTTTATGACTCTTATCCGCGTTTATCTGCAAGCAGAGATAGCTGGTAATCTGGGCATAACCAACATCAACATGCTCCCAGACCTGGCCACATTCAAGCGCGGCCTTAAGATCCAGACCCAGGGAAACAAGCTGGGTGTGGCCGAGAAGGCACGCTGCAAGAAGATGATGAGCCAGATGTACGGCATTTCTGACGGTTTTTTCAAAGAGATTGACGCATGCATACGCAAGAACTGCCGCAACGTGAACATGCTGCAGCCGTTCATGTTCCAGTTCCAGGGATTCAGCTCAGACCTCATGATGCAGGTGGGCACCATACTTAAATGGAAGTTCCGTGTACCCAGCTTCATGCGCGGTGCCCTGCGTACCATGACAGAGGATGCTGTACACAAGGTAATGACCAACAACACTTGGAAGGATGAGGCCAGCTACAAGACCGTGTTCAACATCCGTCAGTACCAGCAGCACCTGGGATTCTCAGAGAGCTGGATGACAGAATATGCGTTCAATACACTTATTCTGGCCAAGAAAGAGCCTCGTAAGAAGGAGGATCTGGAGGCAGCCAGGGAAATGCTCAGAAACAGATAAAAATCCGGTAGGATTTATATTATTAAACATTTTTGAGTATATTTGTAAATCAAATACTGATACGGTCAGTCTTACATGATAGAGAGTGATTCAAAACTGATTGAGCAGTTCGAAGGGAAAATCCGCAAGCTGGTGGATCTCTACGACACAGTCAAATGCACCAACTCAGACTTGCGCAGCCAGCTGGAGGCCAAGGATGAGGAGATACGCCATTTAAATCAGCAGCTCTCAGAGATGAAAGAGTCCTATCAGAATTTGAAACGGTCTAAGGTTCTTGAGGTTTCGGGTCATGACATTGATGACACCAAACGCAGGGTATCAGGACTGGTGCGCGAGATAGACCATTGCATCAAACTGTTAAACGTGTAAATTATGGCTGAGGCAATGGATGATTTGTTTGAAATCAAGCTGATGGTAGGCGGAACGTACTACCCTCTTAAGATACATAGAAAAGATGAGGGACTGTACCGTGAAGCTGCCAGACGTATCAATGATAAGCTCAACAGATACCGCGAGCGCTATCCCCAGTTGAGCGAGGAGAAATACTACGTGATGGCTGCCGTGCATATCTCCATGGTCAACATCATGTTGGAGAATTTCAATGATACGGCTCCGTATAAAGATAAGATCAGGCAGTTGGACAAGGAGCTTGACTCCATACTCAGTGTAGACGCCGATCAGCCCGCGGAGTGATTCCAGACAAAATCCAAGTTAGAGGTTTACGCGCACTTTCCTGTCAGAAGGGTGGTCTCCCAACCCTTCCGTAGCAGGGCAGTGCGTATTATATATACATTATAAAAGGGAGAACGCTTATGGAATACATATTTCTTATCATTGGACTGGTAGTAGGCGGAGCAGTTGCTTACATCCTGTCAAACAGCAAATTAAATAAGAAGGTCCAGACTCGTCTGGAGGAGGCAGAGAATCAGGCTGAGGCCATCAAACGTGACAAGCTTCTTGAGGTCAAGGAGAAATTCCTTAACAAGAAGGCCGAACTTGAGAAAGAGGTTCAGCAGCGTGACCAGAAACTGCAGCAGAACGAGAACCGTCTGCGTCAGAAAGAGATGCAGCTCAACCAGCGCCAGGGAGACCTTCAGCGCAAACATCAGGAGGCCGATGCAGTAAGAGAGAACCTGGAGGCCCAGATGTCAGTTATTGAAGACAAGAAAGAGGAGCTTGAGAAACTCCAGATGCAGGAGCGTGAAAAGCTTGAAGTTATAAGCGGTCTGTCTGCCGAGGAGGCCAAGAACCGTCTTGTAGAGTCTCTTAAGGAGGAGGCCAAGACAGAGGCCGCATCATATATCAATGAGATTATGGATGACGCCAAGATGACCGCCAGCAAGGAGGCCAAGAAGATTGTCATCCAGACCATACAGCGCATAGGTACTGAGACCGCCATTGAGAACTCAGTAACCGTATTCCACATTGAGAACGATGAGATGAAGGGCCGTATCATCGGCCGTGAGGGACGTAACATCCGCGCCATCGAGGCCGCCTGCGGCGTTGAGATAGTTGTTGATGACACCCCCGAGGCTATCGTGATATCAGCCTTTGACCCTGTTCGCCGTGAGATTGCCCGTCTGGCCCTGCACCAGCTGGTTGCCGACGGCCGTATCCACCCCGCACGTATTGAGGAGGTTGTAGCCAAGGTACAGAAGCAGGTTGAGGATGAGATCATCGAGACCGGTAAGCGTACCACCATTGACCTGGGTATACACGGTCTGCATCCTGAGCTTATCCGCCTTATCGGTAAGATGAAATACCGTTCATCATACGGTCAGAACCTGTTGCAGCACGCACGTGAGACCGCTAACCTTTGCGCCGTAATGGCAGCCGAGCTGGGTCTCAACCCCAAGAAAGCCAAGCGTGCCGGTTTGCTTCATGATATAGGTAAGGTACCCGATGAGGAGACCGAGATGGCACATGCCGAGTACGGTATGCACCTGGCCGAGAAGTTCAAGGAGAAACCCGATATCTGCAACGCCATCGGTGCTCACCATGAGGAGATTGAGATGACCAGCCTTATAGCTCCCATCGTACAGATCTGTGATGCCATATCAGGTGCACGTCCCGGTGCCCGCCGTGAGATTGTTGAGGCTTATATCAAGCGTCTCAATGACCTTGAAAAGATTGCCCTCTCCTATCCCGGCGTTACCAAGACCTACGCCATCCAGGCCGGTCGTGAGCTCCGCGTCATTGTAGGTGCCGATAAGATTGATGACCATCAGACTGAGCAGCTCTCTGCCGAGATTGCACAGAAGATCCAGAATGAGATGACCTATCCCGGTCAGGTTAAGATCACAGTAATTCGTGAAACCCGCGCAGTAAACTACGCACGATAAGACTAACGGTATGAGCTGCAGGAGTTTGTACAAGCTGCTGCTCCTTTTTGTAGCAGCCATGCCAGCCACCACTGTAAAAGCCGGCTCCGGACAAGAGTCGGCTTTAGTCATTAATGAGATAATGACGGCCAATCTGGACATGTTCCTGGATCCGTCATACAACTACGGCAGCTGGATTGAACTCTACAACCCCGGCACTACCGATGTCAATATCAGCGGCTGGTACCTGAGTAATGACCCCGCCAACAGCAAGCAGTATCCGCTTGGCAGCTATTCACGCATAGTCAAGGCCGGCGGGTTCCTTACCTTATGGTTCGGACATCAGGATGACTACTGCATGCAGCAGATAGACATGAGCCTTAATTATGACGGAGGCACCGTAACGCTGGCCAACCAGGACGGCACTGTGGTATGCAGCGCTGAGTATGCAACCATACCTGCACGCATATCTTTGGCCCGTCTCACCGACGGATCCGCCCAGTGGGGCCTCACATCCACCCCCACCCCCGGCGACACCAATGACGGCAGCCTGTTTGCCACAGAGCAGCTTGAGGCACCAGTGGTAAGCCAGGACTCCAAGCTCTTTACCGGATCATTCAGCTTTACGGTAAACATACCTCAGGGAGCCACCCTCTACTACACAGACAACGGCTCCACCCCGTTCCTTACCAACAAGAGTGCCAAGATAAGCCAGAGCAGCTTTACAGTATCCGGAACCAAGATATACCGTTTCCGCCTGTACAAGGATGGCATGTTGCCCAGCCCTGTAACAACCCGCTCATTCATCAACACATCAAACAGTTACGGAGTCCCTGTAGTATCTATTGTAGCCGATGACAACGGCCTCTACTCATCATCATACGGCATGTGGGGCAAGGGATCACACGGTAAAGCCGGCAACGGACAGAGTGAACTGTGCAACTGGAACCGGGACTGGGACCGTTCTGTCAATATTGAGATCATTGACGTGAACGGCAACATGATCATCAACCAGGAGGCCGAGATCACCCCGTCCGGCCGATACAGCCGGGCCTATAACCCGCATCCGTTCAAGATCAACGCCAAGAAGAAATACGGCTATGACAACTACTTTGCATTCACACCCTTTGCAGACAAGCCGTACAACAAATACCAGTCACTCAAGATGAGAAGCGGCGGTAACAACTACACCACCAGACTCAAGGATGCCGCACTCCAGCAGATAATACTGCGTTCAGGATTCAATCTGGACTGCCAGTCATACCAGCCCGTTCACCACTACATAAACGGAGTCTATCAGGGAATCATCAACATACGTGAGCCCAACAACAAGGACTACGCATACTCCAACTACGGATATGACGATGATGAGGTTGACTGTTTCAAGCTGGACCACAACTATGGCAACGGAGGCTTTGTCCTTACCGAGGGCAGCCGTGACGCATGGGATGAATGGGTTCAGCTATCCGCCAATGCCGCACAGGAATCCGTCTACCAGCGCATCTGTGAGATAGTTGATGTGGATGAGTTTGCCAACTACATGGCCATAGAGCTGTTCCTTTTCAACCAGGACTGGCCCAGAAACAACATCAAGGCACACCGCCACAGCACCGACGGACGGTTCCGCTTTGTAATATTCGACCTGGACCACGCATTCGGAGCCATAAATGAGGCAACAAGCGTGAATCCGTTTTCATTCTTTGACTCGGAGGAGTATTACACGGGTGACCAGACCGGCTACAAATCAGCAATGGTGACCTTATTCCATAACATGTTAAGTAATGACTCTTTCCGCCGTAAGTTCATAGATGCATTCTGCATTACCATCGGCTCAATATTTGATACTGACCGTGTAAAGGAGATCGTGGATGAGTTGGAGGCAAGGGCTGAGAGAGAGATGGCGTTCAAGGGAGAGTCACCCAAGCGTGATGCGGACCTTATCCGTAACACCATAACATACGATTATAAGGCTAACAGGTTCAAGCAGCTCACGGAGTGGCCATCGGCCCAACTTGGCACGACTGCCAAAAAGGCCCAGAAAAACATATCGTCAAATATCCCACAGGCCGTGCTTACCATCAACGGAGCACCCATACCTACCAACAAGTTCGTTTGGTACGTATTCCTGCCTGCAACGGTCAGGGCCGATGCTCCGGTGGGATACACATTCACCGGCTGGCAAGACCGTAACGGTAATATCGTATCCACCAGCGCCGAGTATGAGGTAAGCAGGTCATATGAGTATCTGTCGGCCACGTTCGTAGCAGACAGTGACGTACAGCGCCCCATAAGGATCAATGAGATAAGTGCCGGCAACAACGTGTTCATCAATGACTCTTTCAAGAAACATGACTGGATTGAGCTATACAACACAACATCATCAGACTATGACGCAAGCGGCATGTTCTTGTCCGACAAACTCACCAACCCGCGTAAATATGCCCTGCCTCAGGGTACTGTCATCCCCGCAGGCGGATATCTGGTGATATGGTGTGACAAGGAAGACGGCCCGCAGCTCCATGCCCCGTTCAAGCTTGACAACAAGGATAACAGCGTGATCCTGCTCACTGCCCAAGACCAGACATGGGCCGATACGCTCATCTACTCCAGCCATACCGGTTACCAGAGCATAGGCCTCTACCCCGACGGCGGCAACACATCATACGTGATGAACCGCCCCAGCATAGCAAAAGCCAACACCTTGAGCAGCTATGACAGCGCTGACAGGGACCATATCACCACTGTCCGCCGTCTCACAGCCCACAAAAAAGAGGGAATAATCTACAATCTTCTTGGACAGCCGGAGCCCAACCCTCAACCCGGCCTGATCTACATAAAAGACGGCCACAAATTTGTTTACCGTCCGTAATCTTTGCAAGATCCGGTATAGGCCGCTTCAAACATTGATCTGAGGCGGCTTTTATCATGTATTATTTCACGTAGGCTATCCAGGCCATGGGCATTGCGTGACTCAGGAATCCACAGCTTAAGATAGCCGCCTACGTCATATTTCTCGGCCATATGCTCACACAAACGCAGCCAATGGCCCTCCTTGTCCAGCTCCGGATAGTGTTTGAACCCGTACTGTACTGTACGCAGGATGATGCTTTCAGGAATAATCTGTCGGTCAGCCTCAGCAATTATCTTTCCGTATATGGTACGTGGTTCATGGTCCGATGATGCACGGTGATCCTCAGCAGCCTGGGCAATCACATCAATCTGCTGCTCAGAGAACCAGCGTCTAAGTTCCTTGTCCTCCCTTATTATACGTCCTGACTCCAGATGATGGGTCTTACGGTCCACACAAAGCCCGGTATCATGATAAGCCGCTGCAGTATAAACCATATCCTGGTCCACATCATAATACCCCGCCAGGCGCAGAGCCTCATCAATCACAGCCTGCACATGACCACGTCCATGTCCGGCATCAAACCCGTCATACATAGGAATGATCCGGCTCTCTATATACTCCTTAAGTCCTCTACCCATAAAGACCAGTTACACATCCCAAAAATACTTCTTTTGGAGCAAAATCCGCACAACAATAGTCGGACAAAAAAAACGAGGATGTGCCAACCATTGACACACCCTCGTTTATGTTGAAAAAGAATCAACTTTACTTAACTCCTTGCGCCCTAGTCAGTTTTTCGGGGAAGTTAGCCTTTACAAATTCCGAATTACCTTCCAAAGTCATGTTGTCTCCATCAACATCGATTACAAGACTAGTCGAATAACCATCGTAATCATCAAAGATGAAAAACACCTTGCCTTGGTAAGTATTCCATTCGGTTATTCTGGTTGATAAACCTTTAGAATTGGCTAACTGATTATTAGCACCAAAACTAACGGTCACAAACTCTTCGCCGATATTTCCTTCCCAAACGCCAATACACTCAGTCTGGATACGCGCCATTTTGTCTTTATCACTCTCTTTTTTCTCATCCTTGTTGCATGACACGAAAGCCAACATTGTCAGTGCCATCAGGCACATCATACTGAAACCAAAAATCTTTCTCATTGTTAGTAATTATTAATGATTTAAATAAATGAATATAGTCCTTTTGAATATTAAAGTCCTTCACTATGAATATCTATTTGCGTTACATTACAAAAATACACAAAAATCCATACCCACCACCCCAATTGCAAAATTTTTCCAAAATCCTTAAAAAAATCCTTCAAACCACCGCAACGCAGGTTCAAACGTATTGGTGCGAGCGAATGCTTGGAGCGAGACCGCGGACCCGGAGGGCCGCCCATTTCTTGGACAAGCCAAGCGTCTCCTTCGGAGCCGAGCGGCGAAGCAAAATAAAAAGAGGATATGGGCCGGGAAGGCCCCGGCCCGGAGGGCCGCCAAGCGAAATGAAATGGAGCGCGTTCGCACCAGCGAACTAAAAAAAGGTCCCCGACTCCCCCAGCTCCACAAAAAAGCCCCCGGTCGGGGGCTACGCGGTCCCGGAGGGCCGCTAAGCGACCAAAGGGAGCGCTTTCGCGTTAGCGAAATAAAAAAAGGTCCCCGACTCCCCCAGCTCCACAAAAAAGGGCCCCTGATGGGACCCTTTCTTGTGGAGCTGGAGGGAGTCGAACCCTCGTCCAAACAGAGAAACCATATGCTTTCTACAGGCTTATCTCTACTTGAGTTTTCGAGCCATGACTTGGATAGAGCCACCGGGCCATGACCTTATCTTCTAAAATCTCATCCCAAACGCGAAGCCGAAAGGAACTATCCCCGATTTGACTGCACCACCGTATCGACGAGCTTCGGAGCAAGAGCTTCCGGGTGATGTCTTGTCACAGCACCTTGTGCCGTGATTAAGCAGATCTACTGTACTTCGATCAAGCAGCAAGAGCAAAGTTGTTGTTGCCAGATAATTGTTGACGTTCTTTTTATAGTGCAGACCGACAGAGCACTGCCTGCTTACATACCATTTCTACCTGCTGTCAAAGCCAAACAGCCCCAATCAGTATGTAATATCCGGTGCAAAGATATAAAAAAGTGTCTTACCTGTTGTAACCAATGTCAATTCTCATTCAGCACAATGCTGTAATATGGAATATCTATAGGCGCTGTGAAAGGCTCAAAACCGGACGTTGACACCTTAATGGTATTTCCCGGTTTCACCACATTAAAGCTGAACATACCCTGATCCGTATAGGTGCGGGCTACCTCCTTACCGTTGGCGTCCAGTTCCTGAACCAGAACTCCACCGGGATTTGCCCAATGGCCCAGTACCACCTGCCCATTAATGGCATCACCTGCTTTAAGTGTACTTGGTACCGGCTTAAGCCTGATTTCATAATTGCCACGGTCAAAGGCAAATGTCTGAGGCGCATATCCGTCGGCCTCAAATACGAGGTCATGCTTAATGTCGGCTATTCCTGTAATCTGGAAATAACCGTCTCCCTCACTTACTATGCACTGTTTTACAATATTTCCGTCTTTATCCCGCTCAGATGCCTTTACAGGTCTGTACAGGATAGGATTTCCGTTAACATCCAGTATATGACCGTTAACCTTGCCTCCGTTCTCTGGTGCAGTCTCTACAGGACGATGCATCTGTTCCATGTACGCCTTGAATTCCGGAGACTCACGCAGTTGTGCGGTAGCTCTCTCCATTTCGGCGTCCAGACCGGCAGTCCTGTCAAACGGAGCCCAGTTGGGACCCACTTCACGTTTGATATCAGGTTGCTCTACCACAGGATCATAGACTGTCAGCGAGGTAGCAGCCAACCATAAACCAGCTATAACCGGAATATATGCAAGCTTAAGCAATACACGCGGTTTGGAACCGCGGCGGTTTATCATTGTAATCCTCTCCCTGAGGCTGCTGGCATGGAAACTGTTGGTAAAAGGAACCGGAGCCGCAACCACAGCGCGGTTAATAAGCACATTCTGGTAGTCATCCATGTCATAGCCCGATGCCAGCACGCCTGCATCGGCCTCATATTCATGAAGGCTGCACAGGTCACGGCGCAGCATCCATACTGCGGGATTGAACCACTGCAGGAGTGACATTAAATCAACCATCAGCAGCTCACGTGAGTGATGCATTGCCACATGCACCTTCTCATGAGCCAGGATGGCACGGTTATCAATATCCTTAGCCGGCAATACTATCCAATTCATCCAGCTGAAAGGCTGTATGTTATCATCCGATACAAGGATCGTCATACTGTCAGTTTCTGAAACTTTCCTGCACCTTCTGATTATGGAGTATACGCGCAGATATGAGAACGCGATCCTGCAGAGTACAAACAGCACTCCTGCCAGATATACCGCAATTGCTATCTGTAACCAGGTTATGCCCTTATGCATTGTCTGAGCCGGCTGAACAGCAGCGACACTTGCCGGCTCACTGTCCCTGGCACTTATATAATCAGCATGTTCTGTCTGATACGCAGTCAACTGACGGGCTGCCTCAACCTGCGGAACTTTCTGGACTATATGTCTCTTTACCGTACATAACGGCAGGACATATGCTGCAAACAGTGAAACTACCAGGACCAAACGTCCTACTCTATGAAATGTATCTTTGCGGACAAACAGGTGGAACATTAGCGAGAACGCTGCAACAAGCATTGCCACCTTTAGTAAATAGGTCAGTACAACAGTACTCATAGTTTTCCTTTCTCCTTAATCTCAATTATTTTCTTAAGTTCATCTACCGTTATCTTGTCATCCTTAAGGAAAGATGATACCACATGTGCATATGAGCTGTTAAAGAACTCGTCAATGATACCGCGGAGTCCAAACTTGCTGTACTCCTCACGGCTTACAACGGGATAATACTCAAAGTTGGTTCCATACGGTTTATGGTCAATAAAGCCGTCAGCCTGAAGCGTACGCACCTGATTGGAGAGCGTATTGGTAGACGGTTTAGGCTCAGGATATTTGTCCTGCAGATCCTTAATGAACATCTTTCCGTATGTCCAGTAATACTCCATAATAATCCTTTCCTTACGTGTCAGTCTCCTCATTAATTCCGGTTTTAAATGTTTCAAGTACAAAGAAAACAAATTTATTGAGTCAACAATACATTTTTCCTCAGAAATCAGTATCCAGTACATAAGAAGTTCCTCCTGATGTATAAGTAAATAGCCGCTCATGATCAAACGTATTGGATAATCCACAAAAAAAAATAGGGCCGCAGAACCTGCGACCCTATCCTTTATTTGAATTTAGGGATTAGAAACCACCGAAGCCACCAAACTGTGACATGTCAAGCTCCTCAACCTTAACACCGGCGGGAACCTCAAACATTGAAGCGGGAACGTCCTTCTC
>Ga0310786_10012688_pt1 | contig 10421 bp, 6 predicted proteins | sample AusTroGonzalo_MG_FD_203881 | JGI IMG/M metagenome (GOLD analysis project Ga0310786, IMG submission 203881) | Bovine rumen microbial communities from tropical cattle in Woodstock, Queensland, Australia - Gonzalo_03 (v2) (version 2) | ecosystem: Host-associated > Mammals > Digestive system >... | reverse complement strand
GCACCCCTGCCCAGTCTGTCAGCAGTTCGCTCTGCCCGGCCACCGCCTCCCGGCGTTCCATCGCGCTTTTCAGGTCCTCGGCAAAACCCTGCAGCCGCTCTTCGATCCGCGTCCGCAGCCGGTCCGGTTCGCACAGCAGGATCAGGTCCGGCCCGAACCAGTCGCATACCGTCGCCGTCCGGTCTGTCAGCACCGGCAGCCAAGCCCGCATCCGTCGGAAGGGCAGCCCCTGCTCCAGCAGTTCCGCGTCCTCCCGCAGCCGTTCGACCCGCCGGTCCTTTTCCTCTTCCCGCGCTTCCTGATATTTCTTCTCCCGGACCTTCGGTCCGACTGCCTTGTCAAACAGCTCCGCATCGTCCTCGTCTTCCGGCAGCGGCGGCAGGTCTTCGAACAGATTGGGTTCAGCCTGCCCGTCTCCCGGGATCTCTCCCAGCGCCTCCCGCATCCGCCTCGCGGCTTCGGGATATTCGTTTTCCGTCAGCAGGGCTTCAGTCGCCGGCGTCAGCACCGCTTCCTCCGCTTCGCCCAGGCTCCGCTGGCTGATGCAGTCGAACAGCCGGATCCCGTCGATCTCGTCATCAAAAAACTCGATCCGCAGCCCCTGGCTCAGCGCCGGAGGATACACGTCCAGGATCGAGCCGCGGCGGGCAAACTGCCCCTTGCCTTCCACCATGCCCACCCGGTCGTAGCCCATCCGGCTCAGCCGCCGGTCCAGGTCCGCCGGCGGAAACACGTCTCCCGTCTTCAGCCGCAGGCTCAGCTCCCGGAACGGTTCCGGCCGGCCCATCCGCTGGGCTGCCGCCTCCGCCCCGGCGCACAGAATCCTGACCTTTCCTTCGCTCACCGCGCTCAGCGCTTCCAGCCGCCGCCAGCTGTTCTCCAGGCTTCCGGCCGCCCTGGTCAGGTCGATCTCCCCGCCCGGCAGGCAGCTGCCTTCCCCGCCGGTCAGCTGGCGCACGTCGTCCGCCAGCCGCACGGCCTTCAGGTCGTTCTCCGCGATAATGAGCGTTTTCTTCCCCCGCGCCGCCGTCTCGCAGGCGATCACCGCCGCCAGAGCCGGATTCACGCCGGAAAGCACCGTAGCCTCTCCCGCCGCGGTGCCCAAAAGTTCCCCGATTCCCGGCATCTGTGGAATCTTAATTAATGAAGATATCATGACCGAAGGTCCAGGGCGATCGGAAAGCCCTGGTCGCGCCCGCAGGCGCGAAATCTCCTTTCCTGAATTACCGGTTTGCTTTGAGCCGAAGGGATCTTAGGGGACGATCGGAAAGCCCTCTACCCATTTCCCTTCATCATCGCCTTCTCAATCCCTTCCTTCACCCAAACCACCGCTGTCTCCGCCGCGCGGTCAAAAGCCTCCTCCATCATCGGCTTTTCCTCCGTCGCGTAATGCCCCAACACCCATGCCGCCAGGTCCTGCCCGGCCGGCCGGTCCCCCGTGCCGACCCGGATCCGCGGGAAATTGGTCTCCCCCAGCTGCTCCGCAATGCTCCGCATGCCGTTGTGCGTTCCCGGGCCGCCGTTCTTCCGCATCCGTACCTTCCCCGGCGGCAGGTCGATATCGTCATAGATCACCAGCATCCGCTCGTCCGGCACCTGAAACCGGGCTTTCACCCGCTTCACGCACTCGCCGCTCCTGTTCATGAAAGTCATCGGCTCGCACAGCACGATCTTCTTCTCCCCGTCGGTGATCTCCGCCGTTGCGCCCTGCAGCAGTATTTTTTTCTTCAGCTTGACGCCGAACCGTTCCTCCAGCCGGCTCATCACCTCAAACCCCGCGTTATGCCGGGTATGGGCATATTGCTCTCCCGGGTTTCCCAGCCCGATGATCAGATAGATTTCCATGGTCTCCTCCAGCCCAAAAACGCCTTTTCGCGAAGATGAGCTTTCCCACCTTCGCCGCCCACAGTTTCTCATTTTTTGCCTGCACTGTCAAGAACACAGGCAATACTTTCCTTTTCGCCGCAAAAGTGTTATCATTTGATATCATTTTTTGATCCGGGAGGCATCGTTATGAACCTGATTATCCCGAAAAACTATAATCCTGTCCTGGACCTGCGCGATACGGAGATCGCCATCAAGCTCGTCAAGGACTTCTTTGAGCAGGAACTGGCCAAGGCCCTGAACCTGACCCGCGTTTCCGCTCCGATCATGGTGTTGCCCGAGAGCGGCCTGAATGACAACCTGAACGGCGTGGAGCGCCCCGTCGCCTTCGATATTCTGGAGACCGGCGCCCACGCGGAAATCGTTCACTCCCTGGCCAAATGGAAGCGCCTGGCCCTCAAGACCTACGGGTTTTCCGTCGGGGAAGGCCTCTATACGGATATGAACGCCATCCGCCGGGATGAGATGACCGATAACATCCATTCCATCTTTGTCGACCAGTGGGACTGGGAGCGAATCATGGCGCCCAGTGAGCGGAATGAGGCCTTCCTCCGGGAAATTGTCAACCGTATCTATATGACCTTCCGGAAGACCGAGGGCTATGTCTGCGCGCATTATCCCCATATCCGTCCGGAGCTGCCGGAAAAGATTTCCTTTGTCACCACCCAGGAGCTGGAGGACCGTTATCCGGACAAGACTTCCAAAGAACGGGAATACCTCGCCGCTAAGGAATACGGCGCCGTCTTCCTGATGCAGGTCGGCGGAGTGCTGCGCAGCGGCAAAATCCATGACGGCCGCGCCCCGGACTATGATGACTGGAGCCTGAACGGCGATATCCTGCTCTATGATCCCCTGCTGGATATTTCCCTCGAAGTATCCTCCATGGGCATCCGTGTCGACCCGGAAACTCTGCGGAAGCAGCTGGCCATTCGTGGCTGTGAGGAGCGGGCGGAGCTTCCCTTCCAGAAGGCCCTCCTGAACGGCGAACTGCCCCAGACCATCGGCGGCGGCATCGGCCAGAGCCGCATGTGCGTTTATTTCCTCCGCAAGGCCCACGTGGGCGAGGTCCAGGCCAGCCTCTGGCCCGAGGAAGTCGTCCGCGCCTGCCATAACGGCAACATCCCGCTGCTGTGATGAAAAAGAGAATCATAAGCCTGCTGCTCTGTCTGGTCCTTCTCTTCTCCTTTGCCCTTGCGGAGGATGAAGAGATTGACCTCTCCGAAGGGCAGGACGAAATCGAGGAGTGGGAAGATCTGCCGGACGGTCCCGGGGATACCCTGCTGGCCACCGATGTCTTCTACCATACGCCCAATGAGCACAGCGCGGTCAAATGCGACCATGATGTCTGTTTCTGGAAGCTGGAAATGGGCCGCATGGACGAGGAAGCCATCTGGAAAGTGCTCACCCAGCCGGTCACCGTGCTGAAGGGCAAACAGCGGGAGCAGGTCCGTGTTCTCGCACGGCCGGAGGAGGACTGTAAGGATTATGTCGGCGTGGTTACCTGCGCCAGCCAGGCGGTCCATGTCCTGGACCGGGGCGACACCTGGACCCTGATCGAAGCTTATTCCTCCTCGGAGGAAGGTTCTGCCGTCAAGGTCTTTGCCGAGCAGTTCCAGGGATACGTCAAAACCGAACGCCTGAAGGAAGAAGAGGTCGATCAGACCTACGGCCTCGTTATCGATAAGCTGCAGCAGCGGCTCTATGTCTTTAAGGAAGGCAAATTGTTCACGACCATGCTCTGCTCCACCGGCTTTGCGAAGAACAAGGAGCATCTCTTCCACGAGACGCCCGCCGGCGAGTTCCTGATGGTCAGCTGGGTCGGCGGTTTCCAGGCGGAAACCCTCTGGTGCGCCTACGGCATCCGGATCAACAGCGGCATCCTCGTCCATGAGGTGCCCAGCCGGGAGGAAACCGACCGGAACGGCGTCACCTTCACCTCCTATTCCCGCTGCGAGCGCTATCTGGGCGAAAAAGCCAGCCACGGCTGTATCCGCGTGCAGCGCCAACTGACCCCCGAAGGCGTCAACGCCAAATGGCTCTGGGACAACCTGCACCGCAAGCCCTATACCAAAGTCATCATCTGGGATGATCTGGACCGGGAACTGGCCTATCCTTCCGATGATCTCCTCCTGTACTATAATCCCAAAGGCGGAACCAACTATCACTCCCAGCCCACCTGTTCCCTCGTCAAGGATAAATACGAACCCATGACCTCCTTCACCTACGGCGAGCTGGAGGAGAAACCCTACAGCAAACTGACCCCCTGCCCGGGCTGCGCCCCCCAGGGCCGCCGGGAAAAAATCGACGAGCTCAACGAAAAAAGCCGGAAGCACTGACCTCCGGCTTTTTTGGTACGCTCTTCCTTATTTCGTCTTATGACTTGCTCCCCAGGCCGCGTCGATCGTTTCCTGATGCTTTGTCGCGTAAGGTCCGATCGCTTCCACCTGTTCCTGGGTCCGCGGGAAGTGAATACAGCTGTGTCCGTTGAAGTTGTTATCCTTGATGTGATACACATCGTGAGGCATGGAATGCGTTGATCCGATATAGACGCTCCCGTCCGAGAATTTAACGTACACCGCTCTGGGCGTCCAGGTATTACCTCCGAACGCTTTCAGCATTTTCGACGTGTCGCTCGCGGTCACAGGCTCGTAGTCCGCGTGCGCGCCCAGGGAAATAATATGCCCCTGCCAGCTGATCCCGGTGCCGATATCATAGATGGTCACGTACGGATACTTCCTGGCGATGGCTTTGATCTTGTCATACCAGTTCGCGTACTGTGCCTGCGAAGCGCTGACCTTGGTCGAGGTAGTGCTCGCTGTCGTCGTCGTGGTTGTCGTTGTGCTGCTCGCTGTCGAGGAGGTGTTCTTCAGCTTGTTCAGCGTTTTCTCTCCCGCCACGCCGTCCGCGGTCAGTTTGCTGGCTTTCTGGAAAGCCGCCACGGCCTCCGCGGTCTTCGTTCCGTATACGCCGTCTGCCTTACCGGTCAGATAGCCGAGCTGGATCAGTTTGTTCTGCAGTTCCTTGACTTCGTCGCCTTTGGAACCGTTTTTCAGCACGGTGGGCGCCGGGGTCGGAGTCGCTGTGGCTGCGGCTGTGGTTTTCGGGGTCGCTGTGGCTTTGTCCTTTGCCGCCGCTGAAGCGGATTTGGCGTTGCCGCCGTACAGGACCTTCTGGGTTTCTTCTCCGGCCGTGCCGTCCACGGTCAGTCCGTTGGCTTTCTGGAAATTCTTTACCGCCGTTACGGTCTTTTCCCCGTATGTCCCGTCCGCCTTGCCGCTCAGATAGCCCAGTTCAATCAGCGCTTCCTGCAGCTGCGCCACGGCGTCGCCGGTGCTGTCTTTTGTCAGCTTCGGCCATGCGACGGCGTCCTCTTCAGCCTCGGGATTCGGTGTTTCCGTGGGAACAGGCGTCGGAGTCGTTCCCTTTTTCATCGCTTTCTCGCTGAACAGGACCTGATAGGTGGCCTTTCCTGCCACGCCGTCCGCATCCAGTCCATGATCCTTTTGGAATTCTTTCAGGGCGTTTTCCGTATCCCGGCCGAATTTGCCGTCAACGGTGTGATTGAAATAGCCCAGTTCCTTCAGCCGCTTCTGCAGTGTTTTGACGTCGTTTCCCTTTGCCCCGTTCTTCAGGGACTCCTCCGGCACCGCCACGGTTGGCGTGGGAGTCGGCTCCTCCGTTACTTTTGGGGTCGGCGTGGCATCCGCGGGAATCGCGTCCGCGGAATAGATCGCCTTCTGGGTTTCCGCCCCGGCTGAACCGTCAGCCTTGAGGCCGTTCTTCTTCTGGAAGGACCGGACTGCTCCAATAGTATTTGTGTCGTAGGTACCTGTCGGTGTTTCCTTGTAGTAGCCCAGGGCCTTCAGCCGCTCTTGCAGCGCCGTGACCTGGGCGCCCTTGTTCCCCTTCTTCATGGAAACGCCTTCCACCGGGCTCAGGGTTCTGACATTGGTTTTGTCGCCGCTCGCGTTCTTCGGCGTCCCGGTATACAGGAAGGCCTGGAGATTGGCGTCCATAATTCCCGTAACCGGATAATCGTTTTTCTCCTGGAAGGCCTTCACGGCCTTTTCGGTGCCGGCGCCGAATTTGCCGTCCGCCGTTCCCTTCAGGTATCCCAGTTCGATCAGCGCCTCCTGCAGCGCTGTCACGGCTGCTCCGGAATCGTTTTTCTGGAGAATCTGGTATCCGCCGGCGTCTTCCTCCGGGCTCAGCGTGGGAACGGGAGTGGGCGTAGGCGTCACCGTGATCTTCTTGACTTCCTTCAGCACGATATATTCAGACTTCACATAGCCGTTATACTTGCCGTAGGTCACATCGGCCCAGCCGCTTTTCTGGCTCACGCTGTTCACCGTGATCTCGGCCCCGGCCGGAATGTGGTACAGCAGTTCGCTGCGGACAGAACGGGAGGCGCGCAGATTCACCTTCACCTTTGTCTTTGTGGTGTAGGGATAGCTGCTCACGATCTCCAGCGTTGCCGTCGGCTCCGCGTCGCCGTCTGCCGCGCCGGCCGGAACCGGAACGCTGCCGAAAGCAAGCACGATCACCATCGCCAGCACCGGCAGAATGTGAAGACTCTTTTTCAGCTTGAACATTTCAAAACCTCCCGCGTACAGCATCAGGACACAGTTGTCCGCTGACATTCGTATACACAGTGATTCTATCGCCATTGTCACAAAATGTCAATAAGTTTTTCATCATTTTGTAATAATTCAATAATCCCCGTAAAAAACCTCCCTGTCTTCACAGGGAGGTTCCCGAACCGAAGGGAGTAAGGGGGGCGATCGGAAAGCCCCCCTTATCAATTACTTATGAGAAGCCCAATCGTAATTCTTCAGAGTCATGGTGAGGTGCCGCGGCAGACCTTCAACCATCATGGGCGCGTACTGGCCCTGAATCAGCGGCCGCACATAGTCCAGGAACTCTTCGGTCACATAGTCGCCGGTCTTGTTGATCCACTCGCGCGGAACGATCTTCTCGTCGTTGGCGATCCGGTGTACGTCGTTCACGTCCGTCGTGCTCTGATACGGATCGTCGGATACGCGCACGATGACGACCATGACGCCGGTCCGTCCTTCGTCCGCAGCCTTCACGCAGGCGCCGCCGACGTTGAACGCTTCATCCACGTCGATCTTGCTGGCCAGGTGAGCCGCCGCACGCTGCAGCGTGGAGAGTTCCACGGCGCGGGTCTTGCAGCCCAGTTCCTTCTGCACGACGCTGGCCAGATAGCTGGCCGTACCGGTCATCTGAATGTGGCCGAAGGCGTCGGTGGTCTCGGAACCGGCGGATTTCTCGCACACATAGTGGCCGTCCGCCGTCTTGATGCCTTCGCTCACGACCGCGACGATCACGTCCTTCTTCTCCAGCAGCTTCCGGATCTTCTCAACGAACTTGTCGATGTCGAAGGTCAGCTCGGGCAGATAGATCAGGTCGGGACCGTCGTTGTCCTCGCTGCGGCACAGGGCCGCCGCGCCCGTCAGCCAGCCGGCGTTCCGGCCCATGACCTCGATGATGTTTACGTTCTTCTTCTTGTAGCTGAAGCCCATCGCGTCACAGATGATCTCCTTCGTGGAGGTGGCGATGTACTTGGCCGCGCTGCCGAAGCCGGGGGTATGGTCGGTCATGGCCAGGTCGTTATCGATGGTCTTCGGGCAGCCGACAAAGCGCTGCTTCGCGCCGGTCAGCAGGCTGTAGTCGCTCAGCTTCTTGATCGTGTCCATGCTGTCGTTGCCGCCGATGTAGATGAACACTTCGATGTCCAGCTTGTTCAGCAGCTCAAAGATCCGCTCATAGATCTCCTTGCCTTCGTGGATCTCGGGCAGCTTATAACGGCAGGTGCCCAGGAAGGCGGAAGGCGTCCGCTTCAGCAGTTCCAGATCCAGCTCGTTCCGGATATACTGGCTCATATCGATGTACTGCTCGTCCAGGAAGCCCTGGATACCGTTGCGCATACCGTACACCTTGGTGAAGCCGCGCTCCATCGCCGTCTTGTAAACGCCCGCGAGGCTGGAGTTGATGACAGCGGTGGGGCCGCCGGACTGACCGACAATAACGTTACCCTTCTTCATGTGTGAGATACCCTTCTTTCATTAGAATTCTTTATGACGTTCCGGCCTTTCGGTCCGGCTTCGCATCGGTGTTGTTTTATCCGCGGCGGATAATGCTGTGGCGCTCCGGTCCGACGGAGATCCACTTGACGACCTGGCCCAGCGCGTGCTCAATGCGGATGATGTAGTTCTTGGCTTCTTCCGGCAGGTCCCACCAGGTCCGGACCTTGGTGATGTCGCACTTCCATCCCGGCATGGTTTCAAACACCGGCTTACAGTCGTTCAGCACGGCCGGGAAAGGCATGTAGTCAATCTTTTCGCCGTTCAGCTCGTAATGTGTGCACAGCGGAATCTCATCCAGCTCGCTCAGCACGTCCAGCTTCGTCAGGGCGATTTCCGTCGCCGCCTGAACCTCCACGCCGTAACGGGTGGCCACCAGGTCGATCGGTCCGATCCGGCGCGGCCGCTCGCTGGCGTCTCCGCCTTCATGGCCGATCTTCCGCAGCAGCTCCGCGTCCTCTCCGAAATACTCGCAGACGAACGGTCCTTCGCCGATGCAGGTGGAATAAGCTTTGACCACGCCGATCACGCGGTCGATATCCGCACCCGGCAGTCCGCTGCCGACCGGCGCGTATGCCGCCAGCGTGTTGGAACTGGTCGTGTAGGGATAAATTCCGTAGTCCAGGTCCCGCAGCGTGCCCAGCGTCGCCTCAAACAGGATCCGCTTATTGTCGCTCTGCGCCTGCAGCAGGTAGGCCCGCGTGTCCTGGATGTAGGGTTTGATCTTCTCGCAGCTTTCCTTCATCCACTTGTCCAGGTCCGCTTCCGTCACCGGCTCCGCGCCGTATACCTTGGTCAGGATCATGTTCTTCCAGTTCATCAGATCCTTCAGGTGCTTTTTCAGCGTCTTCGGATAGAACAGTTCGCCGGCCATGATGGTCTTCTTCTGATATTTGTCGCTGTAGAAGGGAGCAATGCCCTGCTTTGTGCTGCCGAACTTCTTGTCCTTCAGCCGCGCCTCCTCCAGCGCGTCCAGTTCCCTGTGCCACGGGAGCAGCAGGCTCGCCCGGTCGCTGATCTTCAGATTGTCCGGTGTGATCTCAATGCCTTTGGCTTTTACGTCTTCAATCTCTTTGGCCAGGCTTTCCGGATCCAGCGCCACCCCGTTCCCCAGGATGTTCACGACGCCTTTCCGGCAGACGCCGGAAGGCAGCGTATGCAGCTTAAACCGTCCGTACTGGTTGATGACTTCATGGCTGACATTCCCGCCGCCCTGAAAGCGCACAACAACGTCGAAAGCTTCGGTCAGCAGGTCGACCATCCGGCCCTTGCCTTCATCTCCCCAGTTAATACCTACGATAGCTGTGCATGCCATAATCTGATCCACCTTTCGGGTTGTTTTCGTTTCGTCGCGTTTCGTCTGACAACTCGGTTCCAAAAAGTCCGGTGAATATTGACATTGTATATCCCGAAGCCTTCTTTGTCAACGGATCACTCCACTCTTCACGCTCCACTCTCCACTCTGTCAAAAGTGATCCCGAGCATCGTGATATCGTCAAACTGCTCCGCGGCGCCGGCAAAGTTCCGGATATCCCGCAGTACGCTCTCCAGCGCCTGCTGCTGCGGCACGTTCTTCAACGTGTTCAGCTTGTCGCACAGCCGTTCCGTCCCGTATGCCTCCTCCTTTTCATTGATGGCTTCCGGTACGCCGTCCGTGTAGACGAACAGTCTGTCGCCGGGGTCCAGGTCAATCTCATACTCTTTCATGGGAATATCGTCCATCGCGGCCAGCGCCAGCCCGTGTTTGTCCATCAGCAGCTCGTAGTCGCCGCCGGCGCGCATCAGCACCGGATACTCATGCCCGGCATTGGCGCATTGGATCTTTCCGGTGTTCAGGTCAAGGATTCCCAGCCAGACCGTCACAAACATCTCCGCATCGTTGCCCTCGCACAGGGAATGGTTCACATGCTCCAGCACTCTTGCAGCGCTGTTCCCGTGACGCGCATAGTTCTTGATGGCTGTCTTGGCCCGCATCATGAACAGTGCTGCCGGCACACCCTTGCCACTCACATCCGCAATTACCAGGCACAGCTTGTCGCGGTCGCAGTAGAAGAAATCATAGAAATCGCCGCCGACCTGTTTCGCCGGTGTCATCAGGGCGTACAGATCTATCTTCTCCCCGGGCAGGGAAAAGTTCTTGGGCAATGCAGCATCCTGGATGCTTTTCGCCAGTTTCAGCTCGTCCCGCATCCGTTTTTCCGCCTGGTCGATATACCCCCGCAGAGCCGTCACCATCTCGTTGATGTCGTCGCTCAGTGCCGAAAATTCCGAAGAATTGCGCACCCAGACTTTCTCGTCCAGATGGCCGTCCGTGATCCGGTCCAGCGAGACGTTAACCCGCTGCAGGCTCCTGATCACCAGCGTATCCAGCAGCATCGCGACCAGCACATACAGGACTGCAAACAGCAGCAGATCCGACAGCGTGTTCTCATA
>Ga0310786_10012687_pt1 | contig 10421 bp, 9 predicted proteins | sample AusTroGonzalo_MG_FD_203881 | JGI IMG/M metagenome (GOLD analysis project Ga0310786, IMG submission 203881) | Bovine rumen microbial communities from tropical cattle in Woodstock, Queensland, Australia - Gonzalo_03 (v2) (version 2) | ecosystem: Host-associated > Mammals > Digestive system >... | reverse complement strand
GGTCGGGGGTAGGCTTTGCGATGAAGATATCCAAGCCACCCATGCCGGGATGGCCGTTACTGGAGAAATAGAGGTCGCCATTAGGACGGAACGTGGGGAACATCTCGTCGCCGGGCGTATTGATGGGGGCACCTAAGTTCTCAAGGCCGCCTAAACCCGACGAGGTGAGCATCACGCGCCAGATGTCGAGACCGCCAAGGCCGCCCGGCATATCGCTGACGAAATAGAGCCACATGCCGTCGGGGGAGATGGCAGGATGGGCAAAGAGCGAAAGCGTGTCCTTGGTGATCTCCAGCACGTTGGCCTTGCCCCATGAGGCATCGCTGCGGTTGCTGGTGGCTATCTGAGCGTAGCGAGGGTAGGAGGGGTCGGTCTTGCAGACGGTCAGGTACATCGTCTTCGAGTCGGGGGTGAAAGCGCAGGCACCTTCGTCCAACTCGGTGTTGAGGTCGCTCTCGATGGTCTCTGGCTTCTGCCATTTTCCTTTCTCGTCTTTATACGCGACGAAGATATCGGCAGGCTTTGTGCCGGTGATGCCGCTCAGTTCGTCGCCCTGTGCCTGGTTGCGCGTCGAGGTGAAGTACAGCTGGTCGTAGTCATCGCCTGCCAACACCGGAGAATATTCGGCACGACGAGAGTTGAACAGATCCTGTCGCTTGATGGTGTAGCCCGACAGGGCTGCATCTTTCTTCCACTGCGGTGCCTTACGGGCCGACTCCAATCCTGACTGTACCAACTGCGCCAGGGCGGGCGAGAGCTGAATCGTGTCTAAAGCAAGAAACGTCTTTTCGGCCTCCTTGTAACTGCCGTTCTTCAGCTGTAACTGACCCAAATAGAATAGTGCCATCGAGTCGGCCTGGTTATAGCGCACGGCATTGTTGTAGGCAGCAATGGCTTTCTGCGTATAGTTGATGCGACGGTAGCAGTCGGCCATCTTTATCGCGCGCTGTCCGCGCAGGGGCTTGTCTTTCGCCTTGGTTTGTGAGTAGGCTTTCTTGTACTGCGAGGCTGCATCGTAGTATTCGCCCATAGCGAAATACTTATCACCTTTCTTCATAGCCGTATCGGCACCGCACCCCCAGAAGAGCGTGGTTGCCAGTACTATATATAATATGGTGTAGAGTCTCTGCATACCCTATAATAACGCCCCCGCATGCACAATTATTGCATGTGGGGGCGTAAAATCAGAGCACCTCAGCTTCGCTCAACTTACAGGCCTGTCGTTTGGTGCAGACGTTCCATGTTGCCATCCCAGAGGGCATGCAGGTCGTCAATCTCGTCCTGTGGCGCATAATCGATCACGCAAAGACACAGTTCGCCAGTCAGCTCGCTCTGGGCAATGCGGATTTCCCAAAAGGCGTCGTCATCGTCCTCTTCTGTCCAACGGAAACGAATGTGGCTGTTACGCTCGCGCTCCATGATATGAGCCGATAGGGTGTGATGATCTGTCCAGGGTTGACCCCATGTGAATGAAATGATTCCGTTGTCTTCGTTGACGGTATCGGCTATCCAACGTTCCAAACCATGGGCTGTACTAATCAGGTTCCATACGATATCGGGTTTCCGTGCCGATAGTGGATATTCAATGTTTAAACGCTGTTTCTTCATATTTTACGGTATTCAAGAGATACATAGTAGTCTATAGGGCACAAAATTACGACTTTTTTTCTAGAAAACAAAATAATTTCTGAAAAAAGTTTTGTCGTTTCGAAACTTATTACTACCTTTGCACCCGCTTAACAGATGATGGCGGGATAGCTCAGCTGGTTAGAGCGCATGATTCATAATCATGAGGTCGCCGGTTCAATCCCGGCTCCCGCTACATGAAAAAGAGAAATGAGTTACAGAGATGTAGCTCGTTTTTCTTTTGCCTATGGTGAAATTCAGGTGAAATTCGCGACGAAAAAGTTAGCTTGTGAAATTCGGTGCAATACAGCTCTATCTTATGACAATTCTTGTTATTTCAGTAACCTTCTATTAGGGGACATGGCAATGCTTTTTCCATAATAAATATTAATAGTAAGGTGTGGCGAGTCGGATTTTACAAAAAAGTAGTATATTTGCAAATTTATATTTTTATCCCCATGACGGCGATTTCCTACAAAGTGATAATTCATCATTTTAAATATCAGTATTTATAAACAATTAAAAACGTACAGCTTATGAAAAAGAAGCAATTTTATGAGAAGCCCTCGATGAAGGTTTTCGAGTTGAAACAACAGCCGCAGCTGCTGGCTGGGAGTGCCAGACTGAATGACTATCAATGGAACACTCCAGATGAAGAAGATGAAGATCCAGATGAAGAGTAACAAACCCACTAAAACGAAGAAAGCAATGAAGACAATGAAGAATCTTCTGAGCATGGCTGCCCTCGCTTTGATGGGCGCAATGATGACCGGCTGTTCAAACGACGATAATTTCGACAGTCCGCAGCAGCCCGAGAACAAGAGCAAAGTGGTAACCCTGACCACCACCGTAGGACTGGACGGCGGCGCCACAACCCGCGCACTGTCCATCGAAGGCGATAAGGGCGTGAAGACCTTTGCCGCGGGCGAGACGATGGCCGTGATTTATAATAACGGATCATCTACGGTAAAAGCTGTGAGCCATGCCCTCGAAGTTGGCGACATCACCAATGAAGGCAAGACGGCTACCTTTACCTTCGATCTTGAGACTCCCGACAAGAATCAGGAGGTGACCTATATCTATCCCGCAGCAATGGCTGGTGAAACGGGTGTGGACTTAACCAAGCTCAACACGCAGGAAGGCACGTTCGATGCTCTTCAAAGCAAATACGACCTCTGCACGAAGTCTGCCGAATGGGACGGTGACAACCTGCCCTCGCTGACGCTTGAGAACCAGCTCGCCATCCTGGCCATCACCCTCAAGGACAATGCTGCGACACCAACGGAAATTACCAGCGGCATCACCAGCCTGACCATCAGCGACGGCACCAACACTTACACCGTCAGCCGCTCGGCAGCCGCAGGCCCCATCTACGTAGCCATTCGCCCCGTGGCCTCAGCCAACATCGATATTACCGCCAACGATGGCTCGCAGTGCTACAACAAGTCGCTCACCGGCAAGACCTACGCAGCAGACAACGGCTACAGCGTCAGCTGGAAGATGGCAAAGGCGCTTATCAGCAATGCCAATAAAGTTAACTACGGCATGGTAGTGTGCGCCGCAGGCCATCTGCACCTAGCCAAGACCACCGTACCCGGCGGGTGTACTGCAGTGGGTATCCTGGGTAAGGTGACGGCGACGGGCCACGGCCTTATCCTCGCCCTGCAAGACGCTACGTCGCAGAAGTTGAACACCATCAACAGCTGGGACTCTGAGACCACCTACGCCGGCACCACGCTGAAGCAGCTGCCCGCCGGTGCACTTGGCAGCCTGACGAGCTACACCACCCTGGGCAGCACCGCCGCGTCGGACTGGTGCGTGGCGCAGAAGAGCGACTACGAGGCGATATTCATTAACCTCGGCTCGGCAAAATACGACTCTGATGGCTATACCTACGATGCTAACGTGAATGCCTACATCACCACCGGTGTCGGCGGCACGGCCATATCTGACGTCTATTGGTCTGCTACGGAGAGAGATGGCAGCGTCGGTTGGGCCTTCAGCAGCTTTTATTGGAACTTCAGCAGTAAGGGTACCAACCGCAGTCTTAGGCCAGTCCTCGGCTTTTAGTTTATTTTCCTATTTATCTATTTTAGCCGCGACAGCGGCTCCGGAAACCGCCGAAGGCGGTCGGCGATAAATAATTTGAATAGGCTATTATGACGGAAAAGGAAATCCTGCAGCAGCAGGAAAGCAATGGTCAAACCGCGTTTTACCTCATGGCCGTGGGTATGTTCTATCATGCCTACGACTGTGGGGCATTCGCTTTGAGTCGCGCCACTGGCTACCGTGTGCTGCGTTAGCATCGCAAGCATGGTGACATCTTGACGTGTGGCTTCCCTCGTTTGACATCGCACTCCTGGGGATAGCTGAAACTACGGTATCTAGCTCTTTTTGAATAAATCGTCTGCCGTTATCTGTTTGTTGACTTTTCTCGCGTACATATTATTATATAATCCGAAGGGCGTAACGTAAACTATTGAAAAGGATTTCTTCGTGTTCGTTACTTTTCTAAATGTCCGCAGACGCTCTTCTACATGGTTGGCATATGCTTTTGTTATCTCATATTCACCGCCAGAGTACTTCATTTCGCATACGCTGATAGTTTTGTCTTTCCTATCTATCAGCAAATCGATTTGTCCACCTCTTCTCAGATCCTCATCTGCATTAGCATCATTTTGGACTGCGTCTGATGGGCGGTATGTCCAAGAACAAGGCGAATAATAGGCTCCGCTAATACCTAAAGCACTTACAATCTGTTCGACATGATGCAGACAAACGGCCTCAAAAGCATAGCCCGACCATGCGCTGTATTCTGGTTTTCCAATCATCTGCATCCAATAATTCTTGCCGTAATTCCCTCCGATCTTCATAAAGTGGAGATAGAACAGCGAGAACTGGTCTGTTAGTTGGAACGTCTTGTCCTTCTTTTCCTTGCCGAAAGGCTGATACGAACGAATGAACTCGCAGGTTTCCAATTCTTTGAGCAGTGTGGTGAGATTGCCGTTATTCGGCAACTTTGTCTTGCTGATTAACTCAAGACGGGTCATTCCTTTCCTGTTATTGCTGAGTGCATTGATGACTGCGATATGATTCTCGGCCTTTTTGAAAAGGGAGTCGTATAGTTTGTTGAATTCGTCGGTCAATTCCCCTCCTCTGGTGAAGCAAAGGTCGTTGATGTTCTCTGCTACGCTTTTGTCCCTGCTAAACAACGACAAATAGTAGGCGACTCCCCCGACTGCCATGTAGCAGTCGATAATCTCAGGTCGCTCATAGTTGAAACCCTTGCTCTGGAAGTATTGCTCTGTTTCCTCAAGACAGAAGGGGGAAACCAGCATCTTGTGGGTAACACGGTTGTGCAGCCCACCTCTGGCGTTGATCAGTTTCTTTAGCATCCATGATGTGGCCGAACCACAGACAATCAACTTGATGTCATTCCGATAGTAGGCCCAGTCATTCCAGAAGTGCTCTAGCGCTCCAAGAAAACGGGATTTCGGTGTGTCAAGCCAGGGAAGTTCGTCAATGAAGATGATCTTAGTACCCTCTCCCAGTTTCTCAATGTTTTTGGAGAGCATTCGAAAAGCCTCTGTCCAGCTCTTGGGCACCAGGCCGTCGTGGAAGAAATCTTCCAGTGCGTATGAGAAATTCAGTAATTGGTCTCCAAGGCGAGCATTCTCTTTCCCTGTCATTCTGAAGGTAAATCTACCTTCCAGCATTTCCTTCACAAGAAAAGTCTTGCCCACACGACGTCTGCCATAGATGGCAACAAACTCTGACTGTTCTGAAGAAATGTATTTCTTCAACTCCATCTTCTCTTTTTCGCGACCAATAATAGATCTTTCCATATCGTCATTATTTATAATCTGGCGCAAAGTTACAAAAAATAAGCGATTGCGCCAAATAATAACTCTATAAGTTGGCGCAATCTCATAAAAAAGTCGAGATTGCGCCAACTTATAAGGTTAATTTTGCCTTATGACTTCAATTTGGAGGCAGCTTCTATGATTCTTTTTCTTTCTTCAGCACTCAGGCCTTTCAGTATCTCCAGAATAACATCGTCTTCATTCTTCAGACCGTGTTCATAGAGCAGATAAGCATTGTATTCCGTCATCTTCTCATACGGATAGGTGCCGATGTAGATGGACGTAATATCGCCTCCACCACTATGACCCATGCTGTCGCTGATGTATTTGTGTGGCACCTTTCCCATGGAATGTATATGGATAAGATTCATAATCATGAGGTCGCAGGTTCAATCCCGGCTCCCGCTACATGAAAAAGAGAAACGAGTTACAGAGATGTAGCTCGTTTCTCTTTTTTGTCGGTGTGATGACGGGTCAGCGGATTTTCTTACTTTCCTATCGATATGAATTCCTTTTTCGGCCTTTCATGTCTTTACCCTAACCCCGGCCTCACTTTGCGAAGGAACCGAAGTAGCGGGTACACACATCCTGCCACTCGCGTGCGTCGGCGAGTTGCTTCTGTAGCTTCTGGTTCACCTCCTGCCAGCGCTGGTCATCAACGACGGGCTTCGCCTGCTGCCAGATTGCAATAAAGTCCTCAACCTCTTTTACGCCACGGGCATAGCGGTATTGCATCTCCTCGAAGATGGTGCGCCCACTGTTCATGCGGTAGGTCCAAGGCAGGTGGTGGAACCAAAGGAGATACTGCTCAGGACAGGTAGAGGAATTGTCGTAGAGCGAAGCATAGGGTTCGCGATACTGGCGGGTGGCTCCTGTGCCGTCGTGGGTAGAGCGGTTGAAACCGACGCCCTGCTTGTCGGCCTTGTGGTAATAGACGGGGCACCACTCGATGGGGTAGCGGGCAATGAAACCGTCGGGTTCAGGTCCCATGTGATGGTCGAACTTGAAGATATGGTGCAGGCCGATGGGCATCATATAGTCCACGCAGGCCTCGCGCGAGCGGAGCATCATACTTAAGAGCTGAGCGTGTACAGCGGAGGATTGGGCGTTCGAGCTGAAGGTCTGCTGCAGCCACTCCTCGGCAATTTGCTTGGAGGAGAGGGCAGGATTCCACGCAAGACGGCCAAAGGCATACCAGTTGGCCTGTGCGAAATGATGACTGCACCAGTTCTTGTCGAGGCCGATGTTAGCTACGCCGGCAATGCCTTTCAGCTTGGCGGGAGAGACAAACGAGAAGAACTCCTTCCACATGGGGGAGAGGAACACGAGGTGATCGCCCTGTCCTAAGTATTCCTGCGTGATCTGTAACTCTGCCATCTGCGAGGTCTGCTTCATCTGGTCGAAGATGGGAGCATAGGGCTCGCGCGGCTGGAAGTCGAGCGGGCCATTCTTCGACTGGAGGATGACGTTGTCGGCAAACTTCCCGTCGAGGTCGGCAAACTCGCTGACGGCCTGCATCACGCGGTCTTCGCCCTTGTGCTTGGCACCATAGACAAACGAGCGCCACATCACGATGCCACCGAAAGGCTTCAGGGCCTCGGCCAGCATGTTAGCACCGTCGGCATGGGTGCGACCGTAGTCGAAGGGACCGGGCTGTCCCTCGCTGTTAGCCTTGACGAGGAAACCGCCGAAGTCGGGTATCTGTGCATAGATCTCCTTCACCTTCTTCTGCCACCAGCGGCGCACCTGCGGATTCAGCGGGTCGGCAGTGTTCACCTCGCCCAGTGCCTTGGGCGAACCGAAGTTCACGGAGATATAGACCTTGATGCCCCAAGGACGGAGCAGGTCGGCAATCTCTCGCACCTTATTAATATACGGGCGTGTGAGCATCTTAGGCGAGGCGTTCACGTTGTTGAGCACCGCACCGTTGATACCGATAGAGGCATTCGCCTCGGCATAGGCCGTGATGAGCTTCGGATTGATCTCCAACTGGTTGTTCCAGAAGATGCTCTTGCCGGCATAGCCGCGCTCAATAGAGCCGTCGATATTGTCCCAATGGTTGAGGATGCGCAGGGCAAAGTAGGGATGCGACTCGCCCTGTTCGCCGCGCAGCCAGGCGTACTTGCCATAGAGCAGGCCCTGCTGGGTGCGCGCCTTGACGACGTTGCCCTGGATGCAGTAGCCATCGTCGTCGGGCATCGAGGCGTCAATCTTCAGCGTGAGGTTCTTGACGAGCGTCGTGTCATACCGTAGCCACAGCTTACTGCCATCCTCTGCGAATGCAGCGCTGACGCTAAATGCTAAATGATAAATGATAAATGATAATGTGAGGAGAAGCGTTTTCTTCATGAGATATGTCGTAGATAGTTTCGTATTTGCTTTCTGGCCAGTCCTAACCGATATTCCACAGCCTTGTATTTCTCGCCTGTCTGCTGACAGATATCCTTGGCCTGCAGACCTCCATAGACGTGCAGGCGGTAGATGTCGCGGCAGTCTTCTGGCAGGCGGGCAAGGCCGCGCTCCAGTTGCTCGGTAATCTCGCGCATGGAGAGCAGCGACTCGGCCGACGCGTAGGCGCCTTGGCTGAGTTTCAGCTGATGCTCCACATCGTCGAGCGTGCGGTGCCGGCGGTACCAGTCGATGATCATGTTGCGACACAGCGTATAGGCCAGGGCGGGCAGGGTCTGCTCACAGATGGGGCGCTGCCCCGTGAGCAGTCGCAGGAACAATTCCTGCACGATGTCCTCTGCCTCGTCGGTCTGCTGGATGCGCAGGGCAACGAAGCCTGTCAGCTCTGCCCTGTGCTCGCGATAGTAGTCCTCTATGATCTGCTGATTATTCATTGACGACCTTCTGAATCGTACCGTCCTCGTTGTAGAACAAACGCTGCACCTTGAGTGAGCGCAGGTGGGTGATGTCGTTAGAGGGCACACAGTCATGATAGAACAGGAACCACTCGTCCTTGTACTTCACAATGCTATGATGGGTTGTCCAACCCACGACAGGATCGAGAATCACACCCTGGAACTTGAACGGTCCGTAGGGGTTGTCGCCGATGGCGTAGCACAGCAGATGGCTGTCGCCGGTAGAGTAGGAGAAGTAGTACTTGCCGTTGTATTTGTGCATCCACGATGCCTCGAAGAAACGGTGCGGATCGCCTGCCTTCATGGGCTGACCGTCCTTGTCGAGCACTACCACCGAGCGGGGTGCCTCGGCAAACTGGAGCACGTCGTCGCTCAGACGAACCACGAAGCTCGACAGTGCGGGAATATCGCCAGGAGCGAAGAGCTGCGTCTTCTTGTCAGCGGCAGGGCCGAGGTCAACACAGCCGGGCGTGCCTGCGGGCACCAGCTTCTGAGGAGCCTGATACCACTGGAGCTGTCCGCCCCAGAGACCACCGAAATAGATATAGATCTGTCCGTCATCGTCCTTGAACACGCTGGGGTCGATAGAGAACGAGCCGCGGATGGGGTGCTCCTGCGGAATGAACGGACCTTCGGGCTTGTCGGCAATGGCTACGCCAAGATGGAACACGCCGTTGTAGTCCTTGGCTGAGAAGATAAGGTAGTACTTGCCGTCCTTCTCTACCACGTCATTGTCCCACATCTGCTTCTCGGCCCATTTCACATCCTTCACGTCGAGGATTGTGCCGTGGTCGGTGACCTCGCCGTTCTCTACGTCGGTGAGCGAGAGCACATGATAGTCCTTCATCTGGAAGTGTCCGCCGTCATCGTCGAAAGCGGCACCTGCCTCCCAGTCGTGAGAGGGGTAGATGTAAAGACGGCCGTTAAACACGTTGGCTGAAGGGTCAGCCATATAGTCACTGGGGAAAAGATACCTGGGTTTCATATCGCTTTTGTTTTTTCGTTATTATTGATGTTTTGTTATTTCGTTGTTTCGTGACGACACCTTTATTTATAAATCTTTATGATCTCGTCAATCACGGGCTTGGCCTTGTACTGGCGGTCGAAGAGCAGCGGGTAGTTGGTACGTCCTTTCATCGGCCAGCCATTGAGCCATGAACCTCCGTCGCTGACGCCCCATAGGTTGATGCGGCTAATCTGCGAACGGTGCTTGTAGTAGATCTTGAACAGGGCGAGCCAACGGTCGTCCAGTTCCTTCTGCTTGGCTGCGGGCAGTCCCTCGGTGTAGGGGTTGAAACGCTTCTGCAGTTCAAAGTTCTGGCTGATTTCTGCACCGCCGAAGCCCTCGGGGTTAGGCAGCACATTGACGTCGAGCTCGGTGATCATCACCTTCACGCCGCAGGCAGCAAAGGCATCGATCGACTTCTCGTATTCTGCGAGGTTGGGGTAATCCAAGCCGTTGTGGCTCTGCATGCCCACACCGTCGATGCGCAAGCCCTTCGCCTTCAGGTTCTTCACCAGTCGGCAGACAGCCTCACGCTTCTTGGCACCAGCCATCGAATAGTCATTATAATAGAGTTCGGCATCGGGGTCAGCCTCATGGGCGGTGCGGAAGGCAATCTCGATGAACTCCTCGCCTAAGAGCTTGTAGTAGGGCGACTTACGGAACGAACCATCGTCCTCGATGGCCTCGTTCACCACGTCCCAACCATGCACTTGACCTTTGTAGTGACCTACCACAGTCTTGATGTGCTTGATAAGGCGCTCCTTCAGCACCTCCTTCGAGGCTGGCGAAGCGGTATAGCCGTTGGTGAACCACCAGTCGGGCGCCTGTGAGTGCCATACCAGACAGTGACCCAGCACCTTCAGCTTGTGCTGCTGGCAGTAACTGACGAACTTATCCGCTACGCGGAAGTCGAAGATGCCTTCGGCGGGAGCCAGCGTCTCGGGCTTCATACAGTTCTCGGCTACGGCACAGTTGAAGTGCTTGTCCATCACGGCGTCGGCCTCGGGCACCTGCCCGTCACTCTGCCACTGATTGATGGCAGCACCGATCAGGCAGTATTTG
>Ga0310786_10012686_pt1 | contig 10421 bp, 8 predicted proteins | sample AusTroGonzalo_MG_FD_203881 | JGI IMG/M metagenome (GOLD analysis project Ga0310786, IMG submission 203881) | Bovine rumen microbial communities from tropical cattle in Woodstock, Queensland, Australia - Gonzalo_03 (v2) (version 2) | ecosystem: Host-associated > Mammals > Digestive system >... | reverse complement strand
ATGCCTTTGGTTAAAGGTAAGGTCAGCTTTTATGCACCTGATGATAACGGAGCTTTGCAATTTATCGGTGAAAATATGATAGACCATAAAGCCGAAGGACAAAAAGTGTCTTTACAGCTCGGTAAGTTTTTTAATGTTTACGGCGAGGGGATAACAACCGAGGTACGCAAAGTAGATGAGCGTCAATATAAAAAGCAACCGAAACAGGATTGTCCGACAACGGCAACCACCTATCATTATAATGTGAGCTATAAGACGATTAATAAAGGGAAAGAGACCGTGCAGATTATCTTAAAGCAACCGCTTCCGGCTGAGGCAAAGATTATTAAGGAATCTTATCAAGGACAAAGCGGAGACGGCAATTTGTATGAATGGCATTTCTCAATTCCTGCCGGCGAAGAATTTAAAATTGATGTTGAAATTGAAAATATCATTGAAAAATACGGTTGCGATTAAAGCTTTATCTGCCGCCGCCACCGCCACCGCCAAAGCCGCCACCGGCAAATCCGCGGCCTAGACTTCCTGTTCCCGAGCTTGATGTTGAAATAGGTCTGGTGGCTGTGTTGCAAGTGTTTGAAAGATCTGTTTTGAAGTTTACATTATGCCAAATATCATGTGTGGCTTGAGCCAGTGTTGCCGCACCAAAAATGGCTAGGTATCTTTTGCTCCATTCTTTTTCTAAGCCTAAAGCAACAGCATAGGGAAACAGATTATCCATATCTTTGGGTGTGAGACGTTTCGCTTTGGAAAGCGCCGGTTTCTTTTCGGACACATCTTCTAAGGGTGCTTCTTCTGCGTTAGCCGGAGTTGATACGGCTTTTAAGAACATCTTCAGCCCCTCTATTTTTTCTTTTTGGCGTTGGCCGATGAGGGTTGGTTGAAACATAAGATGTGTGAAGATAATCAGCAAAATAAAGTAGCCGTAGAATATGGCAGGCCATAAGTATTCGCCGCTATTTGCAATGTATAGATACATAATCGGTGTGGCAACGAGCGTTATAAAATAGAGCGGCCACATTTTTCTGCTAAAAATAGCCGGAGCGGCAACAAGCACAAATATCCAATATAATACTACGGCTATATCCGGAAAAAGGTAAAGACAAGTTAAAGGCATAATAAGGGCACCGAGGGTAGTAATCCACTCTCTTTTGTGATAGGATTTATTTTCAAGTTTTCTTCGTGTTTGCCTGATTAAATCTTGCTGATATTGTGCCAGGCGATTGCTTGGATTAGAAGCTAAAGTGAGAACATTTGGAAAATTTTTATAGTATAATTGTACTTCTTTATTTAAATCTTTGGGCTTTTCATTGGTGGTTAAGGTATAATACGTTTTTTGCTGCATAAAACGTGTCCCTTTGTTTTCCATAATATTGATAATTTTTTGCTGTAAGAGCCAAATGATATGCAAGAAAAAACTGTTGCCTGGAGCTTCACCGTTTTTATTAATAAAGGCACAATCAAGAGGCGATAAATCCTTCGGAATTTCCCAATCCGGAACAACGGCTTTAGGGGTGGGATCTCTTCCCCAAAAGTGCCATGCTATCATAAAATAGATGAGCATTAGAATAAATGAGATAATAAGCAGACGATATATTTTGGGAAATGGAACATTAACCGTTCCTTTGGTGAAAGCTTGGGCAATGGTTACTTCTTCATTAGGGGCAAGATCAAAAAATTCAAAAGGTTTATCGGGCAAATATTTTTGCGCGGGTTGGTTTGTTTGATAAGCATATTGACGGATGATTCCTGTTTTGGGGGGATAGTGAACTTCGGCCGTGACGTGATTAATCGGGAAACTCCACTTTCCTGTTATATTAAGATAAAGCTCATTTAGATTCTCATTTCTTATGGGGCGCAAAGCATCATACATGATATAGTTTATGACATAAGTTGATGTGCCCGGGTTTTCAAGAAGTTTGTCATTGCCTGTGTTAATACGGAAAATATTGGTGTAATTTTCGGTAAACCACGGCTCATTTTCACCGTTACGCATCACATTTAAAATCTTATAACTTTCGCCTTTTGAAGTGCTTAAATCACGATAAATGCCGCGTTTAATTCTAAATCCTTCATGGTGTATGGTAATGGTTTCTTCTATATTAAGCGAACCGTCGGGATTGACCATAATATCACTATGAAAATGTTCAATATATTCGGAAGCCTTAAGCGGAAAAGCGAATAATAAACAACAGATAAAAACAAGAATGCGCTTAAAGTTTAACATCAACGTTTTCCCTTTCGGCGGCAGAAATTTCAAAAAAGGCTTTTTCTTTATATCCCATAAAGTTTGCCACAATCAATTCCGGAAATATACAAATGGCAATATTATAATTGCGTACCGTGGCGTTATAGTAACGGCGGGCATAAGATAAATCTTTTTCAACGGCAGATAAATTTTCTTGCAATTTAACGAATTGCTGGTCAGATTTGAGCTCCGGATAAGCTTCGGCAATGGCAAATATCTTTTTTAGGCCAGTGGAAATTTCTTGTTCTGTTTTAGCGAGTGTTTCAACATTTTGGGCAACTTCTGCCGAGTGGCGTAATTGTGCAACGGTTTCAAAAGTTTGTTTTTCATGTTTGGCATAAAAAGAGGCAATTTTGACAAGTTCCGGAATTAAATCACGGCGACGTTTCAACTGAACATCTATGCCGCTCCAACCCTCTATAGCTTGTTGATTAAGCTTAATAAGCTTGTTGTAATCATAAATGAATAAGAGTAATAAAAGAGCAATGATAATTAACCAAACGTAAGGCATAGTAAAGTCCTCTCTTTAATTGTTATCATCCAAAAATCCGGCGATGATGTTTTCTATCTCTTCGGTGTCATTCGTACTTAAAACTTTTTTGGATTTCTTGGGGAGTGCCGGAGCGCTTGTTAATTTTTGTGCCGGTATGATTTCTATTTTTTGGGGTTCTATAACTTCCACTTTTTTTGAAGGTAATTCCTTTGTTTGTTCAGGCTTTTCTTCTATGTATTTATTAACAAGCTCTCCCAAATCACCGCTTAAGGCGTGATTTAATAAATCTTTGGCGCTCATTCCGTTTGATAACATTTTGCCGACAGCTTGTTCGGCAGCGGTTTTAACTAAAGTTTTGCGAAATTCCAAATCCAGTTCATCATTTCTTTTTTCTGTGGTTTTGTTACGCTTTTCCTGCAACTTGCGTTCAAAACGAGAGAATTCATCAATCGGGTGGCCGCCGCGATAAAAATTCGGCAAATCTATCAGGTGATTTTTAAAATCTACCAGCGTTCTGATGCCGTTATTATCATGAGCTCGGTACACAAGCCAATCATTGATGATTTCTTCATTGATGGCGCCATTAATCACCTCTATGTCCAGCGGGCGAAGAAATTTTATTTTGGTGTGTCCGTCCGGTCCGCGGTCCACAATAATGTGGTTGGCAAAAAACTCTTTGGTCCATGAATAGGGGCATTCGGGATGAGTGAGCCGATAAGAGACAAAAATGGCTGAAAATGCCAGTTGCATTTCTTGAACGGCATAGTAACCGAGCTTTAACGGGTTCTTTCTGATTTCTTTACTGTGCACGGCTTGTTGGCAGCAAAATAAATGCAGGCGATAAAGCTCTTTTTGAGCCTCTGTTGAAACTTGCGGTATGGTTTCTATGGGCAAACTGACGGCCTTGTTGACAAAGTCAGAAAAAAACATACGCCTTTTGGCACGCGACTGAGAGGGAAGCTTTTCATCTTCCTCCTCATAGAGCGCAATTTCCTGATGAACCTGTTCCCAGTGTTCTGTTGACAGGGTGTTATCCAATTCTTGAATTTTTTCTATTAAGGTTATTTCAGGTACAATCAGTTCGGTTCCCATTTTTTATGCGGCCTATCTCAATAATGTTTACATAAGCACACTGTAGCATAGGTTTTGGTTTGTGTCAAGGATAAGCAAAAAGGTTCACGCTGTTTTTTGCAAACAGTCAAAGAGGCAGTCTGTTTTTTAAAGTTGTTTTATATCAATATGTTAATTAATGATATTAATTATAATATATTAAAACTAATACACTCAATTGGCAGGCTTAATCTCAAAAAAAGGATTAAATACGGTGGTAGGGATGGCCCGAGATAATGGTTTCTACACGATAGATTTGTTCTGCTAAAATGGCTCGCATTAGTATATGAGGAAAGGTCAATTTTCCGAACGATAAAACCAAATCTGCCTTTTTTCTTGTGGTTTCCAAATGTCCGTCTGCGCCACCGATTAAAAAGCATATCTCTGATGTTCCTTCATTCATCCAACCGGCTATTGTATCTGAAAGTTCTGTGCTTGTCATATTTTTGCCGCGTTCGTCAAGTACAATCACTTTGGCATTCGGGTTGATACAGCTTTGTAAAAATTTGGCTTCTTCGGCTTTAGTTGAATTGTCTTTTTCTTTAATTTGCAAATCCCATTTTAGGCGCTCTTGATAACGCTTGATAATTTCATCTTCGGGAGAACCTTTTTTGCATTTACCGATGACACCTAAAGTGATTTTCATGACTGTTCTTTCCTTATTAGTTCTTTGGCGGCATCTCTTCCAGAGGCTAAGGCTTCCACAATTGTACCGGTGCTACCTGTCATATCTCCGGCCATAATAAAGCCCTCGGGCATAAGCTCTTTGGGGTAATATGAGCCCAGTGCCTGTATCACCATATCATAGCCGCTTAATGTGCTCTCGGTGCCGATTATGTGCTCGGCTTTACCTTGGTCATTAATGCGATTTTTGATGATATCAAGGTCATAACCTTTATTTGTTTTTTTGATTTCAGTGATGGAAGTGAGGTCATGTATTTTGATGTTTAAGCGATTGAGCTCTTGTTGATTGCGATCCATAATGCGCATATCTTCGCGCCGACGTCTGACAAACATTTCCACACAATCAGAGCCGTTTTTCTTTGCACTGACGGCGCAATCTAAGGCAGCTTCACCGCCTCCTGTAACGGCAATTTTCTGAGAAGAGCCGTTTTTGATGTTGCTTAAATAGTTATGATATGAAGTGCAATATTCTTCCCCTTTGATGCCCAAAGTATAGGGGGTTGTTTTACCTAAAGCTAAGATGACACCATCATATTGAGATTTAAGCAAGTGAAAATCTGTTATTTCCGTGTTCAAATACACTTTTGTGCGGTCATTTTTTATGAGGCGATTGATTTCATCATCTAAGACTGATTTGGGCAGACGATACGGCGGAATAAGGCGCGCGGCACCGCCCAAGATGTCAGCTTTTTCATATAAATCTACAATAAAACCGGCCATTAAAAGCTCATAAAGAGCGCCTAATCCTGCCGGACCACCACCGATGACAGCAACTTTTTTATGATTTTGTTTGGGGAAAATAAGCTCTGAATAGCCGCCTAAACTCATTATTTTTGCCTGCAGACAAGGAATTTCTATGGCGGTATCTATCTTGGCGCGAATACAGGCTTTTTGGCAAAATCTGTTGGGGCAGACAAGACCACAGGTTTTAGGCATGGGATTTTTTTTTGAAATTAAGGAAGCTGCCATTAAAAAATCACCTTGTTTGGCAGCGGCTATAAAATCATGCGGAGATACACCCAAAGGACACGCCTTTTCGCACGGTTTGGCACGGCAACCAAGGCAACGGGAAAGTTCATTATTTAAATCTGATGCGTCCATTTTGGGCTTCCTTTTTATGTGATGCTTGTTTATTTAGCAGTTCTCGGTTTTCTCTGCAAGTTAAAAACGTTTGCGGTGGATATTTTTTAGCCATAAAATTTTTTTTTGATGATGCTTGACAAGGAGGTTTAGTTGTAATAATAATCATTCTTATCTTAAATTCATTATGTTTCTTATTGTTTCATTAAAAATTTTATTATGCTTAAGCGTATTTTTAATTTCTTGGTTAATGATGCCCATGATCCGGAAGTTTTTCGTCTGCTCAGGCGTTTAGGTTTTGGTCGGGCAAGAGATGTAACGCTTAAGGCGGCTTCTGATTTGTTTATACAACGGGAATTGCTGTCTTTAGAAAACAAGAGCTATTTGAAAGCTTTTGTGATGTATGGGTATGAATTTTCCAAAGAGGTACTTGTCAAATTTCTTTCACAGGGTGATAAGAATATTGTTCGTCACTATTTGGAACACGGCAGAGCCCTTGATGAAGAAAGTATAACAGCTGTGTTAGATCGTCAAGACGATGATTTGATACAAGTTATGCTTGATGAGAAAATTTGGTGTCCGTTTCCCTTTTGTAGCACATGTTTTGTTAATACAGAGGTTTGTTAAACGGTAGTAAGTCAAATGAGCGGTGTGTAATTCTGATGAATTACGCACCGTTTATTTTGGGCTTTAAATATTTATAGGTGTAGCCTTTGGCCTTCTTAACAATATCTTCTGGTGTTCCTTCGGCAACAATTTTACCACCGCCGTCTCCGCCTTCGGGACCCATATCAATAATCCAATCGGCCACTTTTATTACATCAAGATTATGCTCTATCACAATAACGGTGTTACCTTGATCAACAAAGGCCTGTAATACTTTTAAGAGGTGGTTGATATCTTCAAAATGAAGACCGGTGGTCGGCTCATCTAAGATATAAAGTGTTTTACCGGTGGCACGTTTGGAGAGTTCTTTTGAAAGTTTGATGCGCTGTGCTTCACCTCCGGAAAGAGTGGTTGCCGGCTGACCTAAATGAATGTAGCCCAATCCCACTTTTTGCAAAAGTTCCAAACGACTGGCAATGGAGGGAATGTTGATAAAAAATTCATGAGCTTCATCTACCGTCATATCCAAAACATCGGCAATGGATTTCCCCTTATAGGTTACTTCCAAAGTTTCACGGTTGAAACGTTTGCCGTGGCATTGTTCACATTCCACATAAACGTCAGGCAAGAAATTCATTTCTATTTTGGTAACACCATCGCCCTTACAGGCTTCGCACCTGCCTCCGGCCACATTAAATGAGAAACGTCCGGCGGTGTAACCTCTGGCTTTGGCTAAAGGTAATTCGGCAAACCAATCACGAATATAGGTAAAAAGCCCGGTGTATGTGGCCGGGTTTGAACGCGGTGTTCTGCCGATAGGAGATTGGTCTATGTCTATGACCTTATCAATATTTTCCAAACCTTTTAATTTATCATAAATGCCGGTCGGTTCTCGTGAGCCGTTTAATTCTTTATTGAGGGCTTTATAGAGCGTTTCTAATATCAGCGAAGATTTGCCGCCGCCGGAAACACCTGTTACCAAAGTTAATGTACCAAGCGGAATTTTGAGTTTGACATTTTTCAGGTTATGCGTTTTAGCCCCGGTTAGTTCTAAAAACTTGCCATTGCCTTTGCGGCGCTTTTTGGGAAGAGCAATTTGTTTTTGACCGTTTAAGTATTGAGCGGTCAGGCTCTTTTTATTTTTTAAAACCTCTTCTACCGTTCCTTCAGCGGTAACGTAACCGCCGTTATCTCCGGCACCCGGTCCCATATCTACCAAATAATCTGCCGAACGTATGGCATCTTCATCATGTTCTACCACAATCACCGTATTACCGATATCACGCAAGCGTATGAGTGTTTTGATGAGCCTGTCATTATCTCGTTGATGAAGACCTATGGAGGGTTCATCTAAAACATATAATACGCCTGTTAAGCCGGAACCGATTTGTGAGGCCAGTCTGATACGCTGTGATTCACCTCCCGATAAACCGCCTGATTGACGCGATAGGGTTAGATAATCCAGCCCGACATTGTTTAAGAACTGCAAACGCTCAATGATTTCTTTTAATATTTTGTGAGCGATTTGGGCTTTTTGAGGACTTAAATTTGCTTCTACCTCGCTAAACCATTTTAGGGCATCTTTGACAGATAAATCTGAAACTTCCATAATGTCTTTGCCACAAACTTTAACGGCTAAAGCTTCCGGTTTTAAGCGCTTGCCGTGGCAGTAGGTGCATGGGGCAGCCGACTGATAGTGTGATAATTCTTCACGCGAAGCGGCAGATTCCGTTTCTACAAAACGGCGCTCCATATTGGGAATAACCCCTTCAAAAGGTTTGTCTGTCATAAAGCTTGAATAATATATCGGCACACAAACATTGCCCGAACCGTATAAGATAAGTTGTTTTGCTTTTTGCGGCAGGTCTTTCCAAGGTGTGTCTTGTGAGATATGCAGAAAATCACATAGCGAAAGTAAAGTCTGTTTGTAAAAGGCAGATTTGAAACCATGCCACGGTGCAACGGCACCTTCGGCAATGGAGCGATTGATGTTGGGCACAACAAGGGCTTCATCCATATACAATTTTGCACCGATGCCGTCACAATGCGGACATGCCCCTTGCGGATTATTAAAAGAAAAGAGGCGCGGTTCTATTTCTTCTATGGTAAAACCGGAAACCGGACAAGCATATTTTGCCGAGCAGGTAAAACGCGAATTATCACTTAAATTTTCAACATAAAGAATGCCGTCTCCGATTTTTAGGGCCGTTTCTACAGATTGAGCCACACGGTCGGCCATATCTTTATCTTTGATAACCAGGCGATCTATAACAACCTCTATATCGTGTTTGATATTTTTTTCTAAGGCAGGCACTTCTTCTAGGTCATAAATTTCACCATCCACTTTTACACGTTGAAAACCTTGTTTTAAGAGATTATCAAATTCTTTTTTGTACTCGCCTTTGCGGTTACGGGCAATAGGGGCAGAGAGAATGATTTTTGAAGAAGGCGGTAATGCCAATATTTTATCTACCATTTGACTAACGGTCTGCGCTTCTATGGGAAGGCCTGTCGCCGGAGAATAAGGTGTGCCGGCACGCGCCCACAATAAACGCATATAATCATAAATTTCGGTGATGGTGCCAACGGTTGAACGGGGATTGTGCGAAGTGGTCTTTTGTTCAATGGAAATGGCAGGCGCCAAACCTTCTATGGAATCTACATCCGGCTTTTTCATTAAGTCCAAAAATTGGCGGGCATAGGCCGATAAGCTTTCTACATAGCGGCGTTGACCTTCGGCATAAATGGTGTCAAAAGCTAAAGAAGATTTGCCGGAACCCGAAAGCCCCGTGATGACGGTCAGTTTATCTTTGGGAATTGAAATATTGATATTTTTCAGGTTGTGTTCCCTGCCGCCTTTGATTTCTATAAATTTATTTTCTGACATAGCCGTTGATACCTCCGCTTGAGGATAGATATATCTTTTTTATATTTTTGGCAAGCGTTTTTTAATGCGGTTTTGTCTCGGTTTTACGAATTATTAAATTTTGATGGATAAAATGTATGCAGATTTAAATTTGGGAGGATTTAACCATGCCACAAGCAAAGGATGTTAAAAAGAAACCGGTTCGTCAAAAAGCTAATCCGAAGAATGTTTCAAAAACTAAAAAAACATCGGTTGAAGCGGTGAAAAATTTGGCGAATCCGAAAGAAGAAATAAAGGCATTGACCTTTTTGAAAGTGTGGTGGGACGGCTGGAAAAAAACTCTTGTTTTGCGCGGCAGATCATCTCGGTTTGAATTGTGGTGCTTTTTGTTTTTAAACAGCATTATCAGTGTTACCATAGAGCTGAAATGTTGCTATATTATGTCATCTCGTTTTTTGATTTCAGCTGTGGAACGCGGGTTTGATATTGAGACCATAGACAGCTACATTTTTTGGGCAGAGATTGTTTTTTATCTGGTGTTGGTTATTCAGCTTTTTCCTTTGGGAAGTCTTCTTATTCGCCGTATGCACGATTTGGGAAAAGTGGCCTGGCAAGATTGTTTGGAGCCTGCCTTTATGGGTATGGTTGTGGTTTGGGTGTTATTCCTAACACTGTGTTATCTTAGCGAAACAGATTATGTTTACACCAGTCTTTTGTTGGCCACATGCTTTGTTACAACGCTTTATGCCACGGCGTATTACATCTTGAGATTTTTGATTATGACGATGTTTTATGTGGGTGATGAGGGCAAAAACAGATATGGTACATCAAAATATAATACCCCCGAATATGAAGATGCGGCTTTGACATTGAGTGCCTTTTATTTTCTGTTTATTGCAACGGTTATGACCTTAACAATTGTGGCGGCACTTATTTAGTTTTAGATAAAAAATCGGCAATAATTTCGGCGGCTTTAGCAGGCTTGGTAAAGTCTATTTTGAGCTTTTCGTCAACCGAGCAGATACCGCTTTCAATATGATATTTGCAATAAGGTGTTACAAAATATTTGCCGTATATGTTTGAATCATCTATATGAAATTTAATGTTTTGTTCGGCACAGTATGAGGCTTTGGCCTTATCCCAAATTTCGGTGGGCACTTGGAAGGTGCCATCATCATAAAAAGTGGAAACGCCGATATTGGTGCAATAGTCTATAATGGCCCAAATGTGATCGTATTCTATGCCGTAACTTTTCAGATATTTTTGGACATCTTTTTGGGGACCGCCGCTGATAATGTAAACTTCAATATTTTTTTGGCGTATTTCATGGCAGAATA
>Ga0310786_10012685_pt1 | contig 10422 bp, 9 predicted proteins | sample AusTroGonzalo_MG_FD_203881 | JGI IMG/M metagenome (GOLD analysis project Ga0310786, IMG submission 203881) | Bovine rumen microbial communities from tropical cattle in Woodstock, Queensland, Australia - Gonzalo_03 (v2) (version 2) | ecosystem: Host-associated > Mammals > Digestive system >... | reverse complement strand
AACATCAGCTTCTGGATCAAGCTCCTCATCGCAGTCCTCACCGGCATCGCCAGTGCACTCGGCACCAGTGCAGCCATGCACGCCGCAGGCGCACAAGGATTCCTCCACGCCATGCTGTAATCCCTCATCAATCAGGAGAGCTCCGGCTCTCCTTTTTTGTGGTTTGTTACTTATTGGTCATCTAATGATTTCAACAGCTCTTGGAATGCGCTGTCAGTTGAAAACTGACGATCTTCTGCAATCCTTTCCTCATCAAATACACACTCGATTTTGGCATCGTCAATTACCTTGTTGAACTTGTCCAAATCGGATTCTTTTACATTAATGTAACCAAAGCTATAATAATCGTCATTATACAACCGATATGTTACTTCTTTCCAATAGCGGTTTTTCTTGTCTTTCCCTTTGATAGTGATGGTGTCGCATGTCATCAACACTTGGCGAAAACCAGGAAACCTGCGCATGAAGTCCCTTTTGGATGCATGATTACGTATATTGTCTTTGTTGGGAGTAATGACATCTGTTTCGGCAACATAAAATAACATTCCATTGGAATACTTATATTGATAAGTATCATGTCCACCTTCACCACTAGTCATATAAAGCCTTTTATATCCTTCTGGTAGTTTTATCTTATAAGAGAAACTTTTAACATATATACTAGCCGTGAATGACTCAGTTTCTGTTTTATAGGTTTCTGTCTTATAAGCAGTCGAGCATCCAATAAATAGCATGCCTATCAGTAATATAAATAATGTTCTTTTCATATCGTTTTCTTTTTTTCATTTCTTGTTACTTATTGGTCATCGGCATGAAGCAATAACAAGTTAATCAAGTTGCATGATTCTGGCTGAAACAAATTTTGCATTAGAATTCTCGTTTCGGAATAAAAACAACAGCATTCTACAAAAACCTGGAGTTTTATTTGCTCTTGGATTCCTTACCTTCTGTCTCGCAGGATATATTGAAACCCAGAAAAAATCATGGTCAATATTCGAGAAGTATATCAGTATTCTTCCTTCCTCTACTTGGCTTAACTGTTGCATAGCATCGTCAGTATAACCTTTATCGTAATAAGATACCACTTCATAATGAACTCCTGGATTATGTTTGAGAAAGAACGCAAAAACCTGAAAATCATCGATATCAAAAGAAACAACATATTTCTCTTTTTTGAGATGCTGCTCTTTCTTAAACTTCTTATACTCTTTAGAGTTTTCAATAATGCAAAGTGCCTGCTTATAGGTAGCAATCGGGGCGTGCAATGTGTCCTGCTTAATGGTCATTTCCTTTCCTTGGCTTAATTCCTGAGCCAACGAACTCAGCGTAAAGCAAAACAGCATAAACAAAACTAACTTCCTTTTCATATTCGTTTTCTTTTTATAATTTTCACTTCGTGCAAAATGCTACGCCTCAACAATGCTCATGCGAGCATGGACATAGTATTCGGCTTAATCGCATTTTTTCCGCTGCAAAGGTACGACATTCCGCCAAAACCACCAAGAAAATTAGTTTACAAAAAATTTACATTTTCATTTGTTTCAAATAAACAATTTACAAATAATTTACACGACCCCACCAAAAACGGCAGCACAGCATACTGCACCATCGTTTTTGACAAGACAAAAAATTTCAGGAATTCCTAAATATTTCAAATCGTAAAACACTCTATTTCGTACGATTTGAAACAAAATGTGATAAGGACGCCAATAAAAAGCTTGTGGTTCGGCATCAGGGTGGCGGCTATGCGCCCTCACGAACTCGATGGAGTAGCGAATCGTTACCCCATCCATTTATCTTCTCCATCCACATGGTCACGCAGTTCATCAATGATGATAATGTTTCGACTCTGACCTAATACGACAATTTGTTGGGTCAGCTTATCCTCATTCTATTCATTATAATGATACCTTGTAATTGGTTTGGGTACGTATGGCTGGCTGATTAACTCTGTCAGTCTGTTGTATTGGGAATCTGTCATTTCATGATGCATATTATTTGGTGGGGGTATGATTCCCTTACATTCATCCACATACTGTTGGATTGAAATAGGACTATACACACTCCGTTCTGGTATGTATCTATATCTAGGAATCGTATAATTAGCACCAGATTCGATTAAAAAGATCGCTAAATCATAATTCCCCATTAACATAGCTTCATTAAGTGCTGTATCTCCAAGGAAAAAACACATATTTGGATCAGCACCATGCTCGATAAGATATTTAACCATTGTCATATCTTTCTCTCCAAATGAGGCATTCATTACTGCCCTATATAATGGACTTTCTGTCCAATTTACTTGCCATACATCTTTTCTCCCACCTTTGCCAAAATCATTAATATTTGCGCCATAACGTAAGAGAGCCTCTACAAATATCGTGTCTCCTGTCTCAACAGCCATGTGGATGGCAGAAGCTCCGTTATATATTGTATGAACAGTCACATCTGCTCCCGATCTAAGTAAAGTCATAAATGCCGTGTAACGTCTTTTATTGATACTTTGCATCAATACGGTATTGCCCCATAATGGTTCCTGAAAATCAATTATTTTCGGGTCTTCTTTTAGTATCTTAACAATCTCCGATGTATCGTTGTCATCAACCGCTTTGGCTAACTCCCATGCAGGAGTTCCCTGAAAGGCCCTGCAATCATAAGCGGTATAATAACCGAGCTTATGTATATTTATAGGGATATCACGATAATCGCATTGCACAAACAAAACACATGATAACAATATGAACAAGGATTTCTTCATATAATTACTTTTTAAAAAGGTCTATAAATTTGTCTATATATTTTTTTATCAAGAAATTAGCGCTGATAAGATTAATATCGTGTGACATAATTATCTTTATTCTCGCTCTGCTTATCTGTGGTGCTAATAATTCGGTTTATGAGAAAAGATTTATTTAGTATCAATGTATGCCCGTATCATTTATCGTATTTCTCGCTAACAAGTGCATCAATACCGCTTTCGTCAGCAGGAACTGGCTGGCCTCCACTTACGGAAAGATTCTTCACGAAGAGCATGGCTGCCTCGCGTTTGCTTTGGGATGTAAAGGCAGTTCGACGTGCAGGAAGGACATGGCTACGTAGACGCCTAACGTAGTGTGACACGTTTTCCAACATCTCAACGCTCATCTGGTCGAGTTCTGTCATAATAGATGCCCTTAGTTCAATGGTTGTCATAACGGTATTGTTTCTTTTCGTTTCACGCAAAATGCTACTTTTCTCGCCTGCAAAGATAATGCATTTCCCCGAAACGACAAAACAAAATGCAAATAAATTTATATAATAAGGAAAAATTGTTCAATCCCCCTCCCCAAAAACAACACAAGCGGCGCCGTGGCGTCGCTTGGTGTGTGGGAATGTGCTTGAAGTAATTCTATACGATTGCTCCTGCGTATAATTGTTCTATCGGGAAAATCAAGTCCCAGTTCTTTCCCCATACGATATTGCCGTTATCGATGGAGAAGCGGCTGAACTTGCGAGGGTCGAGATACTTGTTGTATTGCGGATGAGGATGGCGACGGATAAAGTCACCAATATCCACCACTTTATTTGTGTTATCGCTGAAAGTCAGGCGAATCATCAGATTGCCTGCGTTTTCTGCTTTCGTAATATATAACCTCTTCATAACCAATCCTCCTTATAGTTTTTTGTTTATTCTCGTGCTTCGAATGCTTTGTTTCAATACAAAGAACTTCACCCACTTCTGGATAATGTTCTTATGGTATTTCCTAATGAACTCCTCTGCTGTACGCTTATCTTTTTCTGGCAATGGATCTGCACCTTTCTTTTCTCGCACATGGATATCCACCAGCTCACCATCCATCATGATAAGGTCGAATATACTTTCTTTGTCGCCATGAAGCACATGAACGTGTATAGGCTCGTGCTCGTTGGAGAAGAAGTAAAAGATAAATCCAAAGTATTCAAATATCTTAGGCATACGCAGTTAAGTTTCTTTCCGTCTGCAAATTTAATGCATTAATTACAATCCACCAAACATTTTACACATTATTTATTAAATAACAAAGAAAAAGGCAGGAAAAAACACTTCCCTGCCTGATTTCTTTCCGTTGTTTCGTCCGGTTCGACCTGTTGGCCTTCGGTTCCCGTTCCGTTCGTTCTATTTGATCAGTTCGTTGGCCAGGGTTTCAAGGTCTGCGATGGTTTTGTCCTTGACGACTGACTCGACGGTGACGAGTGGATCGACGAGGGTTATGTCTTTCATTGCCTCGAAGGCTTCGCGCATCTTCTTACCGGCCATGGGTGCCCACGAGCCGTTTTCGATGAGTGCTACGCGGCGGTTCTGGTAGGCCTTGATGGCGAGATGGTGTATGAAGTCTGCCATGACGGGCATGACGCCTCCGTCGTAGGTTGGGGCTGCACAGACAAGGCGGTCGTAACGGAACGCGTCTTCGATGGCTTCGGCCATGTCGTCGCGGCGCAGGTCGGTGACGGTGACTTTCGTGTCGGGCGAGATGTTTCCGATGATGCCGGCGAGTGCGATGGCGGCTTTCTCGGTGTTGCCGTGCAATGAGCAGTAGGCGATGAAGATGCCCTCATTCTCGGGTCGGTAGCTTGACCATGTGTCGTAAAGGTTCAGGAAATAGGGGAGGTCGTCATGAAGTACGGGGCCGTGCAACGGGCAGATGTACTGGATGTCGAGGGCCGAGAGTTTCTTGAGTGCTGTCTGGACCATGGCGCCATACTTGCCGACGATGTTGAAGTAGTAGCGTCGTGCTTCGCATGCCCATTCATGGGTGTCGCCCCACATTGAGCCGAGTTCTTTCTGTCCGTCGGATGTCTTCGAGTATGCTCCGAACTTTCCGAAGGCGTCGGCCGAGAAGAGTATCTTGTCGGTACACTCGTACGACATCATGACCTCGGGCCAATGAATCATCGGGGTCATGAAGAACTTGAGTGTGTGACGGCCCAGCGAGAGTGTGTCGCCTTCCTTGACGACCTGGACGCGTGGTGCGAAGTCGGTGCCGAAGAAGCGCTGCATCATCGCGACGGCCTTTTGTGAGCATACGGCTATCAGGTTAGGGAAGTTCTCCATCAGCATGCGGATGTTGGCTGCGTGGTCGGGCTCCATGTGGTGTACGATGAGATAGTCGGGCGTGCGTTCGCCGAGTTCGCGCTCGAGATTCTCTAACCATGCTTGCGTCATACGCTCGTCGATGGTGTCGAGTACTGCGACTTTCTCGTCGTCGATGAGATAGGAGTTGTAGGTAATGCCTTCGGGGACGACATATTGGCCTTCAAAGAGGTCGAGGTCTGTGTCGTCGGCGCCGATGTACTTGATGCCGGGGGTAATAATGTTTGATTCCATATTTTTTTAGAATTAGCGGAGTTATCAGAGTTATCGGCCTTCGGCCTCGAAGTTAACGACGTTACTTTGCATGTCCTCTCGTCCTTTTTGTTCCGTCGAGCGAAGCGATAACTTCAAGCGTAGCGTTAACTTCGATAACTTCTTTGACTCCTTTATTGTTTATATTTCAATTAATATTCGTGCATTGATTTGGCGGCCGGTGAGGTAGTTCGGCACAGCGTACTGGTTGTTCGTGATGTCGGTTACCCAATAGTAGGAGTTGACATTCTTTACGTCGAGGATGTTGAATGCGTCGAGACCTACCCAGATGTTACGTACGCCCCATCGGGCGGTGCGCCGTTCGCCTTCCTTGAGCAAACGGTAGGAGATTCCTAAGTCTACACGGCGATAGGCACGCATGCGGAACACCTGCTTCTCACGTCCGGTGTGTGGCGGTCCGAAGGGTAGTCCGTCGGCGTAGTGACCCTTCACCGTGACCTTCCATTTGTCGGTATTGGGGAAGTAGTCGGAGAACAGCAAGTTGACGTTCATCAGCTGGTCGGTCGGTCGCGGCACCGTACGTCCGTGAATCTTTTCGCGTGTCGACATGATGCCGACGCTGACCCACGAGTCGGTTTTCGGTACGAACTCGCCGTAGACTTTCAGGTCCAGTCCGAGTGCATAGCCCGTAGCACAGTTCTCGCCGTAGTACGACAAGCGCACGTTGTCGACGTTATACGGGTTCAGGTCCGACAGTATCTTGTAGTAGGCTTCGCCTGTCGCCTTGAACGGCCGGTTGTTCACCCGGAACTTGTATTCCGTACCCAGGAGGAAGTGGATGGACTTCTGCGACTTGATATCCTTGTTGAGCGTCACGCTGCCGATACCGCTCGTGTTCGTTGTGTCCTTCAGTTCCTTGTAGAAAGGAGCCTGATAGTAGACGCCCGTAGAGAACCGGAACGTCCATTCGGGATGCTCGGCAGGAATGAAAGCCACCGTGGCGCGCGGCGAGATGATGGTCTCCCGATTGTACGACCAATTAGCAAGTCGAACGCCATAGTGTATCACAAGCTCGCCCTCCTTGTACTCTTTCCGCCATGTGTCCTGTACGTAAGCCTCGATACGGTCCGACTTCACGCTCTGCTTCGAACGCAGACTGTAGATCAGGTCAAGACGGTTGTCGCTGTGAGGCAGTGAATAGCCCGCCGAGTCGCGCAACTCCCACTCACGTACCGACTCATCGATATGTTCGTTTTTCAACAGGAAGCCGTAGCGGATGTCGTGTGCCGTCAGTCGGCTCCGACCGGAAATTCCGATCGATTTCACCGTCGCCGTCAATCGGTTACGGGCATGTTCCTTGTAAGTTCCTATCTGATAATCAGAGCCGTCGAGCCAATACTCGCCCTGAATGTCGTACGTCTCTGCCTCCTTCGTCTGGAAAGCCGAATAAGTCAGTGTAATCTGATGCTGGTCGTTGAACTTATGCGTCAGCGATGCTGCACCGAAATATGTGTGGAACTTATCTTGCTCCTTACCGTCGAAGTACACCTTGAACTCGTGCGCCTGCTCTGCCGTACCGAATTTCGTAGTACGGTCAGCTGGCGTAAAGTTATAATCGTTGCGGGCGATGTTGCCTATCAGGTCGAGTGTCCAGCGCTTCGACGGGCTCCAGCTAATATATGTCTGGTAGTCAAAGTCTTTCGGGTCATACTCGCCGTGCGTATCCGTCGTTCCCAGCAAGTTCTTTGTCGTCTTGTAGCGAACGGCATGACTCATCGAAAACCCATTCCGGCCGTAGCCGATGTATGCCGCTGCACCCAGCAGCGAAGCCGAAGCCGAAGCCTCGAGTTGCGACGGACGCTTGTAAGTGATGTCCAACACGCTCGACATCTTGTCCCCGTAGTTCGCGTCGAAACCACCTGCAGAGAACTGAACCTTCTCCACCATGTCGGGATTGATGACCGAAAGCCCCTCCTGCTGCCCAGAGCGCACAAGCAGCGGACGGTACACCTCGATGCCGTTGATGTAGACCGAATTCTCGTCGAACGAACCGCCGCGAACGTTATACTGGTTCGACAGCTCATTGTGCGTACTCACTCCCGCCTGCGTTGCAATAATCTGCTCGATGCCTTGCCCCGAAGCGTTACCCATGTGTTTGATGTCATTCAGATTTACGTCGGTCATCGCATTCGTCTGCGTCCGTACCTCCTTGATCTCCACCACATCGATATCGAAGTTAAGATTCGGTAGCATCACGTTCAGCTCCACCGTATCCTTCGGTTCCTTCAGTGTACGCTTACGAGTCTGGTAGCCCATCATCGAGAACACCACCGTGAGCGAATCTGCCGCATTGCAAGAAAGCACGTACCGACCCTTCAGGTCAGTGCGCGTTCCCACCAAACTCATTCCCTCGATGCCCACAGTAGCCAGCTCAATCGGCTGCCGGTTATCGTCGACCACCGTGCCACGGATCGTCACCTTCCGCTGTCCATACAGAGCAAGGCCCATCAGCATCACCGCCGTCGTAAGTATATATCGTAATTGCATTCTTCTCCTTATATTTAATTATATAACGCAAACTTCCCCGTTTTATTGTGTACCTTGCAGAATTTAGCTGTAAATTGCAAAAAAATAGTAAATGGTAAATGGTTAAATGGTAATTATTTCTTACCTTTGCACGTCGATTAAAAACATTTTATTTATGAAAGCATTGAACAAACGTACGGCGCCGAAGAGCGTAGCGCCCGAGCGAATCATCCAGTTTGGTGAAGGAAACTTCCTTCGCTGTTTCGTCGACTGGATTATCTACAAGATGAACCGCAAGACAGATTTTAATTCTAGCGTAGTAGTAGTGCAACCCATTGAGCGCGGTATGGTAGACTGGCTGAACGGACAGGACTGCCTGTATCACGTAAATCTGCAAGGACGTCTCGGCGGTGAGGTCGTAAATAAGTTGACGCGTATCGACTGCATTAGCCGTGCACTCAATCCCTATACCCAGAATCCTGCATTCTTGGCATTGGCCGACCAACCCGAGATACGTTTCGTCATCTCCAATACCACTGAGGCAGGTATTGCTTTCGACCCAAGTTGTAAGCTTACCGATGCTCCGGCATCCTCCTATCCCGGCAAACTAACCCAGTTACTCTATCGTCGCTATAAGACTTTCAATGGTGCAAAGGACAAGGGGCTCATCATCATGCCCTGCGAACTTATCTTCCTTAATGGCCACCACTTGAAAGAATGTATCTATCAGTACATCGAACTATGGAAACAGGATTTCGGAACTGATTACGAAGGTTTCAAAGCATGGTTCACCGACGATTGCTATGTATGTGCCACCCTCGTCGACCGTATTGTACCAGGTTTCCCGAAGAAGGACATCAAGGAAATTCAGGAGAAGATATCCTACGAGGACAACCTTGTCGTACAGGGCGAAGCATTCCACCTCTGGGTCATCGAGAAACCGGAGAATATGAGCATCGAAGCATTGAAAGCAGAATTCCCTGCCGAGAAAGCCGGTCTGCACGTACTCATTGCCGAGAGCGAGAAACCATACCACGAGCGCAAAGTAACCTTGCTCAATGGTCCGCATACCGTGCTCAGTCCGGTGGCATTCCTTAGCGGCATCAATATCGTTCGCGATGCCTGCAACGACCCAGTAGTAGGAAAGTATATCCACAAAGTACAGTTCGAAGAGTTGATGCAGACCCTCAACCTGCCGATGGACGAATTGCAGCAATTCGCTGCCGACGTACTCGAGCGCTTCAACAATCCGTATGTCGACCATCAGGTGACAAGCATCATGCTCAATTCGTTCCCTAAGTACGAAACGCGCGACCTGCCCGGTCTCAAGACCTATCTCGAACGCAAGGGAGAACTGCCGCAGGGACTGGTATTCGGACTTGCCGCCATTATCACATATTACAAAGGTGGTAAACGAGCTGATGGTGCCGAAATCATTCCGAACGATGCTCCCGAGATTATGCAACTGTTGAAAGACCTTTGGGCTACAGGCGATACACAGAAAGTGGCAGAAGGAGTGCTCGCAGCCGAGAATATCTGGCACGAGAACCTCAATGCTATCCCTGGCCTTACAGCACTTGTTAAGGCCGACCTCGATAAGATTCAGCAACTCGGAATGCTGGAAGCGGTCAAGACCATCCTTTAGGCGAAATCCCGTAATAACGACATAACGAAAGATGAGAAAGTCAATAGTTCTTCTCCTTTTCGTGATATGCACGACCTTGTCGGCTCAGATACCAGTCGACACGGTCGCTTTCGTTCCTATGTCGTGGAACCAAGCCCGTCGACAAACCAAGTACGAGTGGTTCATCACGAAGCAGGCGAAAGCAGTGGCCGATAGTATCGTGAAGTATCAGTTGCCCACTGGTGGCTGGGTGAAGAACCAAGACTGGGGACTCAATCCCGACAGCGTCTACATCAGCCAGTGTATGGAGACGGGCATCGGCGGCACCATCGATAACGGTGCTACGTATCATGAGATGGAGTTCCTTGCCAAAATGTACTATTACACGAATCTCATCGAATACCGTATTGCCTTTCTCAACGGTCTCGAGTATCTGCTGACGATGCAGTACCCGAACGGTGGCTGGCCTCAATTCTATCCCGCTCGAGGCAAGGACCATTATTCCAGTCATATCACCTTCAACGACGATGCGATGGTCAATGTCATGAAGTTCCTTCTCGATATCTCACGTAATGTTGAGCCATACGATATGCTGTGGCTTAAACCCGAGCAACGCGAAATATGCAAGAAGGCATACGATAGGGGAGTGGAGTGTATCCTCAACTGCCAGATTATGGTGGACGGACAACCCACGGTGTGGTGTCAGCAGCACGACGAGCATACGCTCCAGCCTGCTCAAGCCCGTGCCTACGAACTCCCCTCTTTCTGTGGTGCTGGCGAGACGGTCACCATCATCGACCTCCTGCTTTCCCTGCCCAATCCCGATGAGCGCATCAACCTTGCCATCGACGGTGCCATCCGCTGGCTCGAGAACCATAAGATAGAAGATAAGGCCATCGAACGATTCACCAATGCTGATGGTCAGCCCGATATCCGTTTGGTAGACCGT
>Ga0310786_10012684_pt1 | contig 10422 bp, 9 predicted proteins | sample AusTroGonzalo_MG_FD_203881 | JGI IMG/M metagenome (GOLD analysis project Ga0310786, IMG submission 203881) | Bovine rumen microbial communities from tropical cattle in Woodstock, Queensland, Australia - Gonzalo_03 (v2) (version 2) | ecosystem: Host-associated > Mammals > Digestive system >... | reverse complement strand
GGCCGTTGCAGTTCTCGCATCCTGCGGCAGTGCCGGTACAGGTAGCGTAAAGATGAAAGATGTAAAGGACACAATCTCTTACTCAATAGGTATGGGCCGTGCTGTCCGCGTTTACAAGGAGCAGCTTCCTTATGATATTGTTGATTCCACTACAATGAAATCATTCGTGAAGGGTTTCATGGATGCAGCTGCTGATCCTGAGGACAAGGCTAAACTGGCATATGCTATCGGTTTTGAGATGGGTTCAGAGGAGATGTCACGTGCATTCAATGGCCTTTCAACCCAGTTGTTCGGTGAAGGTGAGACACTCAACAAGGAGGTATATCTGAGTGGTATGAGTGACGGTTTGCTTGAGAACTGGAAGATTATGGATTTTGAGGAGGCCGATGAGACTGCTAACCGTCTCTACGAGGCTCTGAGCCAGCAGCAGTATGAGAAATACCGTCAGGAGAATGCTGCTTTCCTTGAGGAGAAGGCTAAGGAAGAGGATGTCGTAAAGACACCCAGCGGACTTCTCTACAAGGTAGTCAAACTTGGCGACGGTGGTCCCAAACCTACTGCAACCAGTGAGGTTGAGGTTCGTTATCGTGGTGAGCTGATAGACGGTACTGTATTTGATGAGTCAACCAATCCTGTTACACTTAGCCTTGACGGTGTAATCAAGGGCTGGACAGAGGGTGTGCAGCTGATGAGTGTTGGTGATAAGTTCAAGTTCTTTATTCCTTATAACCTGGCATATGGTGAGCAGGGATACAGCAGCATCAAACCTTATGCAACACTTATCTTTGATGTAGAGCTTGTAAGCATAAAGTAATTATAAACCCCATATTACATAGGGAGGGAACGGATGTGTCTGTTCCCTCCTTTTTTGTCATTTTGTAAGTAAAAAAGGTTCAACGTAATATTATTGTTCCTATATTTGGTGGAAAATATTGACAATAACAAAAGGTAGCTTACAATATGAATGCAAAAAAGACCGTTTCCAGTTCAGAAAGAATGGATTCTCTTGACCGTAAGATTCTGGGCATAATATCACAGAATGCACGTATCCCGTTCCGTGATGTTGCACTACAGTGCGGCGTGTCACGTGCCGCTATCCATCAGCGCGTACAGCGTATGTTTGATGATGGTATCATAACAGGATCAGGTTATCATGTGAATCCGCGGAGTATAGGTTACAATACATGTACATACGTGGGCCTTACACTTGAGAAGGGTTCCATGTACCGTGAGGTTGTAGCTGCCCTGGACCAGATTCCTGAAGTGGTGGAGAGCCATTTTACCACCGGCCGTTATACCATGATGATAAAGCTGTATGCCCGTGACAATTCCCATCTGATGGAGCTTATTAACGGCAATATCCAGGAGATTAAGGGCGTTACCGCTACGGAGACTCTTATCTCTCTTGACGAGAGTATTAAGAAAGAGATACCTATAACAGAATAATGTATGACCAAGGCTGAGCAGCTTGAATCCTTGCTTAAGAGTATGGATTCAGGTAGGGATGTGTTGGGTTTTAAAGCCCCTGTGATAGGTATCAGCGGTAATTTCAGGGAAGGAGACTGTACTCTTGCCCAAGGTTACTATATGTCTGTACTTGAGGCAGGAGGCACTCCTGTGGTAATTCCGTCATATGATAATGAGAAGGCACTTGTTTCAATACTTGATACACTTGACGGCTTAGTTCTGTCAGGTGGTGCCGATATTGACCCTGATTATCTTGGTGAAGAACCGCTGGACTGCATATCGGTAAACCCACGTCGTGATGCTCAGGAGTTGATGTTGGTGCGTCTTGCTGTAGAGCGTCAGATTCCTGTTCTGGGCATTTGCCGTGGAATACAGATGCTGACGGCCGCTCTGGGTGGTAAACTCTATCAGGATATAAAGACTCAACACGGTAGGCCATGTATTGAACATAGCCAGACTATAGCCCGTGGACTTCCGTCACATGATGTAAAGATTGAGAAAAGCTCTCTGCTCCATTCTTTGATGGGCACAGAGACTCTTGCCGTGAACTCTTTCCATCACCAGGCTGTTAAAGAGGTTCCGCAAGGTTTCCGTATCACCGCGATGTCTGCAGACGGTATTATTGAAGGGATGGAATCCACTTCGTTCAGGCCCATTCTGGGAGTACAGTGGCATCCGGAATGTTTCATATTGGAAGGTGACCGTACAATGATGCCCATTTTCAATTGGCTCACGGAGCAGGCTGCTCTGTTCAAGCGCGCCAAGGAACTGCATAGTAAGACCATTATATTGGACAGTCATTGTGACAGCCCCATGTTCTTTGATAAGGGGGCTCATTTCTACCAGAGGAACCCGGGTGTGGAGGTGGAGTATGAATATGTGGGTGAACCGTCACCTGACGGGAGCGCCACGTTCAGATACAATCCGTTGGTGGATCTGCACAAAATGACTACAGGACGTTTGGATGCCAGCTTTATGGTGGCATATCTGCACCAGTATGAACGTGATGCCGAGTCTTTGAAAGCGGCTGTAGCCAAGGCTGACCGTCTGCTCAGTCTCATAGATGAGAGAATAGGGGAGTGTGCCGGCTACGCTGCAATAGCTACGACACCTGATGAACTGTGGCAAAACAAGTTCAAGGGAATTAAATCTGTTGTAAAAGGCATAGAGAACGGTTATGCCGTTGGGCTTGACATTGACAACGTGGACCGGTTCCGTAGCCGCGGAGTAGCCTATATGACACTGTGCCATAACGGTGATAATGATATATGTGACTCACACAAGGGTAATCATGAGCATAACGGCCTGTCTGATTTTGGCCGTGAGGTGATAGCCCGTATGAACAGTGTGGGTATGATGGTTGATCTGTCACATGCTTCAGAGAAGAGTTTCTGGGATGCATTGGAGTGCAGCGCCAAACCTATTATCTGTTCACATTCATCAAGCCGTGCCTTATGTGACCACACCCGTAACCTCACTGATGAACAGATGCGTGCACTTGCTTCAAGTGGAGGAGTGGCACAGGTTTGTCTGTACAGCGGGTTCCTCAAGAAGGGAGGTAATGCCACAGTTGATGATGCCATACGTCATATCATGCATATGATAGATGTAATGGGCATAAACCATGTGGGTATAGGCTCTGATTTTGACGGTGGCGGCGGGCTGCCGGGTCTTGAGGATGCCTCGTGGTTTGTAACGCTTACAGAGCGTCTTATGGCAGAAGGCTTGAGTGATTATGACCTGTCACTCGTTTGGGGACGCAACTTCCTCAGTGTCTGGAGTGCTAACATCGGAGTCTGATCCGATGTTGGCCTTGGCAGCAGCCTTAGCCTTGTTTTTCTCTTTTAGCTGAGCTCTTATAGCGCGATATTTTTCCTTGTTCTTTTCACGGCGCTCCTTACGTTCATTGCGTTTGCGCTCTTTCTTTTTCTTTTCAGACTCCTTGCGTTGTGCTTTGCTTTGAAGTCTGTCAAGATTCTTTTTGTGTAGATCAACTACTTTCTTCTTACTCTTTTCCTTGAGTAATTCATCAGGTTTCTGCTCGGTTATGGGAATTTCGTTGACATCCCATTCATCAGTTTCATGTGTCCAGTCCTGTTTTAGTGTCCAGCTTCTCTTTATGTACCAGACACTCTCAGCCTGACGTTTCTCTTCATAATCTCCGGTGTCCCATTTTCCGTTTTCGTTCACATCATCAAACATGGAGATGAAGTATTTTGCGGGTTTGAGCAGGAAGAAATCTACAGATCCGTCATCAAGTGTTCCGGTACTTACGGTTTTCCCGTTGTTGTCAAGTAACCTGACTGTATAACCGGGTTTGGGGTTGAGAACGTTGACAGTCAGGGTACTGAATTGGTTAAGAGGGCTGAATTTGAATTTCTCCTCAATAGCATCATTATGCAATCCGTAAATACCCTGTATGCTTGCAGAGTCTATGTTGATTCTAAAAGTATTATCGGGTTTCCACTCTCCGTAGATGTAGTATCTGAGTATATCAATCGAGTCTTGTTCTATATCATACGGTATAGGTTTCCAGATGGTGTCAACTTTCTGATACAGATGGATGGCAGTATCAGAAAGGAAAGTGACAGGTTCCTTGAATTTGAGTGTAATCTCCTTTTCCGTGACTCTGAGTGAACTACCTGATGTGAGATTGTAATCCAGGAAATTTATTTTTGGTGTAAGCAGTTTTACAATACCCAACGAATCCCCTTCACGCTCTAGGCGGCGGATTTTCTTGTCCCGTTCTTTCTTGTCTTCTTCTGCTTTACGTGCAGCATCCTTGAGTATGCGTTCGTGACTTTTCTTGGGAACCAGTTTAAGGGTATCGGTGGTAGGTGATAATGCACCCGCCGTATCTGTAGCCAGGAATGTTACACTGAGGCATAGGGTATCTTTATAATACACCAAAGTGTCTCTCATCCAGAAAGTCAGGGTGTCATACCGTTCGCTGTGCTGCACTATATATGCGTCAGCTTCATCAAAGTTGATTCCTTTGACCTCTGGCATGGAATCAAGCGGCAGAGCAAAACGGAGCGTAAATTTCTCATGCGTGGGGCGTTCTGCCGCTGTCATGTACTGTATTATGGGTTTGGGCGTAAATGCCAACAGGGTAATGTTATCAGGGAGAAATTTAGTGTATGGGATTGTAACTGTAGTGTCAACCATTCCCTCCGGTGTGAACAGGGTGTCAACACGATACCTGAGTTCTGATGAAGGTATTATGAGGGTGTCCAGCCATGCTATCTTCTCGTTGCGTTGAGAATAGCTGAATGTCTGGTCCATATCCATTACTGCATATATGCGGTAGGTTCCGGGTGCTACACCACGTATGTTGAAATGACCGTATGTGTCAGTACGTGATACCTTTTCAAAAGGCTTGGTCATGAAGGCGGAATCAGCCAAGTCACTATGAAGTCCTACCGTCATCCCTTTTACCGGTTCCAGATCCTGAGCATTCAGTACGTAGCCTGATACCTCAAGAGAGTCAATAACATCGCCGGTACTGAAACGGAAACAGTAGTTTCCCAACGGATTACCCTCATTATTATCTTTGATTCCATCTGAAAAATCGATGGAGTAGGTGGTGTTGGCTTTTAGTGAATCAAAGAACTCCACCTGTATTCTCTTACCGGTAACCTTGATCTCAGGTTGTTGAATCTGGGGAGGTGATATTACAACGTTTTCAGTGGCATTCTCAAGTTTGATGAACTCATTGAAGTCAATGGATACTTTCTTGGTCTTAACGCCTGTGGCTCCGTTTACGGGATGACTGTTGGTAATCTTAGGAGGGTTTTCATCATACGGTCCACCGTCAGGACTACCGATGACCGCACAACCCGACAATGCGGCAAAGGCTGCTAAAGCCAATGCCGCATTGCAGATTCTTGCGGTTATGTCGCGATTGCGATTCAATTCAGTCTGTAAACTTCTTGAATATTATGCAGGAGTTATGTCCTCCAAAACCGAATGTATTTGACAGCGCAGCACGAACCTCTCTTTTCTGAGCTTTGTTAAAAGTGAAGTTAAGCTTGTAATCTATCTGCTCGTCATCATCACCCTCCTCATGGTTGATTGTGGGTGGAATGACACTGTTCTTTATTGCAAGAACAGTTGCAATGGCCTCAATTGCACCGGCACCACCCAGCAGATGCCCTGTCATGGATTTGGTTGAACTCAAATTCATTTCATAGGCATGGTCACCGAAAACAGCCTTGATAGCCTTGCATTCAGCTATGTCACCAAGCGGGGTGGAGGTTCCGTGCATGTTGATATAGTCAATATCAGCGGGTTGCAACCCGGCATCATCAAGTGCCTCCTGCATGACACGGATTGCGCCAAGTCCTTCAGGATCAGGGGCTGTCATATGATATGCATCGGCCGTTGCTCCCCATCCGGCTACCTCAGCGTAAATCTTGGCGCCGCGGGCACGGGCATGTTCATATTCTTCAAGAATAAGAACTCCTCCTCCCTCACCAAGTACAAATCCGTCACGGCTTGCACTCATGGGGCGTGATGCTGTCTCAGGTGAATCATTACGGGTGGATAGTGCGTGCATAACTCCAAATCCTATTATTCCGCATTTACCAAGTGCAGCCTCAGCTCCGCCGGTAACTATTGCGTTGGCTTTACCCAAACGGATAAGGTTTACGGCGTCAATGATAGAATGTGTGCTTGATGCACATGCTGATGAGGTTGCATAATTGGGACCTTTGAGCTTGTATTTGATAGAAATCAAACCAGCTGCAATGGATCCGAGAATACGCGGAACAAAGAACGGGGTGACTTTAAGGTCCTGCCCTGATCCCATTTGTTCATTGAGGGTATCCATACCCTCCTGAAAAGAGTCAACACCTCCCATACCGAAACCAAGGATCACTCCAATGCGGTTCAAGTCTTCCTTTTCAAGATCCAATCCGGAATCTTCAATGGCTTGAGTTGCTGAGGCAATGGCAAAATGACTGTATTTGTCATACTTGCGTAACTCCTTGCGGTCAATATATTGCGACGCGTCAAAGTTCTTTACCTCACATCCGAACTTAACCTTGGTAGGTATAGTATTGATATCAAAATTGGTAATAGGACCTGCACCGCTTACTCCAGCCAAGGCATTCTCCCAGAATTCAGGGACAGTATTGCCTATAGGGTTGACGGTACCAAGTCCTGTTACGACTACTCTTTTCAGATTCATATTATCAAGCTGTTACAACTTACTTTGTAGCTGCCTGGCTGATGAGCTCGATAGCCTCACCTACGGTTGTGATCTTCTCAGCCTGATCATCGGGAATTGAAATGCCGAATTCCTTCTCGAACTCCATGATGAGCTCAACGGTATCCAGTGAATCTGCACCCAGATCAGCTGCGAAACTTGCCTCAGGAGTAACCTCTGATGCCTCAACACCAAGTTTGTCAACGATGATAGCCTGAACTCTCTCTGCAATCTGTGAATCTGCCATAATTGTAATTTTTAAGTATTTAAAATGAATTTGGGTGCAAAGAAACCCATTTTCAATGGGCATCACAAATATTGGATAGCCAAAACGACCTCGTTGTGCACAAACACCCCAAATGTGTGTAATGCTAATTTGGCCGTAAAGGTTGTCTATTCAGAAAAATACCGCTATTTTTGCATCGCTAAGAGAATTTATTGTTGATATGACATTCAGTCAGGAAAGTTTTGGGATATTTGAGCGTGCTATTTCGGACTATCATAAGAATGATAATATAGATGCTCCCATTGCCAATCCGTACCAGGAGAAGAGCATAGAATTCTATCTTTATCTTAAGAATTGGATTGATACCGTTCAGTGGCATCTGGAAGATATTATACGTGATCCGCAGATAGATCCGGTAAAAGCTTTGGAAATCAAACGCCGTATTGACCGTTCCAATCAGGAACGTACTGATCTGGTTGAACTCATTGACAGTTATTTCCTGGATAAATTCAAGTCTGTTAAGACTTTACCTGCTGCAACCATCAATACAGAGAGTCCTGCGTGGGCAGTTGACCGTCTCTCCATTCTGGCGCTCAAGATTTTTCACATGAGAATTGAAGCGGAACGGAAAGATACTCAGGCAGACCAGCAGAAACGTTGCCAAGATAAACTGGCAGTTCTTTTGGAACAGAAGAAAGATCTCTCTACAGCTATAGACATGCTGCTTGACGATATGGCTGCGGGACGTAAGTACATGAAAGTATATAAGCAGATGAAAATGTACAACGATCCCACTCTTAACCCCGTTCTTTACGGCCAGAATGGCTCAAAATAAAACCCCTAAATACAAAAACGTACTTCTTATCCGCTTCTCTGCAATAGGAGACGTGGCTATGACCGTTCCTGTAATCCAATCTCTTGCCGAGGCCTATCCTGAGGTGCATTTCACTATGCTGTCAGATGGGCGGTTTGCTCCTTTCTTCAGCCAGATGCCGGGCAATGTGAGTTTCTTGGGCGTGAACCTCAAGAAAGATTATCATGGTTTCGGGGCAATGTTCCGCCTGTTCCGTCTGCTACGCAAGAAACACTTTGATGCTGTGGCTGATCTGCATGGGGTTTTGCGTACTACAGCCCTCTCCATTTTTTACAGGCTCTCTTTCACCAAAGTAAAACGCATAAACAAAGACCGTCGTTCACGTAAGCGTATTACCCGCCAGCATAATAAGGATCTTACCCCAAGACTGACGTCATTTGACCGTTACCGTATAGTTTTGGAGAAACTTGGTTTCAGGTTTGAGGTCAGATTCCGCTCCATATTCGGTGAAGGTAAGGGAAACCTTTCATCTATCAGCCATATTATCGGCAAGAAGGATTGCCCTTGGATAGGTGTTGCACCGTTTGCCGCCCATAAAGGTAAGATATATCCGCTCTATCTTATGGAAGAGGTGGTTGCACAACTGGATTCCGCCGGTGTTTGCCGTCAGTTTGTATTTGCCTATGGCAGAGAGATTGCTCAAGTACAGGCGTGGGCTGACAAGTATCGTTCTGTTGAGATAATAGACAACGGCTTGGGAATGGCGGGTGAACTTATCCTCATGAGCCACATGGAGGTTATGTTGGCCATGGATTCATCAAATATGCATCTGGCTTCACTTACAGGTACGCCGGTCGTATCAATTTGGGGTGCTACACATCCTGCAGCCGGATTCATGGGGTGGGGGCAGAATCCCGATGACTGCGTCCAGATAGACCTTCCTTGCCGTCCCTGCTCCATCTACGGAAAGAAGGAGTGCATGTACGGTGATTACCGTTGCCTCACGGGCATCGATCCCGATACCGTTTTCAGCAAAGTCAAAGCTTATCTGTGAACTCTGGGCCCATATTGAAGAGCAGGTCTACGGCACTCAGGTTGGGCAGGAAGCCGTATTTTTGTTTGAATACCTGCCAATAGGTTTGAGGGTTGGCCGGTTCTTGTACTCCCGGCTCGGCAAGTGGACGTAAATCAATTACATCTTCACTTTTGTGAATGTATGACTGTGTGAGTCTTAACTCTTTCTTAATCCCCGCCAGCTCCATAATGCGCAGTGTGAGTTCCGTATTGAAATCAATCAGGAACTCATACTTCTTCTCGTAGAATGGGCGGAAATCATCCTGGTAATACATGAAGAAGGGACTGTTCATGTAGGCCGATTCCAATGCGTTCCAGTGCTGGTGGCGCCACTCACCGTGGTCACTTATGCGCACGTCTTTCATGAGTTGCTTGGAGGTATCGGCCTTTACTATTGGAATGGTAAGGGTCTGGATTCCGCTTGCTGTAGCTATTCTGCAACGGTTGCGGTATGTCTGCTTGCAGTAGTTGTCATACTGTTCTATAAGCACATCACCGCCACTGTTGATGGCGGTGAAGAAACTTACGGGTGGCAGATATGCCGAGCAGAGCAGGACTGTATCCATCAATTATAGTTCTTGACGGCGCGGAACATGCGGTTCCAGCGAATCTTACCCTTCTGTCCCCATTTCTTATCCTGATTGAGCGATAGCCAGATGAATACGGGACGGCCTACGATGTGGTCCTCCGGAACGAATCCCCAGTACCTGGAGTCAAGGCTGTTGTGGCGGTTATCGCCCATCATCCAGTAGTAGTCCATCTTAAAAGTGTAGCTGTGGGCAACCTCTCCGTTTATGACTATGGTGCCGTCCTGCTCAACTTTGAGGTCATTGCCCTCATACACCCTGATAACACGTTCGTAAACAGGCAGATTCTCAATGTTGAGATCTATAGTCGCACCCTTGGCCGGAATCCATATAGGACCATAGTTGTCCTTGGTCCAATGGGTATTCATGTTAAAGGGATAGAGCCAGTCATTACTCCTGAGGTTCTTGCTCGGAATGATAGTGTCTGATATGCCTGTTTGGTTCTTGAATATCTCCAATGCCTGTGATGTCATGGGGATTTCAACTATTCCTTTATGGTTCTTGGATTGTTTCAAACCGTCAGAACTGAGATCCATCTTCTCTCTGAGAGACTCAGGTATGGGTCTGAGCAGTCTTACCACATAGTTGAACTGTACTGCGTCAGGCTGTTTCTGGACAACCCCGTCTGTGTATATGACACCATCCTTAATTTCAAGGGTCTGTCCGGGAAGTCCTACACAACGTTTTACATAGTTCTCCCTGCGGTCAACAGGTCTGGCTATCTTCTTTCCGTAGATATGCTCATTCTCTTTGATGAGATTGTACCCCACATTGTAGTACAAATCATACACATGGCGCTGTTCCAATGCGGAAAGGGTGTCCAGGTCAACGCTGTAATTCGCTTGCTCACATCTGATCTTGCCGTCGTGGTATATTTGTGCATAGTAGTCAATCACTTCAGGATTAGTTACTATGGTATCTCCGGCAGGGAAGTTGAATACCACAATCTCATTCTGCTTTATCTTGCCAAAACCTTTGGCGCGCTCATACGGCCACTGCGGCTTGTCAAAATAGCTCTTGCCGCCTCCGGGAAATGTATTCTGCG
>Ga0310786_10012681_pt1 | contig 10424 bp, 14 predicted proteins | sample AusTroGonzalo_MG_FD_203881 | JGI IMG/M metagenome (GOLD analysis project Ga0310786, IMG submission 203881) | Bovine rumen microbial communities from tropical cattle in Woodstock, Queensland, Australia - Gonzalo_03 (v2) (version 2) | ecosystem: Host-associated > Mammals > Digestive system >... | reverse complement strand
ATCTGCATCCATCTGCTACCTTACTTTCAAAATATTCTTGTTGAACTTGTTGTGCTGTCTTTGTGCTTGTTGCTTCAAACCACATCGTATCTTCTGTTTGATTATCAAACGGATTGTCTATCAATGCCATGAAATACTTTGTTGTTCCCATTCCATTGTCAACTTTGGTAAAGGTTATATCATAATTCTTGGATTTACCCCTCTGCCCACTTAATCTTGCACTCTTATACACTTTAACTGTTGTTTTATATGGGTATTGCTGTGTATAGATTTGTCCATCATAATATTTTAACTCATATTCTCTTTCCAAATCTGCACTCATCAAGTCAGCCAAAAATGCACTTGGAAATGTTGATGTATAAGGAAATACAAATCTAAATGCAACTGTTTGACTTGTCAAAAGAGTTTTTGTTTCTGCACTTGAAAATGGGTAACTAGCACCATATTGCTTGTTTACATTTCCCTCTCTATCAAACAAGATTTCTTCATTCAAGTATGGTATCTCAATGTTATCTAAAAACCAATGTGCATCTCCACTTGTTGTCGTTGTTTCTGTATAAAGCAGTGAAATAGTAAAATACAAAGGCACATTCTCCCCTGCATTATAACCAACATTGAATGTTTCTGGTTTACTTGGTGTTATGTTTAATAAAGCATGCCCACCATCAAATGTTTGTTGTGAACCATCATAACTCGCAATCAAACTCTCTACAATCTGTTGTATCTGCTCAAAATTGTAATTTGCTCTTGCACTTGGTATCAATAACTCAACAACAAAATTATAGTTATTTTCGGTGTAATTTGGTATAGGCATAGTGGAAGCCGAGTTCGTGTATAAAATGCCATTTATGGCACCATTATTCTTATTTTCTCCCACATTTGCATGTATATCAAAAGAGTAGCCACTTTCTGTGCCTAATTCATTCAACTTATCATTCACAAAATTGACTACTTCTTGTATTTTTAACATATTATTCTCCTATTGTTATCTTGTCAAAAATTCTTTTTAATCCTAAATAATAGAAACATTGCTCATAAGGTGTCACAATGTTGCGAACATCTATTTTGTCGCATACATACCACTCATTACTTATATTTACCAAATCGCCCAACTCAATCACACATCTATATGTCTTGGTTTCTTCTTCAAAATAAGCATCTGTTGTCTTTCTAAATATATATTCGCCTCTTTCAACAAGATTTTTGATTGTTTGTGAGTATTCTATTTTTCTATCTATTCCATCTTCATAATGCTTTAATTGAACATCTTGCCCAATATCTCTGTAATAGTTTCGTTGCCACTCTACAACTTCATTCTGTTCTTCATCTACTACACGACTTTTATATACTTTTGCCCATTCTCCACGAAATCCAAATGGTAATCTCTTTTCTATTATCATTTGCCACCTCTTAATACTTATCTTGGTCTAATCTAATAAATGGAACAAGCGAAAACCACCTAGTTAATCCCAAAAATTCCAAACTTCTTACAGCTTCTGGTGCAATATCACTCGTGTTTCTCCAATCTTCTTCTGGTTTCGTGCCAACTTTCTGCATTTTTTCCATGTTATCATAAGAATATTTTGCACTATCTCCATTGTCAATCAACCATTGTGCTTCTGCTACCAAGATTTCTTCAAATTGCTTTCTAAATGCATATTGGTCGCTATAAATCGTTTTTGGTGCAACTGCAATTCTATACATTTGAACTTGAAAATTTTGATAACCTGCTTTGTAATTGATATAATCATATATCTTTTTACTTACTTTGTTGATAAATTCTTTCGTTTTGTTTCGATTATTGCTTATATATTTCCTTTGAACATCAATCCCATAATAGTTTAAACCCTCTTCTGTGAGAAAATATCTGTGAGTATATGGGTCATATACCATGTATTGTGTATTACATGGGTATGTCGCACTTCCACTTGCGAAATCTGTTGGGTCATTGTATGTTGGTATTTGATTTGGTGTCATATTTTCTCCTTAAAACATTTTCTTTGTAAAATCTGCATTCTCAAAAGGTTTATATTCTTTATTCATCTCTGTTGATTTTGTTTGAAGTTGTTGAACACTTTGTCCTCTCAATGCTCTTGCTGGGTTATATCTATTCATCACACTTTGACTATATTGTGCATTGATTGGCACTTTTCTACTAAATTCACTTTTCATCAATCTCTCTTGTGCTTGTGTTGTATCATTTATTTCATTATAAGCAGCTAATCTAGTCAATTTTTCTGCAAATTCTTCATCACTTGTTCTTGACCAATCTGCTTTTGAACTGAAATTATAAGCACTTGGCAAAGTCATAACATTTGAACCATTGATTGTTTTAATGTTTATTCCCTGCCCCTCAATCGCCATTGCCTCTGCATCCGCTGTCTTATCTCTTGTATTTTGAATTGTGAACATTGTGTTGTATGTCTTTCCTGTTCTCTTATTTGTTACAGGAACATTCACATTCTCCCCAATTCTGTAATTGTCATCTCCCCAATAGACATATTGCTTGCCACTAGGATGATGCCCATAACCACCATAATATAATTTTGTCATTATTCACTCCAATATGCCTAAATTTTCGGTTTAATGCCGTATTTTTACGAGGTTAGGAGTTGCACCCAACTAAATACTCATCTCGTATCAAAAACTCCCTAAAAAGAGAGTTTTTATTTTTTATGCACTTTGCAATACTAAACTTTGAAGTGTCAAAATTCTTGTATCACTTACTCCGTTCTTGGTTGCTACAATCTTGATTGATTGTTGATTGTTTGCAATCTTGCCTACCCACAACCCATCTGGGTCAAGTGTTACGGGACCGCTATAACCACCAATTATCTCGATTGATATAGATGCACCACTTGTTGCTTCACATTTCAATGCAATATAGTTTCCACTCTGTTCTGCTGCTGTTCCAGAGAACCCTGTGTAACCTGTTACATATTTAAGTGAACCAGAGATTTTACTATCTCCAATTATAATGTTTTCTTGCAAGTCACTTGCATCTTTGCCAAGAAGCGAACCATCATCATCTGTCGCTGCTTCTACCGACAGTGCAAGACTAGGGTGCAACTACTTTTGCATAAGCAAGTGCTGGGTTTACAACTCCACCACCAACTACTGCTTCGATTTGTGCGTATGAACCAAAGAAGTCAATAGCATTTACCATTCTCAATCCAACAATATCTGCTGCGATTGCAAATGTGTCATGGTCATAGATAATGTATTCGCATTTTGCTGCTGCATTTGCGTTAGCTGGTGCATTTCCAGCAACAGGAAGAACTGATGGTGTGCCTGAACCGATAAGGTTAGATACATAAACATCCATTCCATAAAGGCGACCAATCTTGCCTGATTTCAAAATTTCTTCGTTTGTTTCTGGCAAGAATGCATTTCCTGCTGTATAAGCATTTGCGAGGAAAAGTGTTTCCATTTCTGGTGAAACGATAATAACATCTGCTTCTCCACCATTTACTCTAATCTGTTGTCTGTCAGCAAGAATGTCTGCAACAAGTCCTGCAAGTGTTGATGATGCAGTTGTGTTAGATGAACGAGTTGCACCACCAAGCAATACTCCGCCTGATGTTACAGGGTCTGCAAGAAGGTATTTCATGTATTGAATTTGCAATCCTTCTTTAAATTCTTCAACTACTTCTGCTACCTTATCAACAGATTTTCCAGATGCTCTCAAATTCTCAACCAAGTCATAGCATTTTTCACTTCTTGAAATTGCATCTTTCTTTTGAATGAGAACCAAGCTGTCTGCTGTTTCTGTGTGGTTAAGGTCAAGTCCACCTGATGCTGTTGCATCTTTTACTGTTGCGGCTGTTTTGCCCAATCTACGAGCATAGATTTGTCCGCCTCTTTCATTGTATTTGTCGGTAAATGTTTTACCAGCAACAAATGTTTCATCTTTAAAAAGGTTTTTTACCAAAATCTTTGAGAACACTGTGTCAACTGTTTCACTTGTGTTAAATCTAAAAGATTGTGGCAATGTTGTGCTATCTGCGTATGCCATTTTTTATTTCTCCTTTATTTTTATTCTCTTGGGTCAATCCCCATTGCTTTTAGTCTTTTTTCTTCTTCGGTTAGACCATCACCGCTTTCATCAACTGACATTCCAAATCCATGCATATCGTGATTTTCTCTCTTAATCCATTCTGGGAACTCTTTGAGAACATCACCAACTTTGTCCAAGTCTTTTGCATCTTTGATTTCGCTTTTGATATATTTTTTAGCTGGTTCAATTCTGTCTTCACGAACATTGTGCTTGATGAGTGCAAGTTCGAGTTTAGCATCATACAACTCATCATCGTAGTTATCTTTGAGTTCATCAACTTTCTCGCCAATTTCTTCGCTTTCTTCGTTGACTTCCTCTTTCTTTTCATCTGCGATTTCTGGTTCTTCTGCTTTCTCTTCTTCTATTTTGTCAATTTCTCTCTCATCTTCGGCTTTTTCAATATCTTCTGCAATTTCTTTTGGTTTATCTTCTACCTCTGGTTCTACCTCTGGTTTTTCTTCTTTCACAGCATCTTCTACGGCTGGTTCTTCTTCAACTTCTGGTTCTACCTCTGGTGCTTTGATTTCTTCCAAATCTTCCATTGCTTCAAATTTTTCTTCCTCTGCATCTCTGTCCTCTGGGAAATACTTTTTAAATACTTCTCTAAATCTTGGACTAAACATGTCAATGCCTGTCAATTTTGAAAGTTCCTTTTTTAATTCGTTCATTTTTTCTCTCCTATTTCTTAAAAAAGTAATTTTGGGTTTAAGATGTTCCAACTCATCAATTTTGGGTTTTATACGAGTTCCAACTCTCGAATTTTGGGTTTTATAAGGAGTTCCAACTCTCCAATTTTTTAATGATTGTCAACAACCTGTTTTCTGTATTCTCTCAATGTTTTTTCACTTAACCACTCTGGTTTTTCTTTTAATTGTGAATATATTTCTTCCATATATTCCAGATGTTCTTCTGGGTTTCCTGCCCAAAGTGCTTTGTTAGACCTTCCTGCTGGTCCAAGATAATACTTTACATCACTTTCCATTCTTGATAACATACGATATTTCATTTCATCACTCCAAGAATTTACCTGTTTCTGTATTTTAGGGTCAGTTCTATATTCTGCTTTATTAAATATAGACATGAGTTTTGAACCTGCCTTCTGTGGATTTTCATATAATTCATCAATATTCCAAACTTCATCAATTCCTTTTTGGTTTAATCCAACTTTATGCAATTCATCAATCAAATCTCCTGTTGGTTTGTCTGCTTGTGCCATATTCAAGAATTTGTTAAATCTTGCACTATCTCCTGTTAATACACCATCTTCCCAATTTTCACTCTCATCAATGCCAAGTTCTTTAATACGCTTCTCTTCTGCTGGTGTTCCTTTAATTTCTTTCTTTGTTTCAGTTTTAGGACTTTCACCATTCATCTTTTTATTTTCTGCTGGTGTTCCTTCCTTTTCTCCTGCTTTACCACCAGATTTCTTTTGAAGTTCATTATATTTTTTTACTGCCTCATCAGTTGACATACCTTTGGTATCAACACCTTCATTTTTTAATGTTGCATAAACAAGTCCTATAAAATTTGCCATTGTTTTCTCCTTTATTCCATATTATCTTGTATATTCTCTTGTTTTTGGATGTTTTCATCGACTACTTGAACACCCTGTCTTTCTGTCATAATTTTGTTAAGTTCTGCCATCACTTGCTCATCACTCCATCCATCATTCAATTCGCTAATCGCTGTTTCTTGTGACTTCAAACCGCTTCCAACCTGTCTTGCTAATACTTCTGTAACACTTTCCAAACTTGGATTTGTGTATTCGTTAAATTGAATGTTGATTAAATCTGTGTAATCAATGATGTCAAGTCCATTGATGTAATCGTTTACTTGCAACCACTTATTCAAAACTTCTTTTAAGGTTTTCTCCCAACCTTTCAAACAAATTTCTCTTTTTCTCAAACTTGTCTTTTCTCTTGCATCTTGACTTTCTGCTGAGCTGTTAATACTTTCCAACCCTGTTAATCCCAAAGTTGTTGGTGCAAGTCCAGCTTTGTTGATTGCTATGCTCATAATGTTTTGCATTGCTTTCGTATATGCTTCCCAATAGATTTGTGGTTGAGATGTTGTAATAAGATTTCCACTTTCGGCTGGTGTTGAGCTTCCTTTTGTTGTGATGATTGTTTTTCTAAATGCATCAAATTGCATTTGATTTCCATTTTGGTCTTGTGGTATCAACTCATCACTTACAAATTGTTTTACACCACCCTTTCTTATTGCATCCACTAAATCACTTGCACATTCTGTTAATGCATCTTCAAGTGGCAACATTCCCTGTATGTCTGGCACTCCTCTCTCGCCTTTGTAAAGCATATTGTTGCATTCGTTTTGCTTATACACTACCAATAGGTCTTTTAGAGGAAATACTTGTGGGTGCAAGTCAATCTCTCTGTCAAATTGTTCTCTACACTCTTTAACAGCCGCCTCATCATCTTTATCAACATATTTTCCATCTTTACGGAAGCGGTAATCTATGCACGCATAACCCTCTTTGTTTTTAAAGTGAATTTCACACAACTCGTATGCTGGGTCTTTTGTGCTTACCTCTTTGATAACAAAACTCTTTGGTTTTCCTCTTGACCAATTTATTTCAAAATGGTGAGGTTCTACCAAATCAATAATAGGGTATTTGCTTATCTCTGGACAATAACTTACTCTATAAAGAAAATCGCCAATTCCACTTTCCCAATATGCACCCTCAACAAATTTCTTTTCAAGTTCTGCAATATCTTTCACTTTGTTGATTGCTTCATCTACTTCTGGTATATCACTTTTACATGTAAACCCATTCGATGCAATCAAATTGACTTTTCCCTGAACTATCATTGGTGTCAGTCCAACATAAGCAAATGCTTGCCCCTGTTCATAGTGCGCCAAAAATAAGTTTGTAATTTGCATTGTCAACCATTGGTCTGTAAAATATCTTGGAACTCCAACTTGGAAAAATCTACGAATAACAGAAGCATCATTACTCAATAATGCCAAATTTACTGCCATGTTGAAATTATACACATTCGGTGAACGGATTTCATCAATCATTTCTTTCTGCTTCAAATTGAAATTGTATCTTGCCATTTCCTATTCCTTTTTTATCAAACCATCATCAAATGGTTGTGGTTTCGTTTTTTTCATTTTTGTATAGTTTTTTATTTTGGTTTCTGTCTTTAACTCTTTAATGTTTGGGTCTTCTGGTATCTCGTGATATTCTTTATCAATAACCCACCCTTTTGGTTTATAGTATTTCTCATAGTTAATACTATCAACTACATTCTTTATGTTAAATCCATCGCTTCCTATATATATTATATGCAATATTTCCATAAATTGACTACTCCCTTTTTATATTCTTTGTTATATCATTCCACTTTTCTGTCAATGCGTAATCACTCGTATCGTTTATATCGTTGTCTTGCACTCCCAAATCCAATACTGCACCATCTTCATCTATCAGCAATCTTGTGTGTGCGTTATATGAATTTAATGCATGACTACTCCATAACAATCTATTCTGTAACAAGAGTTGTTGTTTAAGTTCGCATCTTGTTCTCAAATTGATTATATCTTTATATGCCTTCAAACTGCCTTTGACTTGCAATGTGTTAAATCTGTTTTTGTTTCTCCATGTGTTTATCAATATTGCTTCCGCACTATCAATAACAATCTTTTTAAATCTAAACATGAATTTAACCCACCACCACTCAATCTTATCTTCTAAATACTTGATAATATCATCATGGCTGGTTGCTGGCACTTCCCAACATTCCAATATAACAACTCTTTGGCATCCCTTTGTATAACCAACCAAACTTGCAACAGTGCTTGCTTTACTTGTATCACTAGGGTCTTTATTTGAACCAACATCGACAAACAAATCAATTTCTTGCAATGCATACAAATCAATATTCTCAAATGGTATAATGTGTGTTTCTTTCTTCATCAGTTGAGCAAATGCAGCACCCTCTGTAAATCCACGACAACCCAATATCTTGCTCATATAGTAAAACGAGTTCTCTGGGTATAATTCAATCAACATCTTTTTTTGGTCTTCTGTCAAATGTGGTGCATCATCATTGATATTGAAGTGATAATAATGCATATATGGTTTGTCTTGTATCATCTCACTCATTTCTGCACTTGGCACTGTTTCTGGGTATTGAACGATTGCATGGTTTACAAATTCTGTGTAAAACTCTTGTGTTGGCATTCCACCATTCGTTGTCGCAATAAGTGGACATAATCTCGAAAATGCACGACCCATAACTTCTCGTATGAGGTCTATATGCAATACTGATAATTCTTCCAACCATATTCCATCTGGATTACTACCCAAAACCTTACTCCAACTCGTTTTATCATTTGCACCTACAATATACACAATCTTGTCGCCATGAACTCCATGCCATGTAAATTGCAATCCACCCTCTTTACCTATGGTGTATTCCTCACGCATAAATGAAAACATATTGTAAAATGTATCATCATTCTGCAAAAAGTTTCTTGCACCTGTTCCTATATCTTTGAATATCATATAGAATTGCTTTGCCTCAGCTGGCGAGTTTGTCAACCAATCCATAAACTTGAACCCAGCAACAAGAGATTTAGAACAACCTGTTGCACCTACTAAAAACAAGATTTGCGAAGGGTCTTTCATAACACTTCGCATTTTATCTGTCCATATAATCTCTCCTATTTTCATACAAAGCCACCTCTACTCTGTTATTCCTATCTCTGCTAACTCCTCTTTCATCTTCGCCTTTAACTTGTCCGCTTCCATCCAAAATTCTTCAATCGTTCTATCTTTATATCTCTCTAACAACTTTGCAACCTTTCGAGAATACTTGTTCTCAATCGTTTGTAAAGTTTTTGGCTTATTTTTCATTGTTCTCCCCCTTAACCACTTTTAAGAAGTCTTGCATATCTTTTAGTTTTTCTCCACTATTCATATTTGCATCAACTACAACTTTATCTCTCCACAATTCTGGTCGCCTATTCTTCAACCAAAATATCTGTGCTGTTGTGTCTGGTGCAATATGCTTTACTTGTTTGATTTCTGTAACCTTTCCTTTGTCATCTACAATGGTTTTTGTTTCAATCGCATCATAACCTATTGCTCTTTTATACAAAGCATTCTCTACTCTTATGTCTGCAACTTCCTTACCCTTTTTTAAGGCATTCAATATGTTAGGATGTTTATTCTTCCAATCCCAAAGAGTGACTGTGCTAATTCCTATATTGTTAGCAATGTCTGCTTCGGTCAATCCATCTCTTGCCCATGCTTCAAGTTTTAGTAAGTTTTCTTCACTAATCCACTCCTTATATGTCATAATGCACCCCCATGTGTTTTATTTCTTCCATACTTTATATAATTGACTTATTGCAAAAGACATACCTTCAAGTTTTCTTCTGTTAGATATAATCTCTGCCTTTTCCTGTTCTGTCTTTTCTTTCTTGTCCATCAATTTGTTTGTTTTATATTCTAATGTTGAAAAGTCATTTGTGAGTTCTGTATCAATATCATTGTAACTACTTCCAGCATTTGCCATTTCGTTTATTTTTTCTCTTACATCTCTAAATGCTTGTATTGACCTTTCATCTCTACCCTCAACCGATGTATAGTATTTTTCTGCTTTATCAAATACGCTGTGGTCTATGTGTTCACTCTTTGGTTCTTTCATTTTCCTTTCTTCTGCTGGTGTCCCACTCTTTCCACCTTTCAATTCATTGTATTTGTCAATCGCTTCTTGTGTTGACATCTTACTTGTATCTACTCCCTCATTTTTAAGTGTCGCAAATACTAATCCAATAAAGTTTGCCATTGATATTCTCCTTTCTCGCTTACAGCTTGTTGTTGTCTTATTTCATTTATATCTCTCGTGTTATATAAACTCCATATAACTCCACATAAACTAAACAATAAACTCCAAACCACTATCGCCCACATCCAAAATGTTTTCATATTTTCCTGCCTTTATTCTATTATATGCTTTTTCACATGGTTTTGTCATATTCTATTTTTGCTCTATCTCTAAATACTCTCATTCGTATTGCTTCTTTTGTCACTCCATCTTTTCTTGCGATTTCAGCCATGTTCATTCCATTGTATAAATCTTTTATATTGTCTTTATGTCTTACTTTGTCCAACATCAATCCAAACTCTGCTTTACCAAGCATCTGTTCATATTGTCCATTGTCCAAAACTTCCAAAACATTTTTCACTTTACCATCTTCTGTTCTTAGTTCATAACTCGTATGTCTATTCTGGTATCTTAATTCTTTTCTTGTATAAATCGCCATTTCGTTTTTTATACATCTATATGCATAACACATGAAATTATCATTCTTTTCTGGTATATATGTTACGCAA
>Ga0310786_10012679_pt1 | contig 10424 bp, 11 predicted proteins | sample AusTroGonzalo_MG_FD_203881 | JGI IMG/M metagenome (GOLD analysis project Ga0310786, IMG submission 203881) | Bovine rumen microbial communities from tropical cattle in Woodstock, Queensland, Australia - Gonzalo_03 (v2) (version 2) | ecosystem: Host-associated > Mammals > Digestive system >... | reverse complement strand
AAACTGAAATATTCCTTATTCATAATAAGAAATGACATTTCAAGAGAAAAGCTTGCGATAATTGTAGCAATAGGCATTGCCATTATATAGTATCCCTTTAGAATAAGAGGAATAGCAACTGCATAAGATATTATTGGAGAAATGGTATTTCTTACAAGGAATACTTTACGCTTATTCTGTATTCTTGTAGGTGCTGAAATGATCTGGTTGGTGGTACTTATCAGAAATCCAACAATTGTAAGCACCACAAGTGCCTCATATTTTTCGTCCTCAAAATACCATGATGCAATTTGTTTTCGCAGCAAAAAGCATATCAGCGAAAGCATAACGCTTGTAAATGATACAAATGTAAATGCTGTTGAACATATCTTCTTCTGCCATTCCTTTGACTTATCATCAAAAAATAGCCTGAACATTGCGTCATACATTCCGCAGACTGCAAGTGCCGAAGCAAAAGAAATAAATGTCAGCGAAAGGTCATTTAATCCTATATATTTAGAACTTGGATATAATCGTGTCAGTATCGGCAGCATGATGAGCGGTATAAACTTGCTTATCATTCCGCCAAGACCGTATACAAGGAAATTCTCTATAAACAGTTTTGTTCTGCTTTTAGATTGCATTTATTCTTATCACTCCGATTTACTTTAATAAATTTTTATACATTACCTTGCCTGTTTCATTCTTAGGTATCTCATCAATTACTCTTACCTCAAACAGTGACCTGTAAAAACCTGTCTTTTCACTTATGAATGAGATGATCTCATCCTTCTTATCCTGCTGAGTGATGTAAACTATGAGCTTATCATCATTACCCGTGCAGGCAACCTCAATGTTGAAATTATCCTTTACAAGACGTTCTGTCTGATCCAGACTGACTCTATAGCCGAGCATCTTGAGAAAACGTGATTTTCTGCCAACGATATAGAAGCAACCGTCCTCATCACGCTTTGCAATATCGCCTGTATGGTATGTTCCGCAGAACTCATCACCCTTGGCAAGATCCTCTCTGCATACAGCATATCCCATAGTGACATTTGGACCTGAATAAACAAGCTCGGCTTCTTTCTCAGCCTCTGTGACCTCTTTTCCGTCATCATCTATGAGCATAAGTTTTCCTTCAGGTATAGCTTTACCTATGCTGCCTGTCTTTTTAAGAGCAAGCTCAGGGTCGAGCAAAGTCATACGTGCAGCAGTCTCAGTTGTACCGAAGGTAGCGATAAATCTCTTTCCGCTCTGCTGTGCAAACTCAGCAAGGGTTCTGAAAGTCTTGTCGGAAAGCTTTCCGCCGCCCTGCGAAAGAGTTGTAAGATACGGAAGATCCATTCTTGTAAACCTAAGCTTGAGCATAAGCTCATATCCGAAAGGAACTCCCGTAAGATTTGTAAGTTGATATTTCTTTATAAAATCCCAGTAAGGCGCACTCATTATATTCTCGTTGGTGAGATATACAGTTGCCCCCGCATAGATATGGGTATTAACAACATTAAGACCCATTGTATAATTCATTGCAAGATCACAGAGGGGGCGCTCCTGAGCTGTCCAGCCAAATGCCTTTGCAACATTTTTAGCATTTGCCTCAAGGTTTCCGTTCTTATATCTTACAAGCTTCGGACTTCCCGTTGAACCTGATGTAGTCATCAGAAGCTGAAGCTCCTCATGTATATTATACTGTTCAAAGCCTGTTTTTACCAGTCTGTAGCCAAAGGCTTCATAGACTGTCTCAACTTTTTCAAAGGGCACCTCGTCCTTTTCGGGCAGCCAAACGTAAGCAGGTCTGTATACATCGTAAAGACTTTCAAGCAATTCCCTGTCGATCTTTGAGCTTAGCATTACAGGCACAGAGCCAAGCATTACTGTGTTCAGATATGCAGCCAGTGCTCCTATGGTATTATTGCATAACGCAAATACCACCGAACGACTTGCCATTACTTTTTCGATTTTATCCTTTTCCGCTAAAAGCTCGCCGCAACTCAATCTGCTGTCAGAAGAATCTATGGCAATAAGATCGTCTTTAGCCCTTTTGTCAAGATTAAGAAACATATATAATTACCTTCATTCACATAATAGTACATCCGTCTACAGGCAATACCTGACCCGAAATATATGCAGCATAGTCACAGGCAAGAAGCAGACAGCCTCCTGCAATATCAGCAGGCATAGCTATCCTGCCCATAGAGATATTGTTTATTCTTCCCTGAAGCTTTTCAATATCAGCCTGATCCATCATTTCAGTCTTTGTAAGACCGGGAGCAATAGAATTAACTCTTATCTTTTTCGGAGCAAGCTCCTTGGCAGCTGTTTTTGTAAGTGCTATGACCGCACCCTTTGTTGCAGAATATACCATTTGTCCGGGATTACCGCGAAGTCCGACCATAGAAGATATATTAATTATACTTCCGCCGTTCTCATTTCTTCCCATAACACGGCTGACAGCCTGTATCATTTCGATAGTTCCGAAAACATTGACTCTGAACATCTTTTCCATGTTTTCGGATGATATCATACCTATAAGCTCGTTGAATTCAACTGCTGCATTATTTACCAGTATGTCGATGTGACCAAGCTGCTTCTTTATATCCATGATATTTTTACGCACTTCTGAGCTGTCGGATATATCAAAATAGAATGGGTGAAGTCTGTCCTTGAATTCACTTTCACCTATCCACTGGTCAGCACTTCCGCTGCGAACATCATTTACAACAACATCTGCGCCCTCTTTTGCGAATAACTCAGCTATCTCACGTCCGATACCTCTTGCAGAACCGGTTACGACAGCTACCTTTCCTTCAAGCAGATTACCCATAATTATTCTCCGAAGTCAACACCGTACTTTTCAAGTATCTTCTTGCCATTCTCGTAACCGCCGAAGTTAAGGATATCCTCTGATTCAAAAAGAACATCAAAGGCATCTTCAAGCTCTGAAATAAGTGTAAGATGAAGGAATGAATCCCACTCATCAACAGCCTTGAATGTAAAGTTCTCATTAAGAACTTCTTTATCTACATTGAAAACAGATGTGAAAACCGACTCATATTTCTCGTTATTCATTATTATTCCTTTCCTGTATCAAACTCATTGATACACTCAATAACATATTCTATCTCCTCTTCAGTCATACCATAAAACATAGGAAGACTGAGCTGTGTAGCACTTATCTCCTCAGCGATTGGCAGCGCACCATGGGGAATTCCAATATCCTTGTAGCACTCCTGCTCATGCATTGGTATAGGATAGTGCTTATTGGTCGATATACCTTTTTCTGCAAGGAAATCTGCAAGCTTATCTCTATTTGCTGTTCTAACTGCAAATATATGCCATACAGGAACAGCATAGTCAGGAACGAAAGGAAGTGTGATCGTAGGATTATTTATTCCCTCCATATAGCATTTTGCTATTCTTCTTCTCTCTTCATTCATTCTGCTGAGATGCGGAAGCTTAGCAGAAAGAAATGCTGCCTGCATCTCATCAAGACGTGAGTTATTTCCTTTATAAATATGATGATATTTGTAATCCGAACCATAGTTGCCCAAAGCTCTGATCTTATCGGCTATTTCTTTATTATTGGTAACAGTAGCACCTGCATCACCAAGAGCTCCGAGATTTTTTCCTGGATAAAAGCTGAAACCTGCTATATCACCAAAGCTTCCGATAACCTTTCCCTTGTATGTTGCACCGTGCGCCTGAGCACAATCCTCAACTACAAAAAGATTATTCTTCTTTGCTATCTCCATTATCGGATCCATATCACATGGCTGACCGTAAAGATGAACCGGCATTATAGCTTTTGTTTTAGCTGTGATCTTTTCTTCTATTCTTGCTGGATCTATATTGTAAGTCCTTATATCAGGCTCTACAAACACAGGAGACGCCCCTACATATGTAACAGCAAGAGCCGTTGCGATATATGTATTTGACGGAACAATAACTTCATCCCCACTGCCTATTTCCAATGCTTTAAGTGCCAGCATAAGCGCATCAAGACCGTTGCCTACACCAATGCAGTACTTACTGCTGCAAAACTCAGCAAAAGCCTTTTCAAAAGCTTCGTCTTCCTTGCCCTCAATATACCAGCTTGCATCATATACTCTTGCAAAAGCAGCCCTGAGATCACTGTCAAGCTCTTTTTCCATCGGCTTAAAACTTACAAACGGTACTTTCATTCCCTATTCTCCTTCTTAGAATTTACAAATTTTATAAATTCATCATAATTCCTAATGTAATCACTCTCGTCGTATAACTCTGAAGCAAGAACAAGAAGCACTGCATCAGGTGAAAAATCATACATTTCTCTCCACATATCATTTGCTACGTAAAGGCCTTCATACGGTTTTTCAAGCGGAACAACCTTTTTCTCCTCACCATTATCAAGAAGAATCTTGCATGATCCGTGTATACATATAAGTATCTGTTTAAGGTTCTTGTGAGCATGGAAACCTCTCCTAACCCCTTCACCTGTATCATACATATAGTATACTCGTTTTATCTCAAAGGGAATATCTTTGAACTCCTCAAGCGCAACGAGCTGCCCGCGTTCATCGCCATGTGGCTGAAAAACATATTTAATTACCTGCATTTTCCATCCCCCTTATAAGGTGCATAAAATCTTTATCATATTCTGTTGCTGTAAAGCATTTACCACTACGTATAAGGTATATACGATACATTTTCCAGATAAATGCAGACGGGCATGAAAGTAATGTGCTGATATTTATCTGCTTTTTAGTATTTCTTTCCCTAGACCAGTATTTTATCAGTTTTTTCGTGAAGCTGTCATTTCTGCCACTCTCTTTTATCAGTTTTTCGATTATCTTCTTCTCATCGTCCATTATCTTTACCCATTTTGAATTCTTGGTAGTAGAAACTCCGGTGCCATATTCGTACATGAAAACCTTCTCAGGATAGTGAACCGTCTCTATATCATCAAGCAGCATTATCCTGTAGAGTGCATCCTCCATATACTTTACCTTATCAAGAAGAGGCTCACAGTATTTAATGACAAGATCAGTCTTTGCAAAGTAGGTAGCCCCTAGTATATAATCTTGTATTATCCAACAGCTCTTTTTTACAGCTTCTCGCCGGTATTTCTTCTCGTTGTAAATAGGTAAAAGTCGCGGTCTGTTTTGATTATGCTCAACAGGTATTATCTTGCCATCCTCATTACGGAAATATACAGCATCTCCAAAAGAAACATCCCTATCAGTCTTTCTCATATATTTCAGCCATTTTGAAAGAGTATCGGCAGAATAAAGATAATCTCCGGGCGATATCCCCTTGAAGAACTCTCCCTCAGCTTTTATGATACCGCTATAAAAATTCTTTGTGATACCGTTGTTAACTTCGTTACCGACAAGCACATAGTCCGTGAAACCATATTCTAAAAACAGTTCTTCAATCTTGTTAAAGTAATTCTCCTTTGAGCCATCATCGGCTATGATTATTTGTTTGCTTATGTCCTTCTGAAGAAGTATTGACTTCAGTGTCGCTATAAGCTCATTATAATTCGGATTATAAGATAAAACCAGCACCGAAACTTCATATTTATATGCTTTACTCAAAACTTATTTCTCCTTCAAAATCCTGATATACCAGTCAAAAGGTTCTTTCTCTTCAGCAAAAAACTATAATCTGTTAAAAAACACAGTATACGCCCATACAAGTCTTGTTTTAAATGATCTTTTTCTCATATTTTTATTAAAAATCATTTTTATTTTGCAGATTGGATTGAATTTATATCTCTTGAATACTTTCAACATTTTTATATTATCATATGGAATATCTTCTTTATAAACATCAAATATTTCCATAATAAATCTATAAATAAAATATGATCTCTTTAAAAACATAACAGGCAATATACGTTTCAATAAATAACGCCAATCATTATGATGGAGTCTGAGCACATCCATTCCAAGAACATTATTTGTATGCTGTCTGTATTGAATATAAGAATTCTTATCGAAAACAATTGTCGAACCAATTATCTTAGCAAGACGATATATCCAACTGTCATGGATACACTCCACATTAGGAAAATGCTTTATTACATACTCGGAAAGTTTTCTGTCCCAGACCATTACACAACCCGAAACGAGTGAATGCCAGAATAATTCTATAATATCGCCATAATATGTAATATCTTCTTCTTTTATCAGATTAAGCTCCTGATCCACGAAAGTCTTATTTGAATAATAAAGCTTTCCCTTAGGATTATCAGGCTCTGCTTCGAGCATAGTTACCGCAGCATTAAGCTTATCCTCAAGCCAGTAATCGTCCTGATCCGCAAAACAGAAATAATTGATATCCTCCCTCTTTTCAGCCACATATTTCAGCAGACTGAGGAAGCTTTTCTTTACACCGCAGTTGGTGATCTTATTGCTGTTTACAAAATAGACCTTATCAGGATATTTCGACTGATATTCCCTAAGCATATCAGGTGTGCTGTCAGAAGAACCGTCATCTCTGACAAATATCTGAACCTCTACACCTTTTTGTGCAAGTATACTGTCCATCTGTTCACGAAGATATTTTTCTCCATTATATGTAGACATTAAAACGGCAATTTTCATATATTATCCTTTCGCTACCATTATTCATCGAGAATAGTCAGACTATATGTAGAAATATGAGGATAATTCTGATCGGCATCTTTAGGTAATTTCATATAATCACCATATAGATTTTTCAGGTAACGCTTAAATCCACAGGGAACAGTAAACGTACTATCCTCAAATTTCATTTCAAGGCCATGCGCCATATATTTTCTCTCAATAGTCTCACGCTGACCATAATGAGTTACCATGCTGACACCAACATATTTTGACTTGTCAAAATCATATCTGCGTGCAGACTTGTCCATCTTCACAGCAAAAAATCTTGCGCCAAACGGCTTTACGGCTATTGCAGATATCTTTTTAATTAACTTAAAATTCTCATCCTCAAGAGACTTTGTCTTATAACTTGCATTTTTCAATCCATCAAGTATCTTGACTTTCTTATAATACAAAGTACGGATATATTTGTTTTCAGGCAATCCATCTATCGGAAATACGTCTATGAACACTCCTATATCCTTATCAGCGACATTATTCGCTTTGAGAATGGTTCTTTTATCCCATACTCTTGCATATTGTCTCATCCACTCTCTATCGTTGGCAAGAGATCCTACTCCATACTTCTCTTTATATTCTTTTTCGAATAACTTTAGGAAACGATCATAATCCTTTCTTGGCATCATAATATCGCCGTCATCATCCCATGGGATAAAACCTTTGTGTCTTACGGCACCAAGACAAGTTCCTCCTGAAAGAAAATACGTAATATTATTTTTACGGCAAAAAGAATCTATATCTTTAAGCATCGAATAAACTATCTCCTGTATTTTCTTTACAAGTGCTTTTGATTTCTCAATATCAGTCATTCTTCTCTCCCTGACCATAATAAGCATTTGGTCCGTGCTTTCTCATGTAGTGCTTATCAAGTATATACTGCTGCATAGCTGCGTCAGGATTTATGATAAGCGTTTTCAGATCCATTTCTGCGACCTTTTCCATAACAACAGCATGATATACTGATGCATTCGCATCTTTTCCCCACGAGAAGGGACCATGATTTTTTACAACTATTCCCGGAACAGCAAGCGGCTTTATGCCTCGCTGCTTAATTGTCTCAACGATCACCTTGCCTGTATTGAGTTCGTAGTCCTCTTCGACTTCATCCTTAGCGAGCTCACGTGTACAAGGAATAGCTCCATAGAAATAATCAGCGTGGGTAGTACCAAGTGCGGGTATATCAACTCCTGCCTGTGCATATGCAACTGCATTGACAGAATGTGTATGTGTTATTCCGCCGATCTCAGTAAACTGCCTGTACAGTTCAAGATGAGTTTTGGTATCTGATGAAGGCTTCCATTTTCCCTCTACAGTTTCACCTGTTGCAAGATCAACTACCACCATATCATCAGGACACATACCTGCATAGTCAACACCCGATGGCTTGATGACCACAAGACCCTTTTCACGGTCAATACCGCTGACATTTCCCCATGTATATATTACAACTCCTCTGGCAACAAGCTCCAGATTTGCTGCACAAACTTCTTCTTTTAATTTCTCTAACATAATATCCCTCTGTTTTTATCACAATTCACGCATGATATTCAATGTATGACGAATCCCCTCTTCAACAGTAAACTGCCCCTTCCAACCAAGGCTCTCCAGCTTTTTGCTGCTGAGTACCTGCTTTGCTATAGGGGTCATTTCTGCTTTTGCCACTTCATCAGGATCGGCAAATACCACCTTTGTTCCCGTCTGAGCAGCGACTTCCTTTGCAAAGCCTGCTATTGTTGTTCTTGAGTTTGAATTGGCAATATTATAAGCATTACCGCTTTCACCGCTCGTAAGAACAGAAAGTATAGCAGAAGCAGAGTCAGCAAGATAAGTATAAGAGCGCATCTGATTGCCGGCACTGTTAAGAACTATATTCTCTCCTGCAAGACCTTTATTGACAAACTGAGCGTTTGCACGATTGTCAGCTTTTGTAACAGTCGGACCGTAAGTGTGGCTTGGGCGAACTATAACTGTATCAATGCCAAACTGCTTTGTATAGGAAACACAAAGAGTCTCTGCTGTTCTCTTTCCATTCGGATAGCATGAACGAGCAGATGTCGGATCAACATATCCTGCATAGGTCTCTTCAAAAGCTTCAAGACTGAGGTCTCCCTGTCCGTAAACTTCACCTGATGAGATGTAGAGCATACGCTTTGTGCCATGCTCCCTGCCATAGTCAAGCAGATACTTAGTGCCGAGTATATTGCTCATTACTGTACCGACAGGATCACTGTTGAATGCAGCAGGAAACGCAGGACTTGCCGCATGAATGATATAATCCACTGCAAAATCAAAAGCAGGCAGTTCATTTACGTTATGTTCAACAAAATGAAGCTTATCTGTTTCAATGCCCTCATATCTTGCTGCAAGTCTCTCAGCACTGAGATCCATTGCATAAACTGTAATATCAGCATTCATATGCTTATTTGCATAAAGAAGCATATCTGCCATGAATGAACCGATCAGTCCCGAACCGCCTGCAATAAGAACAGACGAATTATATAGTTTTTCAAGCCCTATCGTAGCCTTAACAGCTATTTCAATATCCTTTTTATAATTTTCACTTTTATAGAAATTCATATCAATTAATCCTTTAACCAGTCTGATCTCTTGGCTTTGAGAAGTGCCTTGAATATATCAATATCCTCAACTGTTGTGAGCTTGATATTCTTCTCCGAGCCTGCTGAGAAATGTACCTGCTCACCCATTTCTATCATAAGAGTACATGAAGCAACGGAATTGGTTATGCCTGCTTCAAGAGCTCTCCTGTGAAGATCACAGATCTTACCAATAGTAAAGCCCTGTGGAGTCTGTGTTCTCTTGAGATTATCTCTCGGATAGCTTCCTGTTGATTCCTCACCGTTTTCTGTCTGCATCATAGCTTCTGCACAAGGAATAACAGTTATTGCATTTCCATACTTTCTTGTTTTAGCTATACAATCAGAGATGATCTCTGCCGATACCATAGGACGGATAGCGTCATGGATCAATACAATATCGTCCTTATCAAAATGCTTTTCAAGCTCATATACACCGTTACGTATAGAGTCCTGACCGTTCTTTCCACCTGGCACAACATACTTGAGCTTAGTAATATTGAACTGCTTTGCATAAGCCCAGAGTACCTGATCCCATCCCTCGATACATACGACTGCTATAGCGTCGATCTCAGGGTGATTCTGGAAAGCCTCCAGGGTATAAACGATCACAGGACGCTCATGAACAGTTATAAACTGCTTTGGAATGTCCTGATGCATTCTGTTGCCGGAACCTCCGGCAATTAAAAGACCTATGTTTGCCATTTTAATATCCTCCTTATTAATCTATAAGCTCACATTTTATCTCATTAGATATCTGTGCTTCTGAAGGCGGTTTCATAAAATCGCCATATCTTGTTGCAAGATATGCCTCAGGATAAGTTGGGCCATCGAAATAACGGCCTTCAAACATCAAAGGCTTGGGTTTTTCAAACCACTCTTTCCTATACTTTATAGCATTGCAAAACGAAACATCCTGACCAAAATAATCAGCTATTTCTTTGCTTTTGCCTTTATAATTAAGCTTACATTCAATACGCTCAATGTATTTATTGCGCTTATTTTCCTTTACTAGAGATAATATCACAGAACCTATAATCTTGAACAAAATTCCATGATTTTTTGGTGTCCCACCAACCAGTATTTTCTGTATGTGCGAACGCCATATATTCATAAGCAATCCCATCTTTGACATAGGACAGTTATAAAATGGATATATATCCATACAAACAAAATCTTTTTCAATTATTTTTCCATTTTTTTTAATCTGACATTTATG
>Ga0310786_10012678_pt1 | contig 10424 bp, 9 predicted proteins | sample AusTroGonzalo_MG_FD_203881 | JGI IMG/M metagenome (GOLD analysis project Ga0310786, IMG submission 203881) | Bovine rumen microbial communities from tropical cattle in Woodstock, Queensland, Australia - Gonzalo_03 (v2) (version 2) | ecosystem: Host-associated > Mammals > Digestive system >... | reverse complement strand
GAGGATAGCACAACGGTATCAATAGAATTTTGTTTCAAGGCATCACTGCATTCTTATTTGTAGTGTATAGTTGTATAGGATGGATATTCAAATTCCGAGAAAATCTGTCCTTCTTTAAGCCAGATGTCTTGTAGTTCTGGGTTATCGCCGCATGAAAGGTAAGAAAGTCTTGGGTTGTTTGATACGTCTAACGAGGTTAACAGATTGGAATAGCAACAAAGAGATATAAGTTTGATGTTTTTTGATACATCCAACGTGGTTAACTGATTGGATTCGCAGCTAAGATTTGTCAGATTCGGGTTGTTCGATAGATCTATCGCGGTTAACTGATTGTAGTAGCACCATAATACCTTAAGATACGGGTTGTTTGATACATCCAACGTGGTTAACTGATTGCTGCCGCAGGTAAGATTTGTCAGATTCGGATTGCTAGATACGTCTAACGAGGTTAACTGATTGACGTCGCACCATAGTTCTGTAAGATTTGGATTGTTAGAGAGATCTAGTTCACTCAACAGATTCTGGTTACAGTAAAGCAAGTGCAAGTTTTGAAAACAGCCAATTCCTAAAAGAGTCCGGCACTTTTGGCTATCGTCAAGACCGTTGCCAGATAGACTAATAAGGGTAACCGCCATTGCCTCTCTTCTTGACAAGAACCCATCCCCATCCGTGTCGAAAGTCTCATAGACATACCGCCTGAAATTATCGTCCGGGAACGCCGGGGCTTCGCTCACAACAATGCAGTTGAATGAATCAAACGAGCCTGATGTGGTAGTGGCAGTGATAGTTGCTGTGCCGATGCCGACAGGAGAAACGGCTCCTTCTGCAGAGACCGTCGCGATATTCGGATTGGAGGATACCCAGGTCAAGGATTTGTCAACCACATTATTAACAATCGAGTTAATCGTAAAGTTTTCACCAATAAACACTTCCCGCTCGTGCTCCTCAAAAGCGACAAATGAAATCGCTGTTACATCGAGCACTTCTGGACTATACCCAATGTCTTCTTTCTCGTCGATTGCATATGCTACGAAGTAGTAGGTCCTTCCGGGTTCAAAAGAGCTAATGTGCAACGAAAAAGAGTTGTCATTGACAGAGGAAGCCGGAATCTTTTCTTTCCGAAGTAACGATTTCCGATCCGGAGTATCTCCACCAATGAAACCGACTTCATCGAGTTCCCTCCCCCCATTGTCCTTAACGGAAGCTATTAGAAGCCCATTAGAAAACAGTGCGTTAGAAACTGTTGCCTTGGACGTAGAGGGCGTAGAGATAGTTAGAGGGGAAGAAAGCTTTCTGGAAATTACATTGGTAACATACGACCGGAAAGAATAGGTTGTACCGGGGGATAAGTCTGCTGTACAGGAAAAGGTCTTGCCATCTTCTCGGAGATTCGCCTTGACTATTACGGGCTCCCCCTTTTCCTCACCATCCACAATTTCCGAAATAGCAAAACCGAAATACGAATTTGGATCAGACCTACCTACGGATCCAGTTAAAGTTACAGAGGCACGGGTCAGTTCGTCAAATTGAATCCCAGGCGCCTCCGGATCGTTCTCCGGGGCGTTCGGATCCTGCAGGCAGGATAGCGCGGATGCCCCGCAAACAAGCAGGGCAAAGAGAGAGAAGCGTCTCATAATCAGAACATCACACCAATACCGACATTGGCCTCATAATACTTGAACTGGTTGGTCTGCGCACTGGCTGAGAGGGTTACACCGCCCAGTCGGAAGACGAGTCCCAGCTCGGCTTCGTATCCCTTGAAAGAACTCGGACTGACGCGGACATACTCATAATTACCATCCGCGCCGGCCATTTCCCAGCCGAGAGTCCGGGATCCGTAACCGCCTCCCACAAAGCCATAGAAAGAAGAAGAGCGCGAAACATCAAACAGCCGGCGCATATATCCCGCAGTTACCGCGAAACGGCTCTTCTTTTCGTTCCCAGTGAACCAACCCTTGACATGGTTCACCATACCTTCCGCATCGCATTCCTGATTGGTTTCAAGGCCAAATTCGAAGTTGCTTTTGACGTGGACAAATGCGCCATTATTCTTGCAGAAGCCCAGCATGAATCCATAAGCGGTTTGGGATTGGTTCCAGCTGAAAGAAGGCAGAATCAGGGTCCTGAGCTTCACGGATTCCTCAAGGACCACATCCATCTTGTACACGCGGCCGGATTCCGGCAGCTGTCCTTCCGGAAAGACAAAATCGACCGGCTTGCTTCCCTGAACGGAAATCCGAATCCGGCGGGACCCTTCGGGCACGCGGACGAGCCACGTATTCGTGCGGTGAACGGGAGAACCGATAATCCCCTCGAACCGGGCAGAAGAATCTGCCGCGGCACAAGTAATCTCAATCAAGGCTGCCAGCTTATTGTTGTTGTCATACACCGGAGACGTCCTTGCCCGCATATCTCCAACATCCGAAGGGGAGAAACTGCGGACAACGAGCCGCTTGTCCTGCGCCTGGAGCAGCACGGGGAGAATGGCTAGGGCCACTATGATAAGAATCCGTTTCATTCGATGATAAAGTTGTTGATATTGAATACTTTGCTTTCGTCAAGACGTTGTGTCCTTTGCTCGTCCAGCCAGTAAGGCTGCCAGGTCCGGACGTGAATCTGGGGATTGGCCTCGTCCCGGAAATCCCAGACCATGAAGAGGTACCCCTCGTCGGAATAATTCGAGGACTCGTATCCCTGTTTCAACATAACACCATAATAGCCGTCAATGCTGGGATGCTTCGAAACGCTGATGTCACTGAAACTGACACGGATGTACCTGGCCTGGGGAAATACCCGGGTTCTGAGGCGCTCCAGGTACTCTTTCTTCTTCAGTTGTGAATAGACGATTTCCCCCTGATCTTTCAGAACGGCTGTCCGGTCTCCCGCCTTGCGACGGATTACCTTCCCCGTGATGATGAGCGCATCGTCACTGAATACTTTTTCCAGGAAGTCCAGGTCTTTCTTGTTGTATGCCGTCCGGAACTGCTCTACATAATCCAGGATCATCTGGCGATGCCGCAGGTCGCTTACTTCCGTTCCGTCGGAAATGATTTTGCGATACAGATGGTTCTGGATGGCCAGATTGATCCGCTCAATCTCACCCGTCGTATCCATATCAACTACCAGTTCCTGGTAGGCGGTCTTTCCGGCATCGTCCCGGACTTCAATCGGAACATTCCGGACCTGATATCCTTCATAGGTGGTCAGGAGCCGTTCCACGACCATTTCTTCGTCGCAGCGGAAAGGCATATTTCTCCAAAGGAGCCGGAAAGAAGCCGCAGCATTCCCGGAAATCCGGATACCGGAAAGGTTGGGCCCTTCCGTTGAGGCTTGATTGAGTGCCGTCAAAAGCCGGGAAAGGTTACTCTCAATCCGTTCTTTCAAAGCAGCGTCGCTTGTCCCGTCATTGATACGGAACGAGACGGATTGCGCCCAAGCGGGGCTGAGAATCAAGAAGAAGGTTATTAGTAGGAGTAGTCTTTTCATTGAAAGGTGGTCAGAAGGTTTCCAGATAAATCCAGAAAGGGGTGGTCGTATAGTTTAGAGGGTCAGAAATGGCTTGGGTAACCAGATTCCTCCGTGTCCCGCCCGGGTCGGGAGGCGCCATGATTTCCTGTACTTTCCCGGTTTTGGGAACATAGTAAACCAGATAGCTTTGGCTCAGGAACAACTGGGCCTGATTGTCAATTGTTCTCCCGAAACGGACGACGTCAACCAGGTCGGGATTAGAGAGGAGATCTTCAATTTCCTGGAGGGTCGTTGCTTTCATCAGGCCAGAGAGAATCTTGTTTGCGGCCTCTTTCCGGCTTAAGTCCTCTCTTTTGAGCGTCAGTTGTTTTTCCTGTTCTTCCAGCTGAGTGAAGGAGAGAAAGGCAAGCGTTCGGAAACAGTCAGGCCTTAACGGACACACGAGATAGGAGACGGCATCCTCAGGGACGTTCTCGGCTTTCAGAAATTGATAGCCTGCGTTTCCAAGGAAAGAGGTAATCCGGTCGGTAAGCTCGTTGCGGGCAACGCGGCGGGACACATTAGGATCGGGCTCATCTGCGATGGTGCACAGGCCATACAAGTAATGCTCCGTATCCAGTTTGATGCGGTTCATTTGGGCGAGAAGGCTGTCTCGGTCCTGCGCGGCGGCGGTCCAGGCAAAGAAGCAACAGAGCCCTATGAGGATTCTCCGGATCATTGTTTCAGGTTATGGATGGGTGTGAAAGTATAGCCCTCGGCCGTGAAAAAACCCTCTTTTTCATCCAGCAGGAGGGGGTCGATCTTGAACTGGAAAGTATGGCTGTAACCAAGCTGCGTGTTGACCAGGAAGAGCGTGGCAACCACCAGGTCCGTATCCGAGGATTCAATTCCTACGAAGGAGAGAAAACCCTCCTCCATACAAAACCCGAGGAGTTGAGAAAGAGGGACATCCACCTCAACCGTTGCGTGGCTGTAGCAGTGCTGGGTCAGGTGAACGGAAAAGTTTGTCTTGTCGGTATAGCCGCAGAGGAGGGTCATCACCGATTCGACGGGTAAGGAGGCGTCGCAAACGGGACGATATAAGAAATAATCCTTTTGGAAATAGGACCTGTTCCTGACCGCTTCGGTTTCATAAAACCCATTGTCGGAAACATACAGGCTTTTGTCTATCCGGGACAGGTTGGATGGCGTTTTCAGGGGTTTCCCGGAGCTGTACGCGGCCAGACCGTCCATGAAGTGTTTCTCCAGTTCGGTCTTGTCTTTCTCCTGGAAAGGAAAAAGCATAAAGAGGGAAAGCAATATGGTTATGGCCGCCGGCATGTTCCTAAGGTGTGATCTGGTTCTGTGTCTGGTTGGTCGCCAAGCTGGATAAACGCTTTCAGGTGGCCGTCGGCGTCATACCATTCCCCATAATTCAGGTGCCCGTCTTTCCAGTTACCTACGATGTAATCCCCGGCCAGGGCGGTCCGCCCTTCGGGGTCGTGCATATCAATGCGCCGGGGTTTCCGGAAGGTGTAGGTTCCGAAACCGTCGGGATAGCCATTGAGGATCTTATCCGTGAAGGTATTTGCCTCTGGGTCCGTTTTTCTGACGGGCGAGGCTTTCTTTTCGGCAGGGAGTTCGGGTGCGGGTAAGGTGTCGGTTGCGGCCTGAAGAGAATCTGTTGTGACAAGATCAGTGGACGGCAGGTCATTGACCGGTCTGTTCAGCGAGAAATAGATTCCGGCCAGAAGGAGAACGAGGATTCCCGCGGTGATGGGAATCCATTTGCGTGAGCGGCGTGAGGGTTCAGACTGCGCGACAGAAGGAGTCTCATTCCGGTACTCTCGGATCATCTTCTCAAGCAGGGCGAAATCCTGATTAGAGTCCCCGGACGTGGAAACGCGTTGCTTGGAGGCCAGGAAATACTCCAAATCGTCATCGAAGGCGTTCTCTTCCAGGCAGTAGGGGATGATCTGCTTGGCATTGTTGAAGGCGAGGGTTACTTCATTCTTGACGTGCTCGGATTGGCAGGATGCTTTGGAACACACGACAAGGATGATATCGGCGGACCGGAGCGCCCGGGTGATTTCCCCGGCATAGTTGCCGGAAGAAATGTCCCTTGGGGCTATCCAGCATGGAATCCCCCTGCCTTCCAACCAGGAACACAGGCTGTCCGCCACACGGCGGTCATGGCTTCCATAGCTGATGAAAACCTTCGCCATCACCTACCCCCCTAAAAGAAATCCTCCCACTCCAACTTTTTCCCGCACTGGGGGCAGAAGCGCATATCCACGGAGATGGAACTGCCGCAGTGGGGGCACGTTTCCTTGCCGTAGCGGGAAACTCGGAAGCCCAGCTTCTTAGCGAGCTTGAGGGCCATCATAGCGGTGTTGCGATCATAATCCTTCTCGCTTTCGGGAAGGTCGCAGTAGGGCACCATGTCCTTGTTGTGGGTGGCGTCATTGACCGGCCCCCAGACGATTCCCTCTTCCTTCCGGGCGAGGCCCCAGACTTCGTGGGTATTCTCCGCAATGATTTCGGTCAGCTCCAGCAGATCCTCGTCCAGCTCCACGTCAGAGAGGTCCATCGGATGCGGATCGTACACGAGTTTGTCGGTCGTCGCGGAAACCAGATAGTGTCGCGAACAGGCCCAGGCGGCGAGGAACTCATCCGTCGGGTACTCCACGAGGGCATCATCGGCCGGATCATAAATCTTGACCAGGTAATCATTGACAGCGGTAACGACGACGGCGTGGAAGACACCGTCGGCGTTGCCGGTGCGGAGGGCGCCGTTGTCCACGACGGCGATCAGTCGCGTCCTTTGGGCGAGGGCCTTCACCAGGTCCTCCTTCGTGCAATCATACCGGCGGGTCACCGTCATCCCGCCCTCTTCCAGGATACGGCCCATGTTGTGAAGCGGGGTCCCTTCCTGCTTGAGCCAGCGGTTATTACCCTCCTCGGAGAGCTTCCGGCCAATCTCCTCGGACTGCACATAGTGCTGGAGGATATAAGCCTCGCACTGAAGGTCGCACAGGTTGTCTTCTGAGGCCGCGGCCGCCCGTTCGAGCGGAATCTCCCGGCCCCGCCGGTCGGCCATCTCCTCTTCCCGGAGGAAGGCCAGGTGACGCTCCCGGATCTCCGCATCGGCCATCAGGGCCTCCGCGATGTACATGGTCTGAGGGACGGACGTCTCGCCGTGGATATATTTCCGGAGCAGGTCGTCCGAGACGAAGTATAGCTTCTTATTGTCTTCCATGGTACAAGGTTTTGTCTTTTTTCAACAGTTCATTGAGTTCCAGCATCGCCCGCTTTTTCCGCATGTTCACGGCTCCTTCCGTGATGCCTAGGGCGCGGGCGATTTCCTTGATGGACATGTCCTCGAGGATGGCCATCCGGAGCATCTGTGCGTGCTGACGGTTCGGCATAAGCCGGAGCAGCCGCTCAAAATCCCGCCGGTATTCATCCCGGGCCGAGTCTTCTGCAAGGTTGTCCTTGACCAAATGAGGATTTACCTCGCCGTTTTCTAACAGCAAATCGCCGAATTTCTTGTTTTTTTTCTTCAGGGCCGTCAGATGGCGCACGACCGTCATCTCGATCCACCCGAAGAGTGCCTCCGGATTCTTGATGGACCGCAGGTTCTTCGCGTCCCCCATCTCCTTCCCCTCCTTGTTCAGGTTCATGAAGATGGCGTACAGGTCGCTTACCAGAAGGTCGTAATAATCCTCCGGGGGGATATAGTCAAAATCGACCAGTTTCTTGCAAAGGAGCGCCTTGCAGCTCACGCCGGGATCCGTCGAATAGAAAACGGCCCGTGTCACCCGATCGTCCCGGTCGATAAGTCCTTGAATCAGGGATTGTTTTTCCATAGCAGGACAAATATAATAAAAATGGCGGCTGAACGAAACATTTTTCAGCAAGGGCTGTTAGTTTTCCGCCCCGGGGTTCCTCTTATGGTCAGAAATAACCAAAATCCAATACAATATGAAACAGTTTTTTATCACAGCAATGACCCTTCTCGCGTTCATTGCCTGCACCCCTGACCTGGTCCCGGACCAGTCCTCCGACGTCCCCGTCCAGTCGGTGGAGCTCTATGTCAACACCCTAGATATGAGGCCTGGCGACATCGCCCAGCTGACCGCGAAGGTCTTTCCCGATAACGCCAGCGTCAAGACCCTGGTGTGGGCTTCCTCGGACGAGAATGTTGCCACCATCAACCAGGCTGGGTATGTGAAAGCCATTGGTGAAGGACACTGTACGTTTTCAGCGACTTGCGGCGACAAGAGTGCCGTTTGTGAAGTGACGGTCTCCGTGCCGGTCGTCCCGGCTACATCGGTTACGCTGGACAAGGAAACGGCCCGTCTGAAGGCTGGGGAGACGCTTCAGCTCTCAGCCACTGTCCTTCCTAGCTATGCCTACCCCAAGACGGTCACCTGGACCTCCTCCAATACGGACGTAGCCACGGTGGAAGACGGTCTGGTCACGGCTCTCGCGGTCGGTGAGGTCACGATCACGGCCACGGCTGGAGAGCTCTCCGCTACCTGTTCGGTAACCGTTTACGAGCCCTTCCAGTACGGCGGTATGTGCCTGGAAGCGGTATCCAGCGGGTGGATCATTATCTCGAATCCCCTCCAGTTGACCATCGACTACAAGGTGGAGGAGGAGGACTGGGTATCTGCCCGGGATGAGCAGATCAGCATCAGTGCCAAGGCCGGTGAACGAGTCTGGTTCCGGGGCCAGAATGAGACCTATGCAGTCGAGAACGAAGACTTGGCCGTGACGGCGACCAACATACGGTGCAGCGGTAGTTATTTCTACCTCTATGGCAACCTGATGAGCCTTGTTTGCGGGGACGCGTACGAGACCGCAACAGTGCTGACCGGCGAGAATACCTTCCGGGGTCTTTTCTCCAACAGTAGATCCATCACCAATCACCCCTCCCTGGACATTGAACTGCCTGCAACGACCTTGAGTCCGTACTGTTATTGGAGTATGTTCAACAGCTGCACCAGCTTGACCCGTGCGCCCAAGCTTCCGGCCAAGATCCTCACGGAGGGCTGCTATGCCGCGATGTTTTCTTCCTGCACCTCCCTCAAGAAGTTCCCCGAGATGGACGCCACGGACATGGCCTACATGTGCTGCACTTGGATGATGAGCGGCTCCGGCATCGAGGAGGCCCCCGAACTGCCGGCGATGAACCTCGCACGGGCCTGCTATGAGTTTATGTTTATGGAATGCCCGAACCTCAAAAAGGCGATGACCGTCCTTCCCGCAACCGAACTCGCCGCGTTCTGCTATACAGGTATGTTCCAACGCTGTTACCAGTTGGAAACCGCGCCCGAACTCCCGGCCCAAAAGTTGGTGTACTACTGCTACAGTCATATGTTCAATGGCTGCAAAAGCCTGACCAAGGCGCCCTATCTTCCCGCCACCGAACTGAACACTGCGTGCTATCAGTGGATGTTCCGCGATTGTTCCAGCCTCAGCTACATCAAAGCCGACTTTCTCACCGCGCCGGACAACTTCTACGACCAAACCACCGACTGGGTGGACGGGGTGGCCGCCGAAGGAACCTTCGTCAAGAATCCGGATGCGAAATGGGATGTGCGGGGTGTGAATGGTATTCCGGAGGGGTGGAAGGTAGAATAACTTGTCATAAACAACCAAATCTCAAAACAATATGAAACAGTTTATTATCACAGCAATGACCCTTCTGGCAATCCTCGCATGCACCCCCGAAGCGGTCTCCGTTCAGTCCGTGGATCTCGAGGTCTCCACCCTCTCCATGAAGCCCGGTGATACGGCCGAGCTCAGCGCTAAGGTCACCCCAGCCAACGCCACCAACAAGGCCCTTGTGTGGACCTCCTCCGACAAGGGGGTCGCCACCATCGGCCAGAACGGTCACGTGACGGCCATCGGCGAAGGCCGCTGCACGGTCTCTGTCTCCTGCGACGGCAAGAGCGCCTTTTGCGAGGTGACGGTCTCCTTGCCGGTCGTTCCGGTCACATCGGTCACCCTTGACAAGGAAACGGTCTGCCTGCTGACCGGGGAGACGCTTCAGCTCTCAGCCACGGTTCTCCCTGAAAGCGCCACCCACAAGAAGGTCACCTGGACCTCCTCCAATACCGATGTGGCCAAGGTGGAAGGCGGTCTGGTCACGGCTCTCGCCCCCGGCGATGCCACAATCACGGCCACGTCCGGCGAGTTCTCGGCCACCTGCGCGGTAAACGTCCGTGCACCGTTCTCCTACGGTGGCATGTGCCTGGAGGCGGTGTCCAACGGACAGATCATCATCTCGAACCCCCTCCAGCTGACCATCGACTACAAGGTGGAGGAGCAGGATTGGGTATCCGTCCGGGATGAGATGATCTACATCAGTGCCAAGGCCGGTGAAAGGACCTGGTTCCGCGGCCAGACCGAGACCTATGCAGTCGAGAACGAAGACCTGTCCGTGACGAGAACCAACATTCAGTGCCGCGACAGCGAGTTCTACCTCTATGGCAACTTGATGAGTCTTGTCTGCGGGGACGAGTTCGGGACCGTGACGCAGCTGAGCGGCGAAAACACCTTCCGTTACCTTTTCTACAAGAACAACTACATCATCAATCACCCCTCCCTGGACATCGAACTTCCCGCGATGACCCTGAGCCCGCACTGCTATCAGAACATGTTCCATTACTGCTCCAAGCTGACCCGTGCTCCCAAGCTCCCAGCCAGGATCCTCACGGATGGCTGCTACGCCTCGATGTTTTCCAACTGCTCTTCCCTCAAGGAGTTCCCCAAGATGGACGCCACGGAAATGTCTTATATGTGCTGCACGTGGATGATGAAGGGAACCGGCATCGAGGAGGCCCCCGAGCTGCCGGCGATGAACCTCGCCCGGTCCTGCTATGAGTTCATGTTCGAGGAATGCCCGAACCTCAAGAAGGCGATGACCGTCCTTCCCGCAACCGAACTGGCTATCTTTTGCTATAAAG